>Ga0114898_1000680_pt1 | contig 24116 bp, 24 predicted proteins | sample Malvired_Geostar_FD_83496 | JGI IMG/M metagenome (GOLD analysis project Ga0114898, IMG submission 83496) | Marine viral communities from the Global Malaspina Expedition - Malaspina viral metaG DeepMed_Geostar | ecosystem: Environmental > Aquatic > Marine > Oceanic | place: Mediterranean Sea... | reverse complement strand
GGGTTGGCGCGGCGGCTGGTGCCGTCCGGGAGGCACCTGAGGACGAGCCGGTGTCGATCGCATTGGCAGGCTGCTGGTCGGTATAGCGGGCCTGGTCGCGATCGGCCACCAGCCCTTGCTGTGTCGCGCGGCGTTCGCTTGGGCTGCTGATATCGGCGGGACGGACGGGAACCGACCCAAGATTGGGGTAGGCCTGGCTTTCGCCGGAGCGCTCGGCAGCGGGGCGCTCGGCAGTGGGGCGTTCGGTGGCCGGCGCCTCATCATCCTCGAACAGGCTGGTGGCTCCCTTGTACCATTCCACCGGGTTGACGGCGTCCGGCACCGACGAACAGCCCGCAAGCAGCAACAGGCCAGCCGTTGCCGCCAGCCCGATTTTCATTCCGCGTCCCTGCCTGCCCTGCCGCCGCATCTGCATCCCCCGGTCAGTACAATTTTTCCATTGGATTAACGGCTTATATCACATCCGGCAAGCATGGCGGAGCCTCAAGACCACATCGCCGGATCAAACGCACGAATCTTGTCACGAAATTCCCTTAACGTCGCCACGATCTGGATAATATAATATGTGGGCAAGCGTTAAGGCATTCGATGGATTTGTAATAATTCGATAATTTAAATGCCATAAACCGTAACAAATACCTGCCGGTGCAAGAGATGAATGACAAAACGGAAACGACGACGAAAGTCCCGGATCCAGTACAGCTCTCCCAATCCATGAGCAGTATTGCCGAGCGCAGCCAGAAGCTGATTGCCAGCTATCTGGAAAAGCAGGCGGCTTCGAATGGTCACGCCAGCTCCAATGACCCGTTGAATATTGGTCAGGCCTTCCTGGAAATGACCGCGAAGATGATGGGCGATCCCACACAGATGATGCAGTCGCAGCTGGCACTCTGGCAGGATTATATGCAGCTCTGGCAGAACGCCAGCAAACGCTTCATGGGCGAGGAGGAAGTGCTGCCGATGGTGGCGCCCGACACCGGCGACCGGCGTTTCAAGGATCCGGCCTGGGAGGAGAATTACGTCTTCGACTTCATCAAGCAGTCCTACCTGCTGACCGCGCGCTGGATGCAGTCCACGGTCAATAAGGTCGAGGGGCTGGACCCGAAGACCGCGCAGAAGGTGGATTTCTACACAAGGCAGTTCGCCGATGCGATGGCGCCCTCCAATTTCGTCATGACCAACCCGGAGGTGCTGCGCGCCACCGTTGAAAGCGGCGGCGAAAATCTGGTCAAGGGACTGGAGAACCTGCTGTCCGACCTGGAACGCGGCCAGGGCAAGCTGTCGATCAAGATGACCGACATGGACGCCTTCAGGGTCGGCGAGAACATCGCCACGGCGCCCGGCAAGGTGGTGTTCCAGAATGAGCTGATGCAGTTGCTGCAGTTCAGCCCGACGACGGAAGAGGTCTATCGCCGGCCGCTGCTGATCGTGCCGCCCTGGATCAACAAATATTACATCCTGGATCTGCGCGAGAAGAATTCCTTCATCCGCTGGGCCGTAGCACAGGGGCTGACGGTGTTCGTCATTTCCTGGATCAATCCGGATGAGAGCCTGGCGCAGAAGAGCTTCGAGGATTACATGCTGGCCGGCCCGCTGGCCGCGCTCGACGCCATCGAGAAGGCGACCGGGGAAAAGGATGCGAACGTCATCGGCTATTGCATCGGCGGCACGCTGATGGCGGCCACCCTCGCCTATATGACGGCGAAGAAGAATGACGCGCGCATCAAGTCGATCACCTATTTCACGACCATGGTCGATTTCGAAGAGGCCGGCGAGCTGTCCGTCTTTATCGACGAGGAGCAGTTGCAGGCGCTGGAAACCAAGATGGACGAGAAAGGCTATCTCGACGGGGCGGCGATGGCGACGACGTTTAACATGCTGCGCGCCAACGATCTGATCTGGTCCTTCGTCGTCAATAATTACCTGCTGGGCAAGGAACCCTTCCCCTTCGACCTGCTGTACTGGAATGCCGATTCCACGCGCATGCCGGCCCAGATGCACAGCTTCTACCTGCGCAAATGCTATCAAGAGAACAAGCTGATCGAGCCGGGCGGAATCACGCTGGACGGGGTGAAGATCGATCTGCGTACGGTGAAGACGCCGACCTACATCCTCTCCGCCAAGGACGATCATATCGCGCCCTGGAAATCGACCTATGCCGCGACCCAGCTCTATGCCGGGCCGGTGAAGTTCGTGCTGTCGGGGTCGGGGCATATTGCTGGCGTGGTGAATCCGCCGGCGGCGCAGAAATATTGCTACTGGACGAACAGCCGCAAGCCCAAGACCCCGGACAAATGGCTGGAGGGCGCCACCCAGAATCCCGGCTCCTGGTGGACCGACTGGGCGGAATGGGTCGGCAAGCAGGGCGGCGGCAAGGTTCCTGCGCGCAAGCCCGGCGACGGCAAGCTGAAGGTGATCGAGGACGCGCCCGGCTCCTACGTGAAGGTCACGCTGAAATAGCGCTCCCTACCCGCCCCCTACCCGCCATAGGAGGCGTGGTGGGCCTTCGCGGTTTCCGCATAGCGTCGGGCCGAATCCGCAATCTCCGCGATATCGGCTTCGGTAAGGTCGCGCAGATAGCGCGCCGGCCGCCCGGCCCAGAGCTGGCCCGTGGGGATGCGCTTGCCGGGCGTCAGCAAAGCGCCGGCGGCAAGCATGGCGTTGCTCTCGATCACGCTGCCATCCATCGCGCAGGCCTGCATGCCGACGAAGCTGCGGTCCTGCAGCGTGCAGGCATGCAGGATCGCGGTGTGGCCGACCGTCACCTCGTCGCCGACGAAGCAGCCCAGCCCCTTGCCCTGCACATGTACCACCGTGCCGTCCTGGATGTTGGTGCGCTTGCCGACGCGGATGACCTGAATGTCGCCGCGCAGCGTGCAGGAGAACCAGATGCTCGAGTCCGCCCCGATCTCGACATCGCCGATGATCGCCGCGTTCGGCGCGATGAAGGCGGACGGGTCTATCGTCGGGGTGACGCCCTTATAGGGCAGGATCAGGGCGGACATCGGCATCATCTCTCCGTTATGGGCCGTTACGGGAACATCGGCGGCTGGGTGAGCGCCGTGGTTTCCGGCAATCCTGCCATCACATTCATGTTCTGCACCGCCTGGCCCGACGCACCCTTCACCAGATTGTCGATGACCGAGACGATGATGGCGCGCCCCTTCAGCCGGTCGGCGACCACGCCGATCAGCGTGAAGTTCGAACCGCGCACATGCCGCGTCGATGGCACCTGGCCCAGCGGCAGAACCCGCACGAAAGGCTCGCCTTCATAGCGCTTGGCCATCGTCTCGCGCAGATCGGCGGCAGTCGCACCATTCGCCAGCCGCACATAGGCGGTGGACAGGATGCCCCGGCTCATCGGCATCAGATGCGGGGTGAAATTCACGATGATCGGCCGCCCGGCGGCCTGTGTCAGCCCCTGCTCGATCTCCGGCGCATGGCGGTGGCTGGCCACGCCATAGGCATGGATGCCTTCGGTGACCTCGGTGAAGAGCGAGCCTTCCTTGGCCGCCCGGCCGGCGCCGGACACGCCGGACTTGGCGTCGATGACGATATCGTCGGCGTCGATCAGATCGGCTTCGACCAGCGGCACCAGCGGCAGCTGCGCGGCGGTCGGATAGCAGCCGGGATTGGCGACCAGCCGGGCCTTGGCAACCGCATCGCGGGCCAGCTCGGTGATGCCGTACACCGCCTCCTTCTGCAACTCGGGCGCCAGATGGGCATGGCCGTACCATTCGGCATAGGTATCGACATCGTGCAGCCGGAAGTCGGCGGACAGATCAACTACCTTCAGATGCTTCGGCAAGGCGGCGATCACCTCCTGCGTGGTGCCATGCGGCAGCGCGCAGAACACCAGGTCGCACAGGCTGTAATCGGCATCCTCGACCTTGGTCAGTACCGGCAGGTCGAGATAGGCCAGATGCGGGAACACGTCGCCCAGCGGCTTGCCGGCGGCGCGGTCGCCGGTCAGCAGGGTCGGACGCGCGGAAGGATGCTGCGCCAGCAGTCGGATCAGTTCAGCGCCGGTGTAACCGCTGGCGCCCAGAATGCCGACCCGGATGTGGTTCGACGATGCTGTCATCTTCCTCTCCTTCCGAAATTCCGCCCGCCTGGGGATGGCCCCACAAGGCAGACAGTGTGCAACAAAACAGTGAAAACCCTGTGACACAACGAAAAACGGGGCGCCCCTGCTGGGACGCCCCGTTTCCGGTAGTCGTAGCCCTTGAGGGACTTAACGCTTCGAGAACTGGAAGCTACGTCGCGCCTTGGCACGGCCGTACTTCTTACGCTCGACGACGCGGCTGTCACGGGTCAGGAACCCGCCCTGCTTCAGGGCGCCACGCAGTGCCGGCTCGAAATTGATCAGCGCGCGGCTGATGCCATGGCGCACGGCGCCTGCCTGGCCGGACAGACCGCCACCGGTCACGGTGCAGATCACGTCATACTGATCGACGCGGCCAGCGGCCTCGAACGGCTGCCGCACGATGAGGCGCAGCACCGGACGGGCGAAATAGACCTCCTGATCGCGGCCATTGACCACGACACGGCCGTTGCCCGGCTTCACCCAGACGCGGGCGATGGCGTTCTTGCGGCGGCCGGTGCCATAGGCGCGGCCCTGTGCGTCGATCTTCGGCTCGGCCGGAGCGGCCTCGACAGCCTCGGACACCAGGTCCTTCAGCGCGTCCATGCCCTGATTCTCAACAGTGGTCATGGATTAGGCACTCCTCTTGTTCTTCGGATTCATCGCCGCGAGGTCGAGAACCTCCGGCTGCTGCGCCTCGTGCGGATGCTCGGTACCGGCATAGACCTTCAGGTTGCCCATCAGCTTGTTGCGCAGCGGGCCCTTGGTCATCATACGCTCGACCGCCTTCTGGATCGCGCGCTCCGGGAACCGGCCGCCCAGGATCTGACCCATGGTCCGCTCCTTGATGCCGCCCGGATGACCGGTGTGCCAGTAGAACTTCTTGTCGGTCAGCTTCTTGCCGGTCAGCTTCACCTTCTCGGCATTCACGACGATGATGTTATCGCCGGTGTCGATATGCGGGGTGAAGGTCGGCTTATGCTTGCCACGCAGACGCATGGCGATAACCGAGGCCAGTCGGCCCAGAACAACGCCTTCAGCGTCGATCAGGACCCACTTCTTCTCGATCTCCGACGGTTTGGCGGAGTAGGTCTTCATGTCTGCCCCAATCGGCTGGAAACACGGTGAGAGGGTTCCCCCTCGTTCGAGGGCGAATATCTACAGAAGCGCCGATAGGTGGTCAATCGAAAAAGCAGGGCGTGATGCAAAAATAAACAAGCAATTTCAATATGTTATAAAAACGGTATTATAATACCGCGCTCAAGGGGCCTTATTTTCCGGGGGAATCGAGTAGGTCGAGGTCACATGGCACACCGGTTCGTCATCGCCTTCCGAGAAAATCGACACCTCGCCATAGGCCAGACGCCTGCCGCATTTCAGCAGCCGGCCCTTTGCAATCAGGTCGCCGGGCTTCGGGCGTTTCAGGAAATTGGCGGTCAGGTTCGTGGTGACGGCCAGCTTCACAATGCCGATCCGGCTCAGCACGCAGCCATACATGACGAAATCGGCGAGCCCCATCATGACCGGCCCGGTGATGGTGCCGCCGGGGCGCAGCAGATCGTCTCGGAACGGCAGGCGCGCCGTGGCCTCGCCATCTCCCACGCTCTCGAAGCGCACGCCAAGCTGCCCGACATAGGGCACTTCCTCGCGGGCGATGCGGTCAAGTTCCTCAGCGGTCACCTTGCTCATGCGCTTTCCCCTACCCTCCCTTGTTGACCCGGATACTTGCGCGATCCTGCGCCGGACGCCAGACTCAGCGAAAATAAGACCCGGCGAACAGCGGATATGAGGGAGACATGCCATGGCCCATCCAGCCCCCCTGCCCGGCGACGGCGATATTCTGCTGCGCAGCGACAGCGCCGGCATCGCCACGCTGACCCTGAACCGGCCGCAGGCGCGCAACGCGCTGTCCCTGGCCCTGATGAATGCCGTGACCCACGCGTTGGAGGCGATAGCCGGCGATGCCTCGGTAAAGGTGGTGGTGATCGCCGGCAATGGCCCTGCCTTCTGCGCCGGCCATGATTTGAAGGAGCTGCGCGCCAATCCGGACCGCGCCTTCTACGAGCAGACCTTCACCGCCTGCAGCCGGATGATGCAGGCGGTGGTGCGGTTGCCACAGCCGGTGATCGCGCGGGTGCACGGCATCGCCACGGCGGCGGGCTGCCAGCTTGTCGCGTCGTGCGATCTCGCGCTTGCCGCCGACACTGCGCGTTTCGCCACGCCGGGCGTGAACATCGGCCTGTTCTGCTCGACGCCGATGGTGGCGCTGTCGCGCAATATCGGGCGCAAGCAGGCGATGGAGATGCTGCTGCTGGGCGAGATGGTGCCGGCCGCGCGGGCGCTGGAATTCGGCCTCCTCAACCAGGTGGTGCCGGAGGCGGAGCTGGATGGGGCGGTCGCGGAAATGGCCGGAAAGATTGCCGCGAAATCGCCGCTGGTACTGAAGATCGGCAAGGAAGCCTTCTACAGGCAGCTTGAACTGGGCCTGTCGGATGCCTACGACTATGCCAGCAAGGTGATGACCGAGAACATGCTGGCCCGGGATGCGGGCGAAGGCATTGACGCCTTCATCGAAAAGCGCCCACCGGTCTGGCAGGGTCACTAGAAGACAAGGAAGATCATGTTCGCCAATGCCGTGAAGCCGTCCTTCGAGAAGGGCAACCATGAGACTTACCCCGACGCGCTGATCCGCAAGGTGCTGCGCGAGGTGAAGGTGATCGCCATGGTCGGCGCCAGCCCGGACTGGAACCGGCCCTCCTACTTCGCGATGAAGTACCTGCAGGCGAAGGGCTATCGCGTCATTCCGGTGAACCCCAAGGTCGCCGGCGACGAAATCCTGGGCGAGAAGGTATATGCCAGCCTCGCCGAGATCCCCGAGAAGATCGACATGGTGGATGTGTTCCGCAATTCCGCGGCTGCCGGCCCGATCACCGACGAGGCGATCGCCATCGGCGCCAAGGTGGTGTGGATGCAGCTTGGCGTGCGCAATGACGAAGCCGCCGCCCGTGCCGAGGCTGCCGGCCTGACCGTCATCATGAACCGCTGCCCGAAGATCGAATTCGGCCGGCTGAATGGCGAACTGGGCTGGCACGGCTTCAATTCCGGTGTCATCTCCTCGAAACGCCGGAAGCTGCCGCAGAAGGCCTGATCTTTCTCGTCATGGTCGGATCAGGTCCGAGGATGACGAAATAAAAAAGTGAAACAGCAAGCAGATTCAGGAATCCGCCATGACCAACACCAAGCCCGGTTTCGACACGCTCGCGGTGCATGCCGGCGCCGCTCCGGACCCCGCAACAGGCGCGCGCTCAACGCCGATCTACCAGACCACGGCCTATGTGTTCGACGATGTGGATCATGCTGCCTCGCTGTTCAACCTGCAGGCCTTCGGCAACATCTATTCGCGCCTGACCAACCCGACGGTCGCGGTGCTGGAGGAACGCATCGCCACGCTGGAAGGCGGGCGCGGCGCCACCTGCGTCGCCTCCGGTCATGCCGCCCAGCTTCTCGCCTTCTTCTCCTTTATGGAACCGGGCGACGAGTTCCTGGCAGCCAACAAGCTCTATGGCGGCTCGATCACGCAATTCTCGCGCAGTTTCAAGAAGTTCGGCTGGAACGCGATCTTCGTCGATCCGACCGACCCGGAGAATTTCCGCACGGCGATGACGCCGAAGGTGAAGGCGATCTTCGTCGAATGCCTGGCCAATCCGGGCGGTGTGATTGTCGATATCGAGGCGGTTGCAAAGATCGCGCATGAGGCCGGCGTGCCGCTGATCGTCGATAACACCATGGCCACGCCCTATCTGTGCCGGCCCTTCGACTACGGCGCCGACATCATCGTGCATTCGACCACCAAATTCCTGTCCGGCCATGGCAATGCGATGGGCGGTGCGGTTGTCGATTCCGGCACGTTCGACTGGGCACAGAACGACAAGTTCAAGTCGCTGACCACGCCGGAACCGGCCTATCACGGGCTGAATTTCTACGAGACCTTCGGCGATCTCGCCTTCACCATCTATGGCCATGCGATGGGGCTGCGCGATCTCGGGCCGACCATGGCGCCGATGAACGCCTATCTCACCATCACCGGCATCGAGACCCTGCCGCTGCGCATGCAGCGCCATGTGGAGAATGCGCAGAAGGTGGCGGAATTCCTGGAGGATCACCCGCAGGTTGCCTGGGTGTCCTATGCCGGCCTGCCCAGCAGCAAGCATCATGCGCTGGCCCGCAAATATCTGCCGAAGGGGGCCGGCTCGGTGTTCACCTTCGGCGTGCGTGGCGGTTACGAGGCCGGCGTGAAGCTGGTCGAGGGCTGCGAGCTGCTGTCGCATCTGGCGAATATTGGCGATACGCGCTCGCTGATCATCCATCCGGCCTCGACCACGCACCGGCAATTGTCCGAGGAACAGAAGATCGCCGCCGGCGCCGGGCCGGATGTGGTGCGCCTATCCATCGGCATCGAAACGGTGGAAGACATCATGGCCGATCTCGACCAGGCCCTGGCCAAGACGAAGGCGTGATCCGGCACTGGCGCCGGGCGGGTTATTTCAGCAGGAAGACCCGTCCGGGGTCCGTCACCGCGGGTGCCACGGCAGCGCCCTGCAGATAATCGTAATTGGCGCGCCGGGCGGCGGTTGCCGCCTCGAAGGTGGCCGCGCCATAGAAGATGCTGCGCACCCGCGCCTTGCCGCAGGCCTTGGCGAAGCCCAGCATGCGTTCCACATCCTCGCGCGCTGGCGTGCCGACATGGCTGCCATCGGCGGCGATGGCCATCATCTTCAGACCGACGAACCGTTCCGGGTTGCGGAAGCTGAAAGGCTGGCGGGCGACGAAGCCGGCGAAGAACGGTCCGACGAAGGACAGCAGCGTGTGCAGCCGCCCCTGCGGCACGCCTTCCGCCAGATCGACGATTTCCAGCAGGATGCGTTTTGAGGACAGCCGCGGCAGCAGCTGGCAGGCCGCGATGAATTGCTGGCGCAGCGGTTTTGTCGCCAGGGTATCGAAATGCACCGGCACGATCAGCAGGGCCCGGCGCTGGCGGCCGGCACGCAGCAGCGCCTCCCCGGCCTGCCGCAGCATGAAACAGTCGAGTTCGCAGTTGAAAACGCCGGTATGGGTCTGCTCCTCGCCCGATGCTTTCCAGACCGGCAGGATGACGCTGGCGCTGTAGGCCGAAATCAGCTTCTTGCGGATATTGGCCATCGGCCAGTAGGAGACGCGCAGTTCGCTTTGCAGTGCCTCGAAATGCTGCCTTTCGACATCCTCTTCCTTCTTCTGCGCGGCATCGACCGTCTGCGACAGGCCATCCGGCGTCGTCAGGGCTTCGACGGGTGTCTTGGGATCCAGTTCAAGCACGAGGGCGCGGCAGGTCACCAGCCCCTCCTTGATGCCGGAAACGCCGCTCAGCTTATCGTTGATCTCGCGGGCGATCTTTTCGGAGCTTTTTGTCGCCCGCTCCTTGTCGCCGCCGCCGAACAGAATCACGATCTGTTCTTCGTTAACCATAAGAAAGGCATCGGCCGGGCCGGTATGTTTCTTGATGACGGTCTCGGCCAGCAGCAGGATCTTGCCCTTGATCGACGGCCAGCGCTCGCCGAAGGTCTTGCGGACCTCCGAGAAGCCCAGCATCTGGACATTGCCGGCGACCAGCGCTTCCGCCACCAGCTTGTTGGAGCGCACGAAGTCCAGCAGGCTGTTGCGGAAGGCGGTCGGGTCGGAAGGGTCGAGCTTCTGCTTGGAATAGGAGTCGTAGAAGCTCTGCTTCCGGGCGCTCTGGTCGCCCGTGACCTCCGGAACCGTTTGGTAGAATTCCGATTTTGGCATTCGGATGTCTGTCTATGACGGCATTTGCTTCAAAGAGTGAGTATGCAGTAAACCGCACAAACAGTAAGCAAGTTCCTAACGGCGGCCACTTCCGACATTAGGAAAGGCGCATGTGGTGCGGTTGCGTATCCGCCCCTGATGGCCTATCTGTTTGCCCAATCGTCCACTCCCCCTTTGCAAAGCGAGAACGAATCATGATCCAACCGGTGCATGTCGTCGGCGGCGGTCTGGCCGGATCGGAGGCCGCCTGGCAGCTGGCCGAGGCCGGCGTGCCGGTCGTGCTGCACGAAATGCGCCCGGTACGCGGCACGGATGCGCATCAGACCGACCAAATGGCCGAGCTGGTCTGCTCCAATTCCTTCCGCTCCGACGATGCCGAGTATAACGCGGTCGGCCTGCTGCATGAGGAGATGCGCCGCTGCGGTTCGCTGATCCTGCGTTCCGGCGATGGCGCGAAACTGCCGGCCGGCGGCGCGCTGGCGGTGGACCGCGACGATTTCGCCGGGGCCGTCACGGCGGCGTTGGAAGCGCATCCGCTGGTCACCATCGAGCGCGGCGAGATCGCCGGCTTGCCGCCGGAAGACTGGGACAGCGTTATCCTCGCCACCGGCCCCCTCACCTCTCCGGCGCTGGCCGAGGCGATCCGCGAATTGACCGGCGAGACGGCATTGTCCTTCTTCGATGCCATCGCCCCCATCGTCTATAAGGAGAGCATCGATTTCTCCCGCGCCTGGTTCCAGTCGCGCTACGATAAGGTCGGGCCTGGCGGCACCGGCAAGGACTACATCAACTGCCCGTTCGAGAAGGACGAGTATCTTGCCTTCATCCAGGCGCTGCTGGATGGCGAGAAGACCGAATTCAAGGAATGGGAGAAAGACACGCCCTATTTCGAGGGCTGCCTGCCGATTGAGGTGATGGCATCGCGCGGCATCGACACGCTGCGCTTCGGGCCGATGAAGCCGGTCGGGCTGACCGATCCGAACAGCAATCGCCGGCCTTATGCGGTGCTTCAGCTCAGGCAGGATAATGCGCTGGGAACGCTCTATAATCTGGTCGGTTTCCAGACCAAGCTGAAATATGCCGAACAGACCCGGGTGTTCCGCATGATCCCCGGCCTGCAGAACGCCGAATTCGCCCGGCTGGGCGGGCTGCACCGTAACACTTTCCTGAATTCGCCGAAGCTGCTGGACGGTGTGTTGCGCCTGAAGGATTTGCCGCGCCTGCGCTTCGCCGGCCAGGTTACCGGCGTCGAGGGCTATGTCGAGAGTGCGGCCATCGGCCTGCTGGCCGGGCGCTTCGCTGCCGCCGAGCGGCTGGGCCGGGACATCGCGCCGCCGCCGCCGACCACGGCACTGGGCGCGTTGCTGGGCCACATCACCGGCGGCGCCGATGCCGAGACCTTCCAGCCGATGAATGTGAATTTCGGCCTGTTCCCGGAACCGGAGCAGGATCCCGACCCGAAGAAGCGCATCAAAGGCCGCGAACGCAAGAAGCTCTATACCGGCCGTGCGCTGGCCGATCTCGATGGCTGGCTCGGCGGCACGCGTCTGGCGGCGGAGTAGATCAGAACCGTCCCCGCAGCGCCATCCAGCTGAGCCGCCAGGCGGCGAGCGGGGATTTCTCGCCGAGGCTGGTGTCGAACACGTCATGGCCGTTCTTCGCCAGCCGCTTCAGATGCCCCTCGGCCAGCGTCAGCGGCAACAGCGCTGCCAGTGCGCGTTTCGGCACATGCCGGCGCAAGGCGCGCGCCTCGGCCAGATGCGCGCGGGCGCTGTCCGCGACGGTCTCGACAATTCGGTTCAGTCCCGCACCGGGCTTCAGATCGTACAACTCGCGCAGACCTACCCCCTGCTCGTCAAGCAGGCTGGACGGCAGAGTCACCCAATGTTCGCGGGCATGGAACGGCAGCGCCCGCAGCAGGCCGGTGAGCGCCACGGCGATACCGGCGAGTCGCGCCAGATCATCCTGCCGGTCCACCCCACCCAGCGCCGCCAGGCACAGGTCGGTCAGCGTGCCGGCGGTACCAGCGGCATAATCCAGCAGCGCCGACAGGTCGGCGGGCGGTTCCGGCAGCAGATCCTGTCCGCGTGCCTCAATCAGCCGCTCGAAGGGCGCACGCGGCAGATCATGGGCGCGCACGGCCTCGGCCAGTGCCTGTACCACGGCATGCTGGCGCGGCGTGCCCTCGTAAATTTCCGCGATCGCCTCGCGCCACCAGGTCAGACGGATTTCGCCCAGCAGCGGTTCCGAGACGATGGCGCGGGTCTTGGCGACCTCCTGGTTGAAGGCATAGAGCGCGAACAGCGCCTCGCGCCGGTCGGCTGGCGCGAACAGGCAGGTGAGGAACCGTTCCGGATCATTCCGCCGCACCTCAAGGGCGCAATAGGACAGGGCGGCCTCGGGCATGATTCCTTCCGGTGAGTTTCGGTTCTAGCCGGGTGTGCTTCCCGGCACCCGTCCTATATAGTTTCGGTCCCATCGCCAAGCACGTTCGGATTCATGCCGCAGCCTGTTACCCTGCCCGATACGATTTATGCTTCCGGCAAGGGAGCGGCACAGGAGAGCTTTCCGGTCGCTTCCTGGCTGCTGCCGCCGTCGAAACGGGCGGATATCATGGCGTTCTACCGCTTTGCACGTGCCGCCGACGATATCGCCGATCACCCCTCCTTGCCATCGGATGAGAAGCTGCGCCTGCTGGACCAGATGGAGGGCCGGCTGCCGCCCGCCGGGGCGGAACACACGGCCGCGCTGCTGATCGCTTTTCGGCAGGATGCCAGCAAGGCGCGCTATGCCGACTGGGGCGAGCTGATGGGCTATTGCCAGCATTCCGCCGCCCCGGTCGGGCGGTTCCTGCTCGACCTGTTCGGGGAGGATCGCACGCTGTGGTCCCGCTCCGATGCGCTGTGCGCCGCACTGCAGGTGCTGAACCATGTGCAGGATTGCGGCAAAGATTATCGCGCGCTCGACCGGCTCTACCTGCCGCAGGACTGGCTGGATGCAGACGGTGTCACGCCGGACATGCTGGCCGCGCCGCAGACCGCCCCTGCCCTGCGCCGCACGCTGGACCGTGTGCTGGACGGGACGGCAGCGCTGCTGGCAGCATCCCGCCCGCTGCCGGCGAGCATCCGGCATCGCGGCCTGCGCATCCAGGCCGCGACCACGCAAATCGGCGCGGAGGCGCTGCTGGCACACCTCAGGCGGCAGGATCCGCTGGCCCGGCACGTCCGACTGGGCTGGCCGATGCGGTTCTGGTGCCTGTTGCGCGGCATGGGCGCCGGATTTTCCGCCCGATGACCCTACAGGCCGAAGCCGAAGCGCATGTTCTGGATATCGTGCGGCGCGCGCGCAGCTCCTTCTACTGGAGCATGCGGCTGCTGCCCGGCGAGAAGCGCCGCGCCATGTATGCAATCTACGCCTATTGCCGGGAGCTGGACGACATTGCCGATGGCACTTTGCCGCGTGCCGAGAAGCTGGCCCGGCTGGAGGATTGGCGCCGGGAGATCGCGGCGCTGTATGACGGCACGCCTTCCCACCCCATTGCCATTGCGCTGGCCGGACCTGTTGCGCGCTACAGGCTCGACCGGCGCTGGTTCGAGGAAATCCTGACGGGCGTGGGCATGGATGCCGCCGGCGATATCTGCGCGCCCTCCCTGCTTGAACTGCAACTCTATTGCCGCCGGGTCGCCGGTGCGGTCGGCATGCTGTCCATCGCGATCTATGGCGCATCGGGCAAGGCAGCAGCCGGGTTTGCGCTGGCGCTTGGCGATGCGGTGCAGCTGACCAATATCCTGCGCGATTTGCGGGAGGATGCGGAGATTGGGCGGCTTTATCTGCCGGGCGACATGCTGGATGCGGTTGGCATCCGCACCCGCGACCCTGCGGATGTGATCGCTCATCCGGCCCTGCCCCGCGTCGGCGACGCGATGATCGATTGGGCGGAACAACGCTACGAGGATGCCGAGGCCGCCCTGCCCGACTGCGATCGGCGCGCCTTACGCCCGGCCATTATCATCATGGCGACCTACAAGCGCCTGCTGAGCCGGCTGAAGGAAACCGACCTGCCGGCATCGCGGCGCATCCGGCTGGGACGGCTGGAAAAGATCGCCATCGCCCTGCGCGCCGGCCTCACGCTGAAGCCATGAGCCGGCATCTGCATATCGTCGGCGCCGGACTGGCCGGCCTGTCGGCGGCGTTGCGCGGGCTGGAGGCCGGTTACACCGTGTCGCTGTACGAGGCATCGGGCCAGGCCGGCGGGCGCTGCCGCTCCTATGCCGATACGACACTTGGTGTGACGCTGGATAACGGCAATCACCTGCTGCTGTCCGGCAACCGGGAGACGCTGGCCTATCTGGAACGGATCGGCGCACAGGACACGCTGACCGGGCCGGAACGGGCGTGCTTTCCCTTCCTCGATCTCGCCAGCAGGGAAAGCTGGAGCCTGCAGCCCGGATATCTGATGCCCTGGTCGGCCGCGCGCCGCGCGCCGGGAACGAGCGCCGCCGATTATCTGCCCTGGCGGCTGCTGACGGCCGGGCCGGAGGCTGTCGTGGCGGACTGCCTGCCGCAGGGAAGCGCCATGGACCGGGTCTGGCGGCCCTTGCTGGTCTCCGCCCTCAACACGCCGCTGGAACAGGCCTCGGCGCGTCTGGCCGGCCGGCTGCTGCGGGAAACCCTGCTGCGCGGCGAATCCACCTGCCGGCCGCTGGTCGCGCGTGACAGCCTGGGCGCCAGCTTTGTCGATCCGGCCTTGGCGACCCTTGAAAAGGCCGGCGCTACCGTCCGGTTCCATGAAAGGCTGACCGGGCTGGATGTCGCGGCTGAGAGGATCGGTTATCTCAGCTTCGGTGACCGTCGGGTGATGCTCGCCGCAGACGATGCCATCATCCTCGCCCTTCCGGCGGAGCCGGCGTCGGCGTTTCTCGGGCTGGATATGCCACTCGATCATCAGCCCATCGTGAATGGGCATTTCAGGATCGATATAGCGGGATTGCCGGGCGGCGAGGCATTTCTGGGTCTGGTCGGCGGCACGGCGGAATGGTTGTTCCACCGCCACGGGCTGATCTCCACCACCACCAGCGCGGCCACTGTTCTGGCAGAACGTCCCGCCGGGGAGATCGCCGAGCTGCTCTGGCAGGATATCGCGCGGGCCCTCGCCCTGCCGGCCGATCATGCGCTGCCGCCCTACCGGATCGTGAAGGAAAAGCGCGCGACTCTGGCGCAGACACCGGCAATGGCGCGTTTACGGCACGGTGCTGAAACCCGCCGGAAAAATCTGGCGCTGGCCGGGGACTGGACCGACACCGGCCTGCCCTGCACCATCGAAAGCGCGGTGCGTTCCGGCAGGCTGGCGGTAGAGGCCCTAAGTTAATAAGGGTTTTTCTGGCCTTTTCATGGGCTTAGGATTGGCCTACATGAAAGGGTATCCGGCGAGCACGCTGTGCCGGACACTTTCTCGCGAGCCGCCGCCTTTTTTCGGCGTCTTCCCGCGCAACGGAACAAGCCAACGAGGAATATCATGCCCTTCGAACTTCCGGCCCTGCCCTACGCGCAGAACGCCCTGGAGCCGCATATCTCCGCCAACACCTTCAGCTTCCATCACGGCAAGCACCACAACACCTATGTGGTGAACCTGAATAAGATGATCGACGGCACCCCGCTCGCCTCGAAGTCGCTGGAGGAAATCATCCTCGACAGCGCCGGCGATGCGTCGAAGGCCGGTATCTTCAATAATGCCGCGCAGGTGTGGAACCACACCTTCTTCTGGAATTCGATGAAGCCGGGCGGCGGCGGCAAGCCCACCGGCAAGATCGCCAAGATGATCGACGAGTCCTTCGGCTCCTACGACAAGTTCGCCGAGGAGTTCAAGGCCGCCGGCGCCGGCCAGTTCGGCAGCGGCTGGGCCTGGCTGATCGAAGATGGCGGCAAGCTGGCGGTCGTGAAGACCCCGAACGCCGAGCTGCCGATGACCAAGGGCAAGAAGGCACTGCTGACCTGCGACGTGTGGGAGCACGCCTATTATCTCGATTACCAGAACCGCCGGCCGGACTTCCTGGCCGCCTTCCTGGATCACCTGGTGAACTGGGACTTTGCGGAGAAGAACCTGGCCGCCTAATATCCGGCCAGATAGATAGAGACGATGCGGGGGCCTTTCGGCCCCCGTTTTCGTTTTTATTCCACCGCGATCAGGGCGGCGGCGACGCGGCGGTCCTCGGACATCAGCACATTATAGGTGCGGCAGGCCGCGCCGGTATCCATCGCGTCGATCACGATGCCGGCCGTGCGTAGCGCGTTACGCAGCGCTGGGGGGACGAAGCGCATCTGCGGGCCGCAACCGATCAGCAGGATATCGACCGGCGGTGTGTCCGCAGCGGTGAAGGCCGACAGGCTGGCCTCGTCGATGGCCTGGAACTCGGTGACCGGCCAGTCGAGAACCCGGTCGGGGAACACCAGCACGGAGCCTTCATATACCGTGCCGGTGATCTTGAAACGGCCCTCGCCATAGCTCTCGATGAGCTGGCGTCCCTCGGCGATGCGCGGTGTAACATCCATTTAGTGGTCAGCCGGCCGTCGTCGCCTTGCTGCCATCCTCCGCCTTGTCGTTGTCCCGGCGCAGATTCATGTAGGTCAGCACTGGCGTGGCGATAAAGATCGAGGAATAGGTACCGATCAGAATGCCGAAGATCAGCGCGCCGCTGAAATCGCGGACAACCGGCCCGCCGAAGGCGAACAGCGCGATCAGGGCCAGAATCGTCGTGCCACTGGTCAACAGAGTGCGTGCCAGCGTGTCGTTCAGGCTGAGATCGCACAGGGCGCTGATATCGAGCTTCTTGTACTTGCGAAGATTCTCGCGGATGCGGTCATACACCACGACGGTGTCGTTGATCGAATAGCCGGCGATGGTCAGGATCGCCGCCACCGTGGACAGGTTGAATTCCAGCTGCAGGACGGAGAACAGGCCGATGGTGATGAGCACGTCATGCACCAGCGTCAGCACGCCACCGATGCCGAACTGCCATTCGAAACGGAACCAGATGTAGATCAGGATCGCGCTCAGCGCGATCAGCACCGCCAGGATACCGTCCCGGATCAGCTCCGCGCCGACCTTCGGGCCCACGAACTCGACGCGGCGATAATTCACCTCGTCGCCTAGCGCGCCACGCACCGCCTCGATGGCAGCCTGCTGGCCTTCCTCACCGCCATCCTGCTGCTGGATGCGGATCAGAACGTCGGTATCGGCGCCGAACTCCTGCAGAGACACCTCGCCCAGCCCGAGCTGGCCGAGCGTCGAGCGCATTTCGGACAGGTTGGCGGGCTGCGGCGTGCGCACCTCCATCAGGATGCCACCACGGAAATCGATGCCGAAATTCAGCCCCTGGGTCAGCAGGGAGCCGAGGGACCCGACCATCAGCAGGGTGGAGAGCACGAAACACATTCCCTTGTAGCGCAGGAAGGGCACATGCGGCGTACCGGCCAGGAATCGCATGAAACGCATCGTCAGTCTCCGCTCAGATCGGCAGCGTCTTTGGCCGCGACCGGCGCAGCCAAAGCACGACGATGAGGCGCGTCACCATTATCGCGGTAAACATTGAGGTGACGAGGCCAATCGACAGGGTGACGGCGAAGCCGCGGATCGGGCCGGACCCGAAAATAAACAGCAGCAGCGCCGCAATGAAGGTCGTCAAATTCGCGTCGACAATGGTGGAGATCGCCCGACTGTAACCGGCATCGATGGCCGAAACCGGCGGACGGCCGTTCTTGGCCTCTTCGCGCATGCGCTCGAACACCAGCACATTGGCATCGACCGCCATGCCGATGGTTAGCACGATGCCTGCGATGCCCGGCAGCGTCAGGGTCGCTTGCAGCACTGACAGCGCAGCCACGATCAGGATCAGATTGACCAGCAGGGCGATGTTGGCGATCACGCCGAACAACCCGTAGGCCAAGACCATGAAGATGATGACGAGTATCAGGCCCAGCACGGCGGCGGCCTCGCCGGCAGCAATCGAATCGGCACCGAGGCCGGGACCGACCGTGCGTTCCTCCAGCACTGTTAGCGGCGCCGGCAGCGCGCCCGCGCGCAGCAGCAGCGCCAGATCCTGCGCTTCCTGCGCGCTGAAACTGCCGGAAATGATACCGCTGCCGCCCAGGATGGGCTCGCGGATGACCGGCGCACTGATGACCTTGTCGTCCAGCACGATGGCGAAGGGCCGGTTGACATTCTCTGCGGTGGTGTCGGCGAAGCGCTTGGCGCCCACCGAGTCGAAGCGGAAGGAAACCACCGGTTCGCCATTGTTGAAGGTCGGCTGGGCATCGACCAGCGTGTCGCCGCTGACCATCACCCGGCGCTCGACCAGATACATCTGCGCCGGGCGGCCATCGGCCCCCACCTCGTCGGAGGGCAGCAGCGCAGAGCCCGGCGGCACCCGGCCGGCCAGCGCCTCGCCCAGCGAATTGCGGCTATCGACCAGGCGGAACACCATCTTGGCGGTCTGGCCCAGTAGCGCCTTGATGCGCTCCGGATCGTCCACGCCCGGCAGCTGGACCAGAATACGGTCCTCGCCCTGGCGCTGGATGGTCGGCTCCCGCGTGCCGGTTTCGTCGATACGGCGGCGCACGATCTCGATGGATTGTTCGATGGCCGCCTGCTTGCGCGCCGTCAGCGCACTTTCGCGCAGGTTTGCGACGATGCGGCCGTCGCTCTGGTCGATCACCAGGTCGCCATCGGCATCGCGCAGCAGCGCCATGGCCTTGTCGGCCTCGGCTGGCTCGCGCAGGCGGAACACGACATTTTCCCCGGAAACGCCAAGATCGGTATAGCCGATCCGCTCCTTGCGCAGCTCGGTACGGGCCAGATCGACGACCGATTCCAGCCGCTCCCGAACCACTGTGTCGAGATCGACCTCCAGCAGCAGGTGCGAGCCGCCACGCAGGTCGAGGCCCAGATTGATGCGCTGGAAGCTCATCCAGCTGGGCGCCTTTTCGACAACCGACCGGTCAATCAGGTTCGGCGCCGCATAGACGGCACCGAGAAGACAGATCACCAGGACCAGTGCGATCTTCCACTTGGGGAAATGCAGCATTGTGGCCGGAACGCTCCGATGAAGGGAAAAAGGTCAGGCGGTCGCGAAACCGAGTTTCGAAACAGCCCTAAGGGGCGTCCGTGCCGGCTTCGCTGGCCTTGCTCTCGGCCGGCTTGGCCTCCGCAGGCTTCGCGCGGCTGCGGGACGAGCGCTTGCGCGGGGTCTCGGCCGGCGCATCCTCGTCCTCATCTTCCGCGTCGTCGTCCCTGGCACGCGCCGGCTCGGTCTTGGCCAGCACATCGGCAACCATGGAGCGGAGCGAGCGCACCCGCACACCCTCGGCAATCTCCAGGGTGAGTTCGCTGTCGTCATTCACCCGGGTGACGGTGCCGATGATGCCGCCATTGGTCACGACGCGGTCGCCGCGACGGATATTCGACAGCATTTCCTTGTGCGCTTTCACCTTCTTCTGCTGCGGACGGATCAGCAGGAAGTAGAACACGACAAAAATCAGCACCAGCGGAAGCAGCGACACGATAAAGTCGCTGCCGCCTGCGGACTGGGCGTAAGCCGGGGAGATAAGCATTTGCGGCTCCTTGTTTTTCCGCCCACAGGCGGTTGATTCATCGGGCGGACTATACCCGGACGGGCGACGATTGCAACAACGCCGCACTTACGGAATCGACCCTGCCATGAGGCACAGCCCGTTGACCCTGCCGGACTGGCCCGACTAGGCTCCCTGCTCCGCTGATGTAGGTGCCTGGACACATGAATACGACCCCCGACCTTCTGCCTTTGCTGACCCGTATTGCCGATGCGCTGGACCGGCTGGCGCCGCCAGCGGTGAAACCGGTCGATATCGCCGCCGCCGATGGTTTCGTCTGGAATGCGGAAAGCGCCAGCATGGACCCGGTACCATCAATTGCCCGCGTCGACCTTAGGCTGCTGCAGGGCGTGAAGCGGCAGCGTGACACGCTGCTCGACAATACCCGGCGTTTCGCCCAGGGGCTGCCGGCCAACAACACGCTGCTATGGGGCGCGCGCGGCATGGGCAAGAGCTCGCTGGTGAAGGCGGTGCATGCCGCCGTCAACCAGGAAATTCCGGGCTCCCTGGCGCTCGTCGAGATCCACCGCGAGGATATCGCCTCCCTGCCCCAGCTGCTGAAGCTGCTGAAGCAGGCTGGCCGGCGTTCCATCATCTTCTGCGACGACCTGTCCTTCGACATCGCCGACAATGCCTACAAGTCACTGAAAGCGGTGCTGGAGGGCGGCATCGAGGGCCGGCCGGACAATGTGCTGTTCTACGCCACCTCGAACCGCCGCCATCTGATGGCGCGCGACATGATCGAGAATGAGCGTTCGACCGCGATCAACCCGTCGGAAGCAGTCGAGGAGAAAGTCTCGCTGTCCGACCGCTTCGGCCTGTGGCTGGGCTTCCATGCCTGCGACCAGGACACCTACTTCGCGATGATCGAAGGCTATAATGAGGCGTTCGGCCTTGGTGTGCCTGTAGAGCAACTCCATGCCGAAGCCGTGGAATGGTCGGTCGGCCGCGGCAGCCGTTCGGGCCGTGTCGCCTGGCAGTACATCCAGGATCTGGCCGGACGGCTAGGCAAGAGCCTCGACTAGCGGGAAAGCGCCGCGACGCCCCGCTGGAGATAGGGTTTCGGATCGATGGCGCGGGAATTGCGCCGCACCTCGAAATGCAGCTGCGGCGTATCCACGCTGCCGGTCCGTCCGACGCGCGCGATGGCCTGACCGCGCCGCACCTCGTCGCCCCGCCTGACCAGCAGCGCCTCATTATGCGCATAGGCGGTCATGTAGCCGCCGGCATGGTTGATCAGCAGCAGATTGCCGAAGCCTTTCAACTCGCTGCCGGCATAGACGACGACGCCATTCTCGGCGGCCAGCACCGGCGTGCCGCGCGGGGCGGCAATATTGATGCCGTCATTGTGCAGCCCGCCGCCCCGGGGTCCGAAATCAGAGAGGATGCGACCGTTCACCGGCATCAGGAAGGTTGATCCGCTGCGCGCCGGCGGCGACTTCAGAATGGCGCTCGATCCGGTCGCCGGTGGCGGCGCGGCCGCCGTTTGCGTTCGTGCTTGACCAGCCGCGCTGGTGGATGGCGCGGTTTCGGGGGCGGACTGGGCCTGTCCAGCTGAGCCGCTTGTATCACTTGCAGCGGGTGCCCCGGGCGATGGCGTGCTGGGGGACGTCGGGCCGGCAGATGGGGCCGGGCGCGGATTCGCCAGGGGCACCGTTCCGCTCGCAACCATGGCTGGAGCCGGCGATTCCTGAACCTGCGAGGGCAGCAGCAGCCGCTGTCCAAGCCGGATCGTGAAGGGTTCCGACAGGCTGTTGGCGCGGGCAAGGCTGCTGACATCCACATTGTAGCGCCGGGCGATGCCATACAGCGTGTCGCCGCCGGCCACGACATGGGACCGGGCATAGGGCAGGCGCAGCACATCCCCGACCCGCAGCACATAGGGCGGCTGCAGGCGGTTTGCCTCGATCATCGCCCGCAACGGCACCTCGTTAGCGCGGGCAATGCCGTACAGCGTGTCGCCGCGTTGCACCGTCACCGTGCCCGGTGCGCCTTGTCTCAAACCATCGGACGGGCCGGAGGCGCTGGGCGGCAAGCGCGACGGGGTGATGCCGTTGACGACCGGCGCCGGCGGCCCGCTGCGCGCGCAGGAGGCCAGCGTCAGCGCTGCCAGCAGCAGGAGCAGAACGGGAAACCGGATGGGACGGCTCATGCCCCTCACTCTACGAAGCGACCGGCGTTACGGCAACGCGGGAAGCGCGACATGGCCTACCTCGTCTTTCCGGTCTCTTCGGGCATGCCGGAAATCAGCGGCACGAAACGCACGGCCCACAGGGTTTCGGTCTGGAAACCGTCCTCCGTGCGGGTGACGCGCACCACATGCTGATTTTCCGGACGCGGCCCCAGCGGCAGCACCATGATGCCGCCAACGGCCAGCTGTTGCATCAGCGCTTCCGGCATTTCGGTTGCCGCCGCCGTCACCAGAATACGGTCGAACGGCGCCTGCTCCGGCCAGCCCTTGGTGCCGTCCCCAACCTTTGCCGTCACATTGCTGCACCCCAGTGCGAGGAGGCGCTGTTCGGCGTCGCGCAGCAGGTCGCGATGGCGCTCGATGGTATAGACCCGCCGGCAGAGCTGCGCCAGAATCGCCGTCTGGTAGCCGGAGCCGGTGCCGATCTCCAGCACTTTCATGCGGTCGCCTGGATTGAGCGCCTGGGACATCATTCCGACCACGGTCGGCTGGCTGATGGTCTGGCCACAGCCGATGGGCAGCGCCGTATTGTCATAGGCCTGATCGTCGAAGGTCCTGGGCACGAACAATTCGCGCGGTACCCGCTCAATGGCCGACAGCACGCGCGTATCGGCTACGCCGTTGCGGCGCAGCTCCATGATCAGCCTGATCTTGCGGGCGTCTTCGGCGCTCACGCGGGCTCCCCTCTCCCGATGCTAGTCCAGCACCGTTTGCAGCGCCTTCAAGGTCGCGGCATGCGTCATGTCCATATGGATCGGCGTGATCGCGATATAACCGTCGCGCACCGCCGCCAGGTCGGTGCCGGTTTTGGCCTCTTCCTCGCTCTTGATGAGGCCGACCCAGTAATAGGGATTGCCATAGGGATCGGTACCCGGCTGCACGGCGGAGCCGATCTGGCGCTGGGCCTGCCGCGCCAGCCGGATGCCCTTTACGCCCTGCCCGCCGGTGTCCGGGAAGTTCAGGTTGATCAGCACGCCCTTCGGCCAGCCGATAGCCAGGACCTTGCGGATGATGTCCGGCCCGTGCTGTTCGGCGGTGGACCATTTCGGCGCATGCTTGAAGGCGATGGCCTGGCTGAGCGCGATCGAGGGCAGGCCCAGCAGCGTGCCTTCCATCGCCGCTGCGATGGTGCCGGAATAGGTCACATCCTCGGCCATGTTGGCGCCGCGGTTCACGCCGGACAGCACGAGGTCAGGCTGGTGATCCTGCAGCAGCTGGTTCACCGCCAGCAGCACGCAGTCGGTCGGCGTGCCGTCCACGGCGTAGCGGCGCTTGGACACTTCGCGCAGCCGCAGCGGGCTGCGCAGCGTCAGCGAATGGGCAGAACCGCTCTGGTTCTGTTCCGGCGCTACCACCCAGACATCCTTGGACAGGGCCTTGGCGATCTTCTCCAGCACATTCAGGCCGGGCGCGTTGATACCGTCATCGTTGGTGACGAGGATGCGGCATTTCTCCAGCGGCTTATCGAGCTTAAGCATCGGCTTGAATGACCTCCAGCCCGCCCATATAGGGCCGCAGCTTTTCCGGGACGGTCACGGAACCGTCCTCATTCTGGTAATTCTCCAGGATCGCCACCATGGTGCGGCCGACCGCAAGGCCGGAACCGTTCAGCGTGTGCACGAAGCGGGTGTTCTTCTCGCCCTCGGGACGGAACCGCGCCTTCATGCGCCTTGCCTGGAAGTCGCCGCAGTTCGAGCAGCTGGAAATCTCGCGATAGGTGTTCTGCCCCGGCAGCCAGACCTCGATATCGTAGGTCTTGCGCGCGCCAAAGCCCATATCGCCGGTGCACAGCACGACGGTGCGGTAGGGCAGCTCCAGCCGTTCCAGGACGGTCTGGGCGGCTTGCGTCATCCGCTCATGCTCGTCTTCGGAGCGGTCGGGATGGGCAATCGAGACCATCTCCACCTTGGTGAACTGGTGCTGGCGGATCATGCCGCGCGTATCCTTGCCGGCCGCCCCGGCCTCGGACCGGAAACAGGGCGAATAGGCGGTGAAGCGCCGCGGCAGGTCCTTCTCGTCGAGTATGGAGTCGGCGACCAGATTGGTCAGCGGCACCTCGGCGGTCGGGATCAGCCAGTAATCATTGGTGGTGCGGAACAGATCCTCGCCGAATTTCGGCAATTGCCCGGTGCCGTACAGTGCATGGTCGCGCACCATGTAGGGCACCTGCGTCTCCTCATAGCCGAATTCCAGCGTGTGGATGTCCAGCATGAAGGCGGCGAGCGCCCGTTCGAGGCGGGCCAGATGTTTGCGCAACACGACGAAGCGCGCGCCAGACAGCCTGGCGGCGGCCTCGAAATCCATCATCCCGAGCCCCTCGCCGATCTCGAAATGCTCCTTCGGCTGGAACGCGTAGTTGCGCGGGTTACCCCAGCGCCGAACCTCGACATTCTGCGC
>Ga0114898_1000678_pt1 | contig 24190 bp, 24 predicted proteins | sample Malvired_Geostar_FD_83496 | JGI IMG/M metagenome (GOLD analysis project Ga0114898, IMG submission 83496) | Marine viral communities from the Global Malaspina Expedition - Malaspina viral metaG DeepMed_Geostar | ecosystem: Environmental > Aquatic > Marine > Oceanic | place: Mediterranean Sea... | reverse complement strand
TCGCCGCGGCGCTTGTTGGGCTGGCCCTGCTTTTTGTTGCTTTCCTGACCGCAGGCGGCAGCAAGGCACTGGCCGGGACGGCAGACGGCATGGCGGCCTCGGCTGCCACGACATCGGAGGCGTCGCTCAGCGAGGAAGACGGATGGGCCCTCGATGAAGCGAGCGCCTATCTCACCTCGCTGGAGAACCTGCAGGGCGATTTCCTGCAGGTGGGTCCGGACGGGTCTGTGGCGGAAGGCAGGTTCTATCTGCGCCGCCCGGGCAGGCTCCGCTTCGAATATGCGCCGCCGGAAAACCTCCTGGTCGTGGCGGATGGCACCTGGGTCGCCATCAAGGACAGCTCCGCTGCCGCCCAGCGATATCCCATGGCATCGACCCCGCTGAGCCTCATTCTGGCGGAAAATGTGAACCTTCGGGACGAAGCGCGTATTCTCAACGTCGAGGAGCAGCCCGGCTCGCTCCTTATCACGCTGGCCGACCGCTCGGGCGAAGCCCCGGGCCAGATCACGCTGATCTTCGACCGGCCCAAGATGCAGCTCCGTCAATGGGTCGTCACGGACGTGCAGGGCCTGCAGACGACGGTGGCACTGCGCAATGTCGAGACCGGCATTCGCGCCGACAATTCGCTTTTCGTCCTGCGCGACGATCAGCGCCCGGAAATTGGCGGTCCGCGCTGACCGCTGCTTCGGCTGGCGTCCGGGCGCGGCGTCTATTATCCTCGACACAATAGTTTTCCAGCGTCGCACCCCGTCTTGACCCGAGACGGGGGCGGCGTGGTATTTGTGAACCAGCATGACCAGAACATCAGGCCGGCGCCCCGTTGTCGGCATCCCCTGCGACGTAAAAATGCTGGGACCGCATCCTTTCCATGCGGTGGGCGAGAAATACATCGCGGCGGTTGATGGCTGTGCCGAGTGCCAGCCCATCCTTTTGCCCGTGCCGCGCGAACCCTTCGACGAGGCGCGAGACCACCTCGCGGAAATTTTCGATCTTTGCGACGGCATTTTCCTGCCCGGTTCCCATTCGAACGTGCATCCCGACGAATATGATGGCACGGCACCCCGCGAAGGCGTGTTGATCGACCGCCAGCGCGATGCACTTACGCTCAAGCTCATTCGCGCCTGTGTGGACCGTGCGGTGCCGCTTTTCGCTGTCTGCCGCGGCTTTCAGGAATTGAACGTCGCCTATGGCGGGACGCTTCATCAGCACATCCACGAAGCTCCGTCGGACCCCGGCTACGAGCCGCGTTTCGACCATCGCGAAAACAAGGACGATCCGCTCGACGTGCAGTATGGGCCCGCCCATGCCGTGATGCTGGAAACGGGCAGCATCTTCGAAAATCTGCTCTGTACACGGACGATTGAGGTAAACTCGCTGCACGGGCAAGGCATCGCACGCCTCGCGGACAGGCTCATCGCTCAGGGCCGCGCTGCCGATGGCACGATCGAGGCCGCCGAGGTGCGCGATGCGAAGGGCTTTGCCCTCGGCGTACAGTGGCACCCAGAATGGAAATATTGGGAGAACCCGGTATCGCAAAAGCTGTTCCGGGCCTTTGGAGACGCGGTGCGCGACGCAGCAGCCGCGAACGCGGACAAGGAAAGAGTGGTGTCCCATGGCAATGGGCAACGAGAAGGAAGACAAGGTCGACAACGCGGACGACCTGATCAAGTGGCTTAAGGACCGCCACATCACCGAAGTCGAGTGCATGGTGTCGGACATGGCCGGCATCGCACGGGGCAAGATCATTCCGACCCGGAAATTCATCGCCGGGCTCAGCGACCGCTCCCTCAAATTACCGGAATCGATCTTCGGCCAGACCGTGACCGGCGACTATGTCGACAGCGACTTTCTCGGCGACATCGAACCCGACATCATCCTCGATCCCGACCCCGCAACCGTCCGCGTTGTACCCTGGTACGACGAACCGACGGCGCAGATCATTTGCGATGCCAACTATCGCGACGAGAAGCCTGTACCGATCGCGCCGCGCAATGTCCTGAAGCGCGTGATCGCCCTTTTCGAAGCCAAGGGCTGGCAGCCGGTCGTTGCACCTGAAATCGAATTCTACCTCGCGGCGAAGAACATCGACCCCGACTATCCGCTGGAGCCGCCGGTCGGGGCGAACGGGCGGCAGGAAACCGCGCGCCAGTCCTACGGCATCGACGCGGTGAACGAGTTCGACCCGATTTTCGAGGACATGTACGACTTCTGCGAGGCGCAGAACCTCGACATCGATACGCTGATCCATGAATCCGGTGCAGCACAGGTCGAGATCAACTTCGACCATGGCGACCCGCTGGAAATTGCCGACCAGGCCTTTCTCTTCAAGCGCACCATGCGGCAAGCCGCGCTTCGTCACGGCATCTACGCAACCTTCATGGCAAAGCCCTATGAAGGCGAGCCCGGCAGCGCGATGCATATTCACCAGTCGATCGTGAACGCGAACAGCGGCGACAACATGTTTGCCACCAAGCAGGGCAAGGACACGAAACTCTTCCTGTCCTATATCGCGGGCCTGCAGAAATTCCTGCCAGATGCGATGGCCTTGATCGCGCCGAACGTCAATTCCTACCGTCGCATCGTCCGCGATCACGCAGCTCCCATCAACACGCATTGGGGCCATGAGAACCGAACCGTGGGCCTTCGCGTCCCCGAAGCGAAACGGCAGGGCAGGCGGATCGAAAACCGCGTCCCGGGCGCCGACGCGAATCCCTATCTCGCTATCGCGACCTCGCTTGCCTGCGGTTATATCGGCATGGTCAATGATCTGAAGCCGACCAAGGAGATGACGGGCAACGCCTATGACAGCAAGCGTTACGCTCTGCCACGTCATCTGCTCGACGCACTCGACAATCTGCGCACCGCGTCCGAGCTGAAAGAAGTTCTCGGACAGGATTTCGTCACACTCTACATGGACGTGAAGCTCACCGAACACGATGCCTATCAACAGGTGATCTCGGCCTGGGAACGCGAGCATCTGCTTCTGAACGTCTGAGCATCGCTCAGCTCGCCACCTTTGCCGTTCTCCGAGCCGCCATCTGCTCGCGCTTCATTTGCGCCTGCAACGCCCGCGTCGTCTCACCCTTGCCATCCGGCGCCCAGCCGGGCGCGGCGAGGAGATAACCCATTACCTCACGGAGGCTTCGCGCCTTCTTCAGGTCTTTCGCAATACCGGCCCATTCGTGAAATGTCGCCTTCACGGGATTGCGTGTTTTGAGCTGATAACGAATGCCATAGACGGGATCTTCCTAGGCTCGAATGATGGTTCACATGCGCCGCCCAGCCAAAGCGGATTTCATGTATCGCACGATGATACCAGTAGAACAGGAAGTCGATGATGACGAAGGCGGCGAGAATGAGCAGGGCGCTGCCCGCCCAGTCGATATCGAAAACAGCATATTGGCGAAGCCAGTAAAGCGCAGCGAGCACCGTACCCGCCGAGATTGCGATGGTTGCGGCGTAGGCAAGGCCCATGGCAACCGAACAGGCGGAATCGGCAGCTTCGCAATATTTCTTCCTGAGCATCCAGGTCAGACCGACATCAACACCGATCAGCCCGAGCAGGATCCAGACCTGATCCACATCCCGGATATGCAGCAGCCCCTCAAGAAACTCGTGCATGGTCGGCCCTCCCTTTAGAAAACAATTGTTGTGCAATAATTATTGCATAACGCTTGTTGTGTAAAGGGCCGATTCAGGCTAGCTTGTCTGTCATGCCGAAAGTCATCGATCACGATGAGCGCCGCCGGGAACTCATGGAAGCGAGCTGGCAGGTAATCGCGGCTGAAGGGCTTGAAAGCCTTACCATGCGCAAGATTGCCGCCGCCGCAGGCTGCACCACCGGACGCCTCACCCATTATTTCGCGAACCGCGAGGAGCTTGTCCTGGCGGCGCTCAAGGCTGCCTATGATGCGGCAGCCATCCGCATGGCAGCCGCACTGGAAGCGGATGGCACCCCACGGGAGCGGCTCCTGACCATGCTGGAGGAAACACTTCCACTCGACGAGGTTCGCTTGCGGGAGTGGAAAATCTGGATTGCCTTCTGGGGCGCGGCAGCGGCCGATGCTTCTCTTGCGTCCGAAAATGATACTCGCCACGATCGCTGGCGGGAGGCGCTCCTGCCGCTCATCCGTGAAATCGTGCCCGAAAGCGACGCCGACTATGAGGCCACGCGGCTCATCGGCATCGTGGACGGGCTGGGTCTTCAGGCGGCCATTCGACCGACGGCGCAAAACCGGAATCGCGCGCAAACCGCCCTTGCAACTCATCTGCGCTCGCTCGAAAAGGGCTAGGAAGTGCTTGCTTGGCCAGGCCAGCCGATTGAGTTAGCTTTCTTCCATGAGCCCGCAAATCCATTTTTTCGCATGGCAAAGCACGAAGCAGGAACTGCTGATCCTGTGTGCGCGCATCGGCTATAATCCATAAGTCGCCGCTCCGGCGCGGCCGCAAGGGCCAAGCCATTTTCCGCCTTATCTTCATTTGGAACCGGAGCAGACAAATGTCGCCAACAGCAGCGATTTCAAATCAGACAAAGCGCTGGCAGGAGATGGACGCCGCCCATCATCTCCACCCCTTCACCACGCACAAGGATCTCGCGCAGAAGGGTGCGCGCGTCATCACCCATGCCGAGGGCATTTATCTTTATGACTCGGAGGGCAACCGGCTGATCGACGGAATGGCCGGGCTGTGGTGCGTACAGGTCGGCTATGGCCGCGAGGAACTCGCGCAGGCCGGATACACGGCGCTGAAGGCACTCTCCTACTACAACAACTTCTTCCAGACGACGAACCCCTACGTCGCCGAGCTTTCGCAGAAGCTCGCGGAAATCTGCCCTGCCGGGATCGACCGCTTCTTCTTCGCGAACTCCGGTTCGGAAGGAAACGACAGTGCGGTGAAGATCATCCGCTATTTCTGGAACCTGCAGGGAAAGCCCGACAAGAAACTCTTCATCGCGCGCAAGAAGGCCTATCACGGCGTGACGATGATTGCGGCCTCGCTTTCCGGCCTCACCCATATGCACCCGCAGGCCGACCTGCCCCTGCCGGGCTTCTTCCATGTCGAATGTCCCGACTGGTTCGCAGAAGGCGGCGACATGACACCGGAGGAGTATGGCCTCAAGACGGCCCGGAGCCTCGAAGATAAGATTCTGGAGCTCGGCGCTGACAATGTCGCGGCCTTCGTCGCTGAACCGATCCAGGGTGCGGGCGGTCTCATCATTCCCCCCAAGGGCTACTGGGACGAGATCCAGCGTATCTGCCGCAAATATGACGTGCTGCTGCATCTCGACGAGGTGATCTGCGGGTTCGGCCGGACGGGCAGCTGGTTCGGTGCACAAACGCTCGGCATCGAACCCGACATGATCAATATGGCGAAAGGTCTCTCTTCAGGCTATCAGCCGATTGCGGCCGTCGGTCTCGGCAAGCGCGTGGGCGATGCCATTTTCAACTCCGACAATGAGTGGTCGCACGGTTTCACCTATTCCGGCCATCCGGTCGCCGCCGCTGTTGCGCTCGCAAACCTGGAATTGATGCAAAAGGAAAAGCTCGTCGAAAAGGCAGGCGGTGCCACCGGCAACTACTTCCAGAAAAAGCTCGCCGAACTTGCCGCTCATCCGCTGGTTGGCGAGACGCGCGGCGTCGGTCTGCTTGGCGCAATCGAGCTGGTGAAGAACAAGACGACGCGCGAAAAGTTCGACGACTCCGTCGATGCCGGTACACGCTGCCGCAACCATTGCTTCTCCAATGGTCTCGTGATGCGCGCGATCGGCGACACCATGGTGCTGAGCCCGCCCCTGACCATCACGGAAAGCGAGATGGACGAACTCTTCGACCTTGCCCGCCGCTGCATCGATCTGACGGCGAAGGATCTCGGCATTTCCTGAGAAATGACCGGGCGTCCCTTGCGGCGGTTTGACGCAGCGGACGCCCCCTCCTTCCACCAGCCGCTAAGCCGATGATTCCCCGACCATTTCAGGCACCAAAATTCCCGTTAATTTACAATTTATGTTTGTAAACAGACCGTATTGAAGCGGCGGCATCTCACCCCTATCTACTTGGTTATGAGGGCTGAGCATAAGCTGCCCGGGTGACCTGCCCCCGCTCACCCATGGCGGCGCTTCAAGCCCCCTCTAGGCGCCGGTCTTCCCCTCCCGGCGTCACGCGCAAGACGCGCGGTTGCGCCTCGCCTCCCCCCGGCGGGGCGCAACTTTTTGCGCCCCCGGAACTTCAAACAAGAATGGCGGGGCGCTACTTTTTGCGCTCCCCGGAACTTCAAATAGGAATGGCGCCGAGCAAATTTTTCGCGCTCTCTTTTTCACTTGCCGGGCTTTCGCTTCCCCGTGCCAAGCGACTAAGCTCCCGGCTCCCGCCCACAGATCTGGCAGCATATGTCCCGCCCCTTCGACGACAATGACGAACCGCAAATGCTGATCTCCGACGCGGAGCTTGACGCGCTGGAGGGAGAGATCCCGATCCTTGCCGGGCTTCGCAGCTTCGCCGAGGAAGCGGTCAACATGCCATGGTTTACCCGGCTTGGCCGCCCGCTCGACCGCGAGGTGAAAGCCCTGTCGCGCTCCTATCTCGACGGTCTCGGGTTTCCCGATGCCGAACCTGCTCGCCTGCGCGACTGGTTGGAAGCAGCGGATGCGGCCATCACCTTCGATATCGACCCCGCACATTGGGAGGCCGAAGAAGGCTTACGCGCCGCGCTTGCCGCCGAGGCGCTCGATCATTTAAGCGAAGATGCACTCAACATCGCCATGACCCATGTCTCGGCACTGCTCGGTGCGCGTGTGCGCGCCGCCGTACAAGATGCCGCTCATTTCTGGGAAGTAGAGGATGAAGAGCTTCTGAATGCAGCGGCAGGTGCAGCCCTTCATGCTGCGCATGGTGCCGCCCTCTCCCTTATCGCCGGCAGCGAAGACGATCACCCTTTCCGCCGCAAGTTCGCGCTCTTCACGCGCGGGCGTTGGCCCATCGGTATCGCCGGCCTCACCTTCAATATTTTCTGAACCGGCACGCCAGACAAGAAACGGACAAGACATTGGATTTCAAGATTGCGACCTGGAACATCAATTCCGTTCGTCTACGGATCAATCAGGTGGAGCGTTTACTCGCAGAGGAAAAACCTGACGTACTTTGCCTTCAGGAAATCAAGTGTATCAATGATGCCTTTCCGTGGAAGGATATCCGCAAGGCCGGTTACGAACACATCGCCGTACACGGGCAGAAGGGTTATCACGGCGTCGCAACACTCAGCCGCATTCCTTTCAAGAAAACGGAGAGTCGCGACTTCTGCGAGAAGGGCGATTGTCGGCATATAGCGACCGACCTCGATATTCCCGGCGGCTTGCGGATACATAATTTCTATGTGCCCGCAGGCGGCGACGAGCCCGATCCCGCCATCAACGAGAAATTCGCGCACAAGCTCGCCTTCTTGCGCGAAATGACCGACCTCTATGCAAAGCAGCGCACCAAATCGAAAAACCGCATGGTGCTTGTGGGCGATCTCAATATCGCGCCACTCGAAAACGACGTCTGGTCGCACAAGCAGCTCCTGAAAGTCGTCAGCCACACGCCGGTCGAAGTTGAGCTGATGAACGAGCTTTATGCATCGCATGACTGGGTTGATGTCATGCGTCGCTTCGTACCCGAAGACGAGAAACTCTATTCGTGGTGGAGCTACCGCGCGAAGGACTGGGAGGCTGCCGATCGCGGCCGCCGCCTCGATCACATCTGGGTCACACCGGCGCTTTCGGATGCCCCCGTCGCCATGAAGGTCCGAAAGGATGCAAGGGGGTGGGAGCGGGCGTCGGATCATGCGCCGGTCATTGCGACGCTGAGGCTTTAAGCTGGGGGGGGACCAGCCTTCGGGGTAAAGAGCCTTCCGCCACCCGCTCCTGGAGTTCCTACCTGTTCGCCGCCGTCTGGCCATATTGGGGGAACATCCGGCGAGCGGTTCTTGCTAGGGTAGACACCCTATATTAGGGTAATGACCCTAATCATGCAAGAGGGCCGCTATACTGCCTTTGCGGCTGGCAGCCGGATAAAGAAGCTTCAAATGACACCTTTGTGATGCGGTGCCGTGGCGTTTACAACATGATGGCGACAAAGGGAGCCTCGCGAACCACGCGCCTCGAAACGGCAGCAAGACCTCAAATCGAAAATACAAGGCCTGAAAACAAGGCATGGCACCAAAGACCAAAGACAGGATTCTTGTGGCGAGCCTCCAGCTCTTCAACGAGAATGGCTACGACGCGGTGACGACCGCGAAGATCTCCGAAGAAGTCGGTATCTCGGAGGGTAATCTCTGGTACCACTTCCGAACCAAACGAGATCTCGTAAGTGCTCATCAGCTCGCCCTTTTCGTGCTTATCGACAAGCGTCTGGCCATCCCCTCCACCCCCGAAACGGTGTTGGAGAACTATGCTCTCTTCAATCGCATGGTTTTCGAGGAGGTCTGGACCTACCAGTATCTTTATCGCGACCAGGCTGAATATGGCCGCGCCTCACCGGAACTTGAGGACCGCGTTCACCAGATCTACGAAATGACAACAAGCATGGTTATCCGCTTCTTCCGTCATATGATCGAGGCGGGGCATCTCGGCATGCCGGAAGATGAACTCGCGCCGATCGCCGACAACATCTGGATGGTGATTCGCTATTGGCCAAGCTTTCTGCGGGAAACACGCCGCATCGTGAAGCTGGACAAGGCTGCATTGAACGCAGGTATCCGTCATCATTTTGCGCTCTTTGAAACGCACCTGACGAAAGAAGCGCGAAACTATTTCGACCGCGACGCCTACGCCTGAGCTGAATCCTCGTTTGGAGCCTTCTTCTTCAGCGTGACGAAAGTCGCGGTCGAACTTCCCGTCGCGAGCAATTTCCCGTCTTCTCCCGTCAGCTCACCCTCGACGAAGCCGACGGCCTTACCGCGCTTGATAACGCGCGCCGTGCCAATAATGCGGCCGGGCCGGGCCGCATTCAGCATCGAAACCTTGAGTTCGAGCGTCGGTGAAATCTGACCCCACTCAAGGTCCAGGCCAACCGCCAGACTCATCGCATCGTCGAGCATCGCCGCAACCATGCCACCCTGAATGCCGCCCCACATGTTGCAAAGCTCCGGCCCCGCATTGAAGGCAACCTTGACGGTTCGCTTCTCCTTGTCGGCCTCGAGAATTTCAAGCCCGAGATAGCGGCTTGCGGGAGCCATGCGCTTGAAGACCGCCTGTATATTCGGTGGCCAATCGTTCGCCGGCTTCGCATCACTCATTTCTTTCTCCGCCCTTTGATCTTTTCTTTCGCTCCGCTTTGTGCGAGCCGCAGTTCCAGTGCCCGAAGCTCCGCCCCGGCATTTTCCAGTCTGTTCGCCACACGCGCTGCAACAGCACTGGCCATCTCGGGAAATTCCCCAAGCAACCGCTGAAACATATCACGCCCGATCCGGAGTGTTTCGAGTTGCGTCACCGCCCGCACACAGGTGCGTCGGCGCTCACGATTGAACAAGGCCGTTTCACCGATGAGGTCACCCGTGTCAAGCCGCAGCGCCCGACGCGGCCCCTTGTCCTGTGCGGCAAGCATGGCCGCCTCCCCTTCGAGAATAAGCCAGGCACAATCCGCCTCCTCGCCGGCCTCGAACAACGTTTCACCCGGCGCATATTCACGCCGCTCACAGGTAAAGGCAACGACTTCGAGGCGTACGGCGTCGAGACCCGAAAACAGGTCCACACGCTGCAGCAGGGCGACGGCAGATTCAAGGCTCATGGGTATCACGATAACCGAGGGCACTGGCCTTGTCGCCGCCCCTTTGTTTGCGCGGCAGCAAGGAGAACGCTAAGAACATGGGCCGGAAAGGAACACGATGGAAAAGACCCAAGTGGAAATCTCCTGGGACTGGCCCGCCCCCTTCGTTTACGAAACAAAGGTCGAGCCCCAGCATATCGATGATTTTCAGCATACGAATAATGTCGTCTATCTCACCTGGATGGCGAAGGCGGCATGGGAGCATTCAAAAGCGTTGGGGCTCGACTTCGACCGCTATGCCGCTCTCAACCGGGGCATGGTCGTCCGCCGTCACGAACTCGAATATCTGGCTGCAAGTCGGCAGGGCAATCCTGTCTTTATAGGCACCTGGATTACCGCAAATGACGGGCGGCTCCGGCTGCGCCGCCGCTTCCAGATGGTGAACGGAGAGACGGGCGAGACGTTGCTTCGGGGGCTGACGGACTTCGTATGTATCAACGTGAAAACCGGCCGCGCAACGCGTATGCCCGCTGAATTCGTGACAACCTATTCACTCACCGCCCATGTCGAGAACGATATCTGAAAAGCCTGCGGCGATTGGTCTGATTGGATCGCCGGGTATGAAAGGGCAGATGAAGGTCAGTTTTTCACACTCGTACGGAGACCCCTCATGGACCGCATCGACGGCCCCAGCCTCTTCCTTATAAATATTCTTCTCTTGCTCGCGATCAGCGTCGTCGTTTGGGGGCCCAGCGCTATTCTCATCGCCGCGCTTATTGGCACCCCGCTCGCACTCGGTGCCGTCGTCCTCTTATCGCTGACAGCGAAAGCCTGAGCTCGCCTTACGGCACGAGCCGGTAGCCGCCCGCTTCAGTCACCAGAATTTCCGCACTTGATGGGTCCGGCTCGATCTTCTGCCGCAACCGGTAGATATGCGTTTCGAGCGTATGCGTTGTGACCCCCGAATTATAACCCCACACTTCGGCAAGAAGTGTGTCTCGGCCAACGACCTTCGAACCTGCCCGGTAGAGATATTTGAGGATCGACGTTTCTTTCTCCGTAAGACGAATCTTCTTTTCCTGCTCGTCCAGGAGAGTTTTCGCGCTCGGACGGAAGGAATAGGGCCCGATCTTGAAGACCGCATCCTCGCTTTGCTCATGGCTTCTCAAATGCGCTCTGATGCGCGCGAGCAGAACGCCGAACCGAAATGGTTTTGTGACGTAGTCGTTCGCCCCCGCATCGAGACCGAGGATCGTGTCGGAATCCGTGTCTGCCCCCGTCAGCATGATGATGGGCACCTTGACGCCTGCCTTGCGCATGAGACGGCAGACCTCCCGCCCGTCCATGTCGGGCAACCCGACATCAAGCAGCACAAGATCGACGTGGTTTCCCCGCGCATGATCGAGGCCCGCCGCTCCTGTCGCCGCGGGCACACAAGAAAACTCCTCATAAAGCTGAAGCTGTTCGACAAGCGATCCACGCAATATGTCGTCGTCATCGACAACGAGTATTTTCTTTATTCCGTTCATATCTTCTCTACAGGGAATAACCCATCCGTTCCGCGTGAGGCTTGAGGATGGGGAGTACCGGCTTCATCTGTTCTTCATATCGGCGCCACCTTTCGGTTGCGCTCGAATAGATTGGCTGCGTGACTTGTGAATAGGAAGGTGTACGGATCGTTCCACGGGTAAGCGCATGCGCTGCCGGGTCACCCACCGCATCGTCCCAATCGAGACCCAGAAATGTGAGAACCGGTTCGACTTCCGCCCGAAGATCGGCGACAAGATTCTCGTAGCGGACCTCCTGAATCCTGAGAGGAAGGCATTCACGGTATTTTTGCCAGAGCGTGAATACACGATCATAGAGTTTCGCAGAGCCCTCAAGCGTCAGGAAGTTCTGCATTGATGCATTGGGAACGAAGTCCTGCATGAAACATGAAAGTACGCAGTCAGCCGGATGCCGGATCGCGAAAATAAACTTCGCTTCAGGAAAAAGCCGGTGGATCAGCCCTGTGTGCACAAGGCTCAACGGCATCTTGTCGACGATAACCTTGTTCTCGAATTGCGCGCCTTCCTTGCGAAGCTCCGACCAGTAGACTTGTCGTGCCGCCTCTCGTTCCTTTTCGCTCATGGAGGAAAGTTTTTCGGGATAGCCCTCTATCGTTTTCTTCACCCGGCCGAGGAACGGATATTCCTCGAAGACCTGCACGTCTGGATGCGCATCAAGGGTCTGATCCAGAAGCGTCGTTCCCGATCTTGGAAAACCAACCAGAAAAACCGGGGGAGCCGCGTGTCCGGCTTCGCGCTCTATCTCTGGAAGATATGACCAGTTCGAAACAAAACCCTCATCAAGCAGGCCGGTGAGGTAATCGACCTCATCGATGAATTTTCTCCGATCCACGAATTTGAGTTCGGGAAGCTGGAGCGTTCGGTCGTTCATCTTCGTGAAGTAGTCGAAGGCAGCCGCTGCATCTTTCTGTTCATCGCAAATCTGGGCGAGCTCGGAATAGAGAAGGCGCGCTTCGGGAGCGGATATCTGACCGTCATCGATCGATTCAAGCCGGGCGCGCAGTGCACCGAGAAGCTCCTTATCCCCTTTTTTGAGACGACGCTGCGCCTTCGACCAGGTTCTGAGCGCGCGCGCGCTTCCAGGCGTTTCCGCCAGCGCCGCCTCGGCCCATTCTATAGCCTCCGGCAGATCACCGAGCCGTTCATGGGTCGCTGCAAGAATAGACTTGATTTGCGTCGGAACGGGCTTCAACCGGTTCATGGCCTGTCGGCAGAAATCGAGCGCATCGCGGAACAAACCCGCATCCGTGGCGGCAGCCGCAGCCCGCATGTAGGAAGATGCTTTATCCGGAACGAGTTCGATCAGACGTCTGAAGTTCTCCAGTGCCTCGTGAAACTGTGCAGACTGCTGATAGAGTTGTCCGCGCTCCAGAAAGACATCCGGATAATCCGGATTCATCATCTCCGCGCGCTGATAGGAAATCAGCGCCTCTTCAACTTTCCCCTGGTCGCGCTGCGCATTACCGAGATTGACCCAGACATTCACGTGACGAGGCATCCGTGCGGCGGCAGCCGCAATCAATTGTTCCGCCTTGTCGGGGCTTCCCTTGCCTAGCGCGACAAGACCCAGCAAGTGGAGCGCGTCAGGGTTTTCAGGCTGGACCTTGAGTACCGCGCCCGCAGCAGATCCGGCGTGATCGAGGCGGCCTGCTGCCAGATGCGCACCGCCAAGCTGAAGGATACGCAGGATGTCTTCCCGGCTGGGCGCGCTGCCCCGCGCGGCGCCAGGTTGAAAGCCGCCAGGGCCGCCAAGAGAACCGCCCGGCACACTAACTGTCGGCCTGCCACTCGCCGCGCCGGCCGGAAGACCAACCGTCGGCTTGAATGAACCCTGCATGCCGAAGCCCGGCTTGAGCGGCTTTGCCGGTCCTTTCGGTGGAGAATTTTTCGCCATATCACGCCTTCGAAAATGGGCCCTGCGGCCGCCGGGAGAGTTTGGGCGGAGTGTGCCATAGCTCTTCGCAGCAACCAACGAAAGGCAGCCTCTAACGGCCAGGAAGCAGATTGCCGCCTTAGACGCCAAACCCGGCAAATATTGCCGGGCGGAGAGAAGCTCACCCCCGCTTGCAGCCCGGAAACCGGGGCTCTCAAGCTGGCCCGATGTTTGCGACCCGGACAAGCATGACCGACTTCTCCGCAGTCCATATCGGCATTCAGCACCGCCCGGGCAAACATAATATGGCCTCGGCGGCCTTTGAAGATCTGCAGGCCGCGCGCCGCGAAGGCCGTACACCGGAAGGCGGCCAGATAAGTTTCGACGACCTTGTCGATACGCTAAATCCACTTCAGCATATCCCCCTGGTCGGGGAAGCCTATCGGGGCATGACGGGGGACGGCATCAGCCCGCAGGCGCGTATTGCGGGCGGCGCCCTCTGGGGCGGGCCGGCAGGCCTTGTCGCATCCGTGGCGAGCCTCGCAATTGGCGGCAATGGCGAGGAAGGGCTCGGCGACCGGCTTTATGCTTCGCTCTTCGGCGGCAAAGAAGAGGCACAGGAAATGACGGTCGCTTCCGCTGACACCGGGAAACCCGAAACTCTGCCAGACGCTGCCAGGCTGACCACCGCCTCGATCGCACCCGTTCGGGAACAGCAAACCGTCCTCAGGCCAACAAATCCCGCCTCGACGGGGAACCCAGCCGATACAAAGCCCCTGCCTCGCTTGAGCCCCGAAGCTTTCCAGGCCCTCCTCGGCTCCTTTGCCGATCCCCCCACGGACAATGCCGGGTCTGCCGGTCCCAAACCGGACCCCGCGCAGCCTTCCAGCCTTTCGAGCGCAATGCTGGATGCCCTGGACAAATATGAGGCAATGAAGTCAGAGACGTCCGCCAGATAAGGGCTTCGCCGCCGCCTGATTGCTCGCGCCGTGCACGCGCCTTACTGTGAACCGGTCATGACTTCTTCACCCGGCCCAATTCCTGAAATCGTCGTCACCGGTTCCCCGGGAAATCCACTCGGAGAACTCCGTCTCGGCGAATTCCGTTTTCCTTGCGCTCTCGGGCGCACCGGGGTGAAACGGGAGAAACGGGAGGGCGACGGTGCGACACCCCTCGGATGCTTCCCCTTGCGCGAATTGAGGTACAGACAGGACCGCCTATCCGCACCCGAAACCAAGCTGCCTCTCATCCCCATCTCGCCGTCGGACGGCTGGTGCGATGCGCCGGAGGATGCTCTCTACAACCGGCCTGTACGCCTGCCCTATCCGGCCAGCGCTGAAACCATGTGGCGGGAAGATCATCTCTACGATCTGGTCGTGGTCCTTGGCCACAATGACGACCCCGTGATCGCACATGCAGGCAGTGCCGTTTTCTTTCATCTTGTACGCGAAGACGATGGGCAATTGCAGGCGACCGAAGGCTGCGTCGCTCTCCGGCTCGAAGACATGCTACGGGTACTCGCGCTATCGGGAATGGCAACGCGAATGCGGATCGAAGAGGTTTGATTAAACCCGCGAACCGAAAAGCGCGCCTCCAACGCGGACATGCGTCGCGCCAAGCTTTACCGCAGTTTCGAAATCGCCGCTCATACCCATCGACAGGTTCGGCAAACTGTTTCGCCGTGCCATCTTTTCGAGCAGCGCAAAATGAAGCGCCGGCTCCTCGCCCAAAGGAGGGATGCACATCAGCCCCTCCACTTCGAGTGACCATTCCGTACGGCAGCGCGTTATGAATGCGTCCACGTCGCCCGGTGCAAGACCCGCCTTCTGCGGCTCTTCACCCGTATTCACCTGCACGAACAGGCGGGGCATTTTCCGCCCTTTGTCTCTCGCCTTGACGAGCGCCTCCGCGAGCTTCGGCCGGTCGAGCGTATGAAAGACATCGAACAGATCGAGTGCCTCCTCGACCTTGTTGGTTTGAAGCGGGCCTATCAGATGAAGTTCGACACCGGAATATTGTTCACGAAGCGAAGGCCACTTTTTTGCCGCCTCCTGAACGCGGTTTTCTCCAAAGATGCGCTGTCCCGCATTGAGCAGCGGCCGGATCGCCTCTTCGCCGAAGGTCTTTGAAACGGCAACAAGAACCACCTCGTCCGGCACACGCGCCGCCTCGCGCGCAGCAATCGCAATCCTCTCGCGGACGGCGGCAAGACGCGTTTCCGGCGTTTCATTCTCTGTGGCGTCGTTACCGGTCATTGGCATAGTCTCGGCGAGGCTAGTGGCAGGACGTTTTGGAGACAAGATGAGAAAGGATTTGGACCGGGTTGCGCGCGCGGTGCGCTATCTCGATCCCGATAGAACCTCGGTCGCCCTCATCGCGATGACCGACCCAAAGCGTCTTCCTGATCCCTGGGCGGCGCTTGCCGCCCTGCCGCGAGGCAGCGCACTGATATGGCGCGCCTACGACAACAATCCCGACTATGAAACGGCGAGACGCCTCACCGCAGCCGCACGAAGAAAAACCTGCGTCGTTTTCGCGGCAGGCAGCCTGAAGCTTGGCGGACGGCTCGGTATTGCGGGCATCCATCTGCCCGAGCGCGATATCGGCCGCTGCCGCAGCGTCGCGGCGCATGTTCTGGTCACCGCAGCATGTCATTCGGAGAGGGCGGTGATCGAAGCAGCAAGAGCTGGAGCGGATGCCGTGCTGATTTCGCCCGTGCTGCCGACGGAAAGTCACTCCGGCGCAAAGCTGCTGGGCGTCGTCCGGCTTGCCCGTCTCGCGATGCTTGCAGGCGCGCTCGGCATGCCATCCTATGCCCTTGGCGGGATCACGGACGAAACCCATATCCGCCGCCTGCGGGGAACCGGCATCGCCGGCGTCGCGGGCATCAGCCTGCTTTTACCTTGACGCGCGCCTCCTCGGGAATGGCGTCGCGGTAGTCGTCTGGAATATATCCGAACCGCTCCATCTGTTCCCAATGATCGCGGATAATCTGCCTCACCTGTTCGGGGGTCAGAACCTCCCGCCATTGATCTGAACGTCCTTCCCGAAAGAAGGCTTCTGCCTTCTTCGAACGCTCCTTGAAGCCTTTATTCTGCTCAATGGTTTTCAACGCCTTGAAGGAAGAGTTTCGTATCGCGCGCTCAAGGCGGCTGGGCGATGGATTCAAACCAAGGAAATTAGCAACCTTCTTGAAGTGCTTACGTGGCTTATGCAGCAGATCCTCGTAGCGCACGACAAGAAGTTGCGGACTCGGATGTTCTGTCCAGCTTCTTACATGCGTTGACCATGACCGGTGAACTTCGAGGACATGCGATTCCGTGCCGCCTGTAACCATCTGATCGTTGGCCATATGTACGATCGCTTCCTCGATCGTTTCGCCGAAATGATGGCTGACGGAAATAACCACGTCGAGCGGATTGCGCAAGATGTAAATGCCGCCGGCAGTAACATCCATCGTGTGCATGGGCACTCCGCACCAATCGCCGAAATAGTTATGCGTCTTCACGAAAACGGAGTCGGGAAAAACGGTCGTGAAGTCCCTGTGCACAAGGGGGCGAAGTCTGGCGATTTCCTCAGGCGTCAACTCGGCCGCAGGCTTTCCTCCTGCACGTCGCGAATACCACTGCGCCCCGGAGTCGCCGATACAGAAATCGGTGATGTCGTTGATATCGACAGGCTCCACTGAATTCCTGAACAGATTGTGCAGGAAACTCCGCATCCATGTGTTGCCGGACTTCGGATAGGAGGCAAGCCAGATCAGCGCACCCATCTCATATCCCTTCGACGCGTTGCGTTCCGTCCTGTCTAGCAAACATGCCCTGAAAAAAAAAGAGAGCGGGCACGAAGCCCGCTCTCCAATTTCCGAATCGGTTTCTCGAAACGTCCGATCGCCGGGCGATCAGAACGAAACCGAGAGAACGAGACCGGCCGACTGCGAATCCAGATCGCCGAGAGCGCCGAGGTCCTGGTTCGTCATCTGCAGGTCGAGGCCGACATCGACGCCGGAGCCGAGGTTGTAACCGCCACCGGCCTGCCAGGTCTCGAGGTCAGCCGAGAAGCCCGGAACCGAAATCTCGTCGCTCAGATAGGCAACGCCAACAGTCCAGGGGCCGGTTCCGTAGGAGAGACCGGCGGTCCAGACTTCTTCCTCAAGACCGATTGAGCCCGGGACCGGCATGGACACGCCAAGGACGCCGAGATCTTCCGACTGATACCAGGAACCGCCCAGCGTGAAGCCGCCGTAGCCGAGGTTCAGACCGAAGCCGAGTTCTTCCGGATCGGCGCCCGTCGCAACCGCCGGGGCATCACCCGACACGTAGAAGCCGTCCACGCCGATATCGACACCGCCGAAGGAACCGGCATAGTTGAGCGCGACTTCGACAACATCCTCAATCGAGCTGTCGCTGACGCTGAGGCCGAGACGACCGTTCGGGTTCGGACCGTTGAAGTCCGTCTCCGGCGTGAATGACAGGCCGAGCTGGAAGCCGGCGAAACGCGGGGTGAAGTAGGTCACCTTGTTCGCATCCGCCGCCATCAGCGAGAAGGTCGAATGACGGAAACCGCCGGAGAGGGTGGTCGTCGTTCCACTTATCGCGGCGGCCCCGGCTATCGCGGTCGTCGCATTCAGGATGTTCGGGCTGTCGACGCCATTGCCCGGCACGAACCAGGGCGAGGTATAGTGCATCTTGAAGGCCGAACCGTCCGTGCCGCCGATTTCGAACCGGCCGAAGCCGCCTTCGAGATAGGCGAAGAGTTCGCGGAACGTCGCGTCATTGTTCTGGTGCGTGTTCCAGTCGTCACCGAGCGAGAGCGTCGCCATCACACCGGCAACCATGCCGTTGTCCAGCGTGCCTTCGGCGTTGATGTCGATGTTGCGCGCAACGACGGCAACCTTCGTGTCGTCGTACGACGTCGTACCGGCATCGTCGGCGTCGATGACGTAGAAGCCGGCCGTCACGGTGCCGCCGACGGTAACGGTCAGCGGATCGCTCGCAAGCGCCGGACCGGCGATGAGGCCGGCCGAGACGAGAGCGGTCGTCCCAAGGAGAGTCTTTTTCATGTGTTCCTCGCAGTATCAGCTATGAGCTGTTCCATTTGTACAAGCCAGCGGAAAGGCTCCCCCGTGGCTCGTGCATCGCCGGGCCGACCGAAACTGCCCCCCGAGCGCATGCCCGATTAATCCGTCGATAAGCGCCTTGGGTCAAGCAAACCTCTCCCCATGACGAAGGAATGTCAGGCGATGTTGCGCAAAGGGCACAAATCCCTGCACAAGCGTTAACTCAATGTGCCGTTGCTCGGCGCGAATAGCTGCCCCCAGAGCAATTTTCCAGTATTGAAGCGGACTCTTTGATACGAAGAGGTTATCCGGGCCGACACTGATTTGGTCCAGACACTGGCTCGCCCGGGTCCAGGTTGTGCTTTGCAGGTCACACTGCGGCTCGTGGCAGACGACGGCAGCGAGGTATGGAGGCTCTGAGCGTACCACCATGCAAGCGTTTTCGGCGGCTCGGGGGAATGCACGATTGCGGGACAAGCCCTTATCTAGCTATAAAGGCGCGCCGGTCGCGGCGTGCGGCGGGTATGCGAATTCACTTGCTCTCCGCAGGCCGAACACACAAGAGACGGCGGACAGAGGGGCGCAACGCGAGAGGCTTGCCGTAAATTGATGACCTACCACGGACTGACACGCGCGAAATCGACTGTTGCGGCGCTCCTTTGCGCTTCCTTTCTCGGCCTTGCGGCTTGCGGCCCCTCGGAGTCGAATTTCCCCGGCCAGCCGACCGGCCAGAGCGGCCCCAATAATCCGACCGGCCAGGAGCGCGAATCGATCTTCGGCGAAGACGGCCTGAAGCTCTTCGGCGGCGCCGCTGACGAGGAAAATGTCGGTGGCAGCGGGATCGGCGTGAACAGCTTCCTGTGGCGCGCCTCACTTGACACCATCTCCTTCATGCCGCTTGCCTCAGCCGACCCCTTCGGCGGTGTCATTATTACCGACTGGTACCAGGACCCGAAGGCCGCCGGCGAACGCTTCAAGGTAACCGTCTACATTCTCGACAAGCGGCTCCGCGCCGACGGCGTGAAGGTGGCTGTTTTCCGTCAGAACAAGGACGAGGACGGTGACTGGGTGGACGCCTCCGTAGGCAATACGACCGGCCTGCAGATCGAGAACGCCATCCTTGTTCGCGCCCGTCAGCTTCGTATCAACACGATCGAGGCTCAGGAACAGAACTAAGGCCCGGGCCGGGCGGACAGCGGGGCACGCGCCGGCGGAGGGCCAGAGCACCCGCCACTGTCTGCCCCGCCGCGCGCCCAAGAGATCCCGAGACCCATGTCCACACGTTACAACGCCCGCACCGCCGAGCCTAAATGGCAGAAGATCTGGGAGGAGCGCGGCGACTTCCTGACCCGCGACGATGCGGACAAGCCCAAATACTATGTTCTTGAAATGTTCCCCTATCCGTCGGGGCGCATTCACATGGGCCATGTCCGCAACTACACGATGGGCGATGTGATCGCGCGCTTCCGCCGTGCGAGCGGATACAATGTGCTGCATCCAATGGGCTGGGACGCCTTCGGCATGCCGGCTGAGAATGCGGCGATGGAAAAGAACGTCCATCCCAAAGGCTGGACCTACGACAACATCGCCGCCATGCGCGCGCAACTGAAAGCGATCGGCCTCGCAATCGACTGGAGCCGCGAATTTGCGACCTGCGACCCTGAATATTACGGCCAGGAACAGGCTCTCTTTCTCGACATGCTGGAAGCCGGCATCGTCGCGCGCAAGAAGAGCATGGTGAACTGGGACCCGGTCGACAACACCGTGCTCGCCAACGAGCAGGTGATCGACGGCAAGGGCTGGCGCTCCGGCGCCGCGGTCGAACGCCGCGAACTCACACAGTGGTTTCTGAAGATCACCGACTTCGCCGACGAACTTCTCGACGGGCTCGAAACGCTCGAACGCTGGCCGGAAAAAGTCCGGACGATGCAGAAGAACTGGATCGGCCGCTCGGAAGGAGCGCGCGTCTTCTTCCCGCTGGAGGGAGAAATTCCGGACAGCACGGAGCAGGAAACGCGCCTTGAAGTATTCACGACGCGCCCCGACACGTTGTTCGGCGCAAGTTTCTGCGCACTCTCGCCGCATCATCCGCTGACACAGGCACTCGCGAAGAACAATCCGGCACTCACGGATTTCATCCGCGAATGCGACCGCATCGGCACCTCCGAGGAGGCGATCGAGACGGCGGAGAAGATGGGTTTCGACACCGGGCTGAAAGCGCGCCATCCCTTCATCGAAGGAAAGACCCTTCCCGTCTATGTCGCGAATTTCGTCCTGATGGATTACGGTACCGGCGCGATCTTCGCCTGCCCGGCACATGACCAGCGCGACTTCGACTTCGCGAAGAAATACGGCTTGCCGATCATTCCCGTCGTGACACCGAAGGACCGTGTGCAAGACGACGCATGGCGCGCGGACCTGATTGCAGGCGACGAAGCCTTCACGGGCGACGGCGTGGCAGTGAATTCCGATTTCCTGAACGGGCTCGATGTGACCACCGCAAAACGCGCGGCCATCGAAAAGCTCGAAGCATTGGGGCTTGGCGAAGGCACGGTGAACTACCGCCTGCGCGACTGGGGCATCTCGCGCCAGCGCTACTGGGGCTGCCCGATCCCGGTCATCCATTGCGAGACCTGCGGCACCGTGCCCGTACCCCGCGACCAGTTGCCCGTCGTCCTTCCCGAGGATGTGACGTTCAGCGAACCGGGCAATCCGCTCGACCGCCATCCGACATGGAAACATGTCGATTGTCCGAAATGCGGAAAGCCCGCACGGCGCGAGACGGATACGTTCGACACCTTTGTGGACAGCTCGTGGTACTTCGCGCGCTTCACCGCACCGGACGCCGCAACGCCGACCGACAAGGCGGTCGCCGATCACTGGCTGCCCGTCGACCAGTATATCGGCGGCATCGAGCACGCGATCCTGCATCTGCTCTATTCGCGCTTCTTCACGCGCGCCATGCACAAGACCGGACATCTTTCGCTCGATGAACCTTTCACCGGACTTTTCACGCAAGGCATGGTGAACCACGAAACCTATCGCGATGCCGAAGGCCGCTGGGTGCCGCCAGCCGAAGTCGAGATCGAAACGGCCGACGGCAAGCGCGTCGCCAAACACATCGAAACCGGCGCACCGATCCGTATCGGCTCCGTCGAGAAGATGTCGAAGTCGAAAAAGAATACAGTCGACCCGGAAGACATCATCGCGAAATACGGCGCCGATACCGCGCGCTGGTTCATGTTGTCCGACAGCCCGCCCGAGCGCGACGTTCAGTGGTCGGACCAGGGCGCGGAAGGCGCATGGCGCTTCACCCAGCGCCTCTGGCGCATGGTCACAGGCGCGGCAGACAAGCTCGCACCGAAGGGCGCCGCCATGCCCGCGAACTTCAGCGAAGAAGCGCTGGCGCTTCGCCGTGCCGCGCATCAGGCGCTCGCCGCTGCAACCGAAGATTTCGAAAACCTGCGCTTCAACCGGGCAGTCGCCCGCGTCTATGAACTGGCAAACGCTATTTCCGGTTTCACGCCCGTCGATGACGCCTCCAGATGGGCCCTGCGCGAGGCCCTGGAACTCATCGTTCAGATCGTCGGCCCGATGATGCCGCATCTCGCGGAAGAGTGCTGGGAAGCGCTTGGCCATGACCAGCCGCTGACCGCCACCGAATGGCCGGTTGCCGACAAGGCCCTCCTCGTGGAAGACTCCATTACCATTGCCGTGCAGGTGAATGGCAAGCGCCGCGACGAGCTGACCATCGCGCGCGACGCTGACAAGGAAACGGTGGAACGGGCGGCGCTTGCGCTCGAAAAGGTGGAGAAGGCGATCGATGGAAAACCCGTCCGCAAAGTCATCGTCGTACCGGGCAAGATCGTCAATATCGTGGCATGAGATGAAGCGTCTCGCGGCGCCACTCATCGCGCTGGCGCTGATCGCGCCTCTCGGCGCCTGCGGATTCTCGCCGCTCTATGCCGAACGCAACGGCAGCACCGTGACAAGCGATCTCATGCAGCTTGATGTTAGCGCGCCGAATGACGAACTCGGCCGCGAAATCAAGTACAGCCTGCTCGATCTTCTTTCGCCAACCGGCAACCCGCCTGCAGATGCGCTTTACCGCGTTGAGGTTGCGCCCGTTCTCTACAGCGAGGACGTGGCCATCGAGCGCGACGCAGAGGTGACGCGAAAGAACCTCGCGCTTCTTGTTCCTTTCCGTCTAGTGAAGACGGACACGAAGGAGACGCTGCTGCGCTCGACCTCGCGCGCACGCTCTTCCTATAACCGCGTGGAATCTGAATATGCGAATATCGTCGCGGCGGATGCCGCCCGCGAACGCATTGCCAAAACGGCTGCGAACGACATCAAGCTGCAGCTCTCGATCTATTTCGACCGCTCGTCAAAGAGCGGAAGCTAGCGGGGCATCACCTTGAAGATTGCGCCGCGCGAAGCAGACAGGTTCGTCCAGAAGCCGGACCCAAAGGTGCGCGTGGTCCTCGTCTACGGTCCCGATGCAGGCCTTGCGCGCGAACGCATCGCCACGATGATGAAAACGGTGGTCGACGACCTCTCCGATCCTTTTCGTATCGCGGAGCTTTCCGACAGCGACCTTAAAAGCGACCCGGCAAGACTGGCCGATGAAGCCGCTGCAATCTCGATGCTCGGCGGACGGCGCGTGGTGCGTGTACGCGGCGCGGCCGACGGCACATCGAAAATCTTCAAGAGCTTCCTCGACGATCCGGCAGGCGACGCATTGGTGCTTGTGGAAGCAGGCGAACTCGGACCGCGCTCCTCTCTGCGCACGCTTTTCGAGGGCGCCGCGAATGCCGCCGCAATTGCCTGCTATGCCGACGACCAGGGGCAGCTTGAAAACGTGATCCGTACACGGCTTGCCTCGGAGGGCCTCGCACCGGAGCCAGCAGCACTCGACTATCTCCTGGCGAGCCTCGGTTCGGATCGCGGCGTGACGCAGAACGAACTTGAAAAACTCATTCTTTATGCGGGCCCCAAAGCGATAGCGGGAGAGACCGGCGGCAAGCGCATGGTGACGCTGGAGGACGCGCGCGCCAGTGTCGGCGACAATGCGGGATCGAGCCTCGACGAGGTGATCGATGCTGCAATGTCAGGCGACCTCGACCGCCTCGATACGGCCTTCGCCCGCGCCAAGGCCGCCGATACCAACGCAATCGCGATCCTCAATACCTTGTCGCGGCATCTAATGCAGATGCATCTGGCGGCGGCACGCGTCGAAAGCGGAAGCGATGTCGAGGGTGCGCTCCGGGGCTTTCGCCCGCCGCTTCATTTCAGCCGTAAATCCTCCGTACAAAGACAAATGAGGATGTGGAACCGCAGACGCCTCGACCGTGCGCTGGCGTTGGCGCTGGAGGCCGAAGGGCAATGCAAATCGGCCGGTCAGCCCGACGTCTCGATCTGCGGCCAGACACTCTTCCGGATTGCCCAAGGCGCGCGTTCAGCGCGCCGCTAAGGTGAAAAAGGCGCGCGTTCAGCGCGCCGCTAAGGTGAAAGAAAACACGCATGTTTATCCCCGCCACCGGGCATAAACAGAGCCGACTGTCACACGAATGTCATCATAACGTCACATCGGAGGGGGTTATCCCCGCTGAACCCGAAACGCCACGCCCGTGCAGTGCTGTTGCAGCGCATCTGCCACAGAGGGGACAAGTGCTCCTCCACCCTCTCCCTGTCCCGGGGGGCGCGGCTGCAAACAATTCCTCGGTACCCGGATGAATTTCGCTCAGGTCATTTTCTGGGCGGTGCGGCCGGCGAGGCGGCGGCAGATCTCGTCGAGCTGTTCGAGCGTCTTGTAGGCGATCTTCACCTCGCCGCCCTTGTCGCCCGAAAATGAAATCTCGACATTGAGGCCAAGCTGGTCGGAGATGTTCTTTTCAAGCGCCAGCGTGTCCGCATCCTTCTCCGCCCTGGGAAGCGCCTTCGGCTTGGT
>Ga0114898_1000677_pt1 | contig 24194 bp, 24 predicted proteins | sample Malvired_Geostar_FD_83496 | JGI IMG/M metagenome (GOLD analysis project Ga0114898, IMG submission 83496) | Marine viral communities from the Global Malaspina Expedition - Malaspina viral metaG DeepMed_Geostar | ecosystem: Environmental > Aquatic > Marine > Oceanic | place: Mediterranean Sea... | reverse complement strand
GAACGGACCCCCGCCATGGCCGCCAACTCCGTCACCGCATCCCCCCGCATCGATCTCTACAGCGATACGGTCACCCGCCCCACGCCGGGCATGCGCAAGGCGATTTCCGAGGCCGAGGTCGGCAATGAGCAGGCGCGCGAAGACCCGACTGTGAACAAGCTGTGCGAGATGGTCGCCGAATTGCTGGGCAAGGAGGCGGCGATCTTCCTGCCGTCGGGCACCATGTGCAACGAGATCGCCTACCGGGTCTTGGTCGATCATGGCGAGGAGATCGTGCTGGAGGAGAACTCGCACGCGCTGCATTACGAGACCGGCGGGCCGGCGGCGCTGGCCGGCGCCATGTGCCGCACCATCCGCGGCAAGCGCGGCATGTTCACCGGCGCCGAGCTGGAAGCCGTCATCCGCGTGCCACAGGGCTGGCACGGCCAGCGCCAGCGCCTGGTCAGCATCGAGAACACCGCCAATCTGGGCGGCGGCGCGATCTGGCCGCTGGAGCAGATCGAGGAGGTCGCGGCGGTTGCGCGCAAGCACGGGCTGAAGCTGCATCTGGATGGTGCGCGGCTGCTAAACGCTGTGGTCGCCAGCGGCATTCCGGCGTCAGCCTATGCCGCCCCTGCCGATTCCGCCTGGATCGACCTGTCCAAGGGGCTGGGCTGCCCGGTCGGCGGCGTGCTGGCGGGATCGAAGGAGTTCATCGAGCAGGCCTGGCGCTTCAAGCACCAGTTCGGCGGCGCCATGCGGCAGGCCGGCATCATCGCCGCCGCCGGCGTCTATGCGCTGGAGAACCATGTCGAGCGCATGGCGGAGGACCATGCCAATGCCCGGTTGCTGGCCGAAGGGCTGGCCGGCATCAAGGGCATCGGCATCAACCCGAACGAGATCGACACCAACATGGTGTATTTCACGGTCGGCGGCACCGGGCTGAGCGAGCAGGAATTCGCCCGCCGCCTGCGGACCGATCACGGTGTCCGCATCGGCCCGCAGGGCAAGGACCTCATGCGCGCCGTCACCCATCTGGATGTCAGCCGCGCCGATATTGAGGAGGCGATCCGCGCCTGCGCCGCCGTGGTGCAGGGCTGAACCGTCAGGAAACCTCGACCACCTTGAAGGTGTGGGAATCGCCGTCCGGCTCCGCCACGGTGACATATTCACCCGGCTTGAAGAGATGGCGGTCGAGCTTGTAGAGCGTCTCGTCATCCTCCTCCCCCTTTTCGTAGGAGAAGGCCCAGCCCTTGCGGGTATGGATCAGCAGCCCCTGGCGGATCGGCTCGCCCGGCCAGAACCGCGCGATCCGGCACTCGGCCTTGTGCTGCTTGTAGGCCTCGGCATCGAGGTGCCCGTCCGCCGTCAGCGGCGCGGTGATCTCGTAGCGATGATCGCCGCTGCCCTCCGGAAATTCGGCGCTGCGCCCCAGTTCCATGCGAATTTTCTTCAAAGCCATTCCGTTTACTCCGTTTCCGGCCTCAGATGCGTTCCCAATAGCCGGTTTCCTCGTCCAGTCTTACCTGATCCATCAGCCGGAAATCGCCACGCGAAACCAGGCCGACGATCTTCCCGTCCTGCACCACCGGCAGGTGCCGATAGCCGCAATCGCTCATCTGCCGCAACGCGTCCAGCGTAACCCAGTCGGGCGACACGCAATCCGGCTTTTCCGTCATCACCTCGCGCAACAGCGTCCGTTTGCCGTCCAGCCCGTTCGCCAGCACACGGTTCACCGCGTCACGCCCGGTGAAGATGCCAACCGGCCGCTTTTGCTCATCAACCACGATGATGGCGCCGATACGATGCTGATGCATAATTTTGCACGCCTCCTGCACCGTAGCACTATCCCGCATCACAACAGGACTGCGGTGCAGGATCAGCTCGGAAATCGCAGATTTCGACACCGCATCCTCCTCTCGCCGCCGTTCGGCCACTGCCCCCCGATCATCCGTAATAATTCTGAAATGATAGGGGCCGGTCGGTGCAGTGTCTTTGACCTGCATCAATGGGGCGGCAGGGCGAAGGGAGAACGGGACTATCCGGGTTTAACGCCGCCGCAGATATATTTCGTACCGATCATATTCGAGGAGCGGCTCATAGTCGAGGAAACGCTCGGCGAACAGCGGATTGCGGTTGAAATAGTCGAGGTAGCTGAACGGCATGTCCGCGATACATTCGGGAATACCGGCGATCTTGTCGACGACCAGTATCGACGGCCGGCCCTTGTTGAAATCCTCGGCGACACTGCGGAACACCATCGCCTCATTCTCCGACATGCGCGCGGGGTCATTATAGAGTGCGCCATTATCGTTGCATTCGGCATAGACACCCTGCAGCAGCCACATGCTCTCGAACCGCATGGTCATCTTCATACCAGTATAGTTCAGCAGGGGGAAATGCGGATAGATGCCCGGCGACAGGATCAGGATGCGGTTGTCCAGGCGCTGCGGCGTGATGATGTCGGCCAGCTTCTTCACTTCCGAATCGGCATAGGCCAGCTGCTGCGCGAACGGCACGCGCGCCAGCCCGTGCTGGTAGAACACCAGCAGCATCAGGGCACTGGCAAACCAGCGCGCCGGGCGCCGGTCGCCACGTCGCATCCAGGCCGTGTTGTCGAGCACCGAGGCGATCGCCGTGCCGGCCAGGAACAGGGTGAAGGCGCGTGCCGGCAGGGCGTGATAAGGCCAGCCCTTGCCCTGCGCATAGGCGGAGATCAGCCCCGCCACCCCGGCCAGGAAGATCACCCGGGACAAATGCGAGCGCACCCCCCAGAAGGCAACGATGCCGAGCAGCGGCAGGATGATCGTCGGCGCCGCCAGATTGGTGCCGGTTGCCAGGTCGAACAGGTCGGTATCCGCCACCCGGCTGTAGAAATCCTGCGCCATCGGCAGCACTTGCGTGAAATATTCCGGCGTCACCAGCACCGCGAACAGCGCATGCGCGATGCAGACCGCCAGCACCGACCAGGGCGCGGCATCGGTCGCCGTGCTGCGGAAACCGCGCCGCGACAGCACATAGAGTTCAACCAGCAAAGGGAAGGCGAGAAAATAGGGCTTCATGGCGAAGCCCAGCCCCGCCATCAGACCGGTCGCGATGCGCAGGCGTCGCGGCATGTCGGTGCCGCCGGCACGCGCGCTGGCGACCAGCAGATAGGGCATGCCCAGCACCATCATGATGTGCTCGCGCTGGGTGAACATGTAGTTCGGAAAGACGATCAGCAGGAACAGCAGCAGCACCGGCAGCAGCGCCGCCGAAAACGCACGGTAAGGTTCCAGGCTCGCCGCCAGCACCGTCCGGCAGGTCTGGAAGGAGGCCAGGATCCCAAGCCCCAGCAGGGCGACCAGCACGGTCGGGCCGCCGAGGCCGGTCAGCTTGGCCAGCGCCTCCGGCAGCAGGTGCAGCACGAAGACCAGCGGCGTGTTGATGTCGATGGCATCGACATAGAGCCGCCCGCCCTCCAGCCAGAGTTTCGAGATATAGAGCAGGACCGCCGTGTCATGGTTGATCGGCGGCAGGAAATAGCCGGCCAGCCAGACGATGCAGACGCTCAGGACCAGTGTGTGGAACAGCCGCGACCAGTCGAAGCCGGCAAGCCGGTCGAGGGAACGCGCGTCTCTGGGCTGCGCGGTGTCCCGCTGCGCCAGATCGTCCGGTGCGGAATTGTTGGAATTGCTCATGGTCGGGTCGGGGATACGCGCGAACACTGCTCTGTCTTGGGGAACGCACCGGCGCGGCCAGAGTTGCACCAGGATCGTTTTATCTGCCGCGAAGCGCGGATAGTGCGCCTTCATCCTATAAAAAACGAGCGGTTTTTATCAAATAGCGTGACGATTTTTTTCTTTACCACCTTAATAAACCCGTGCAAATCCATTTGCCGACCATGGGGTGTTCATGTCACGCTGCGGTAAATAAGCGCAGGACCAGCAGGTTTTACCCCCCAACATCGTATATATGGCGTTCGGTCATGGAGCGGACGGAGTATCGCCGCATGGCGGCGGTCGAGGACGGCATGTGGTGGTTCCGCGCGCTGCGCGCAGAGCTGTCTGGCCGTTTGCCGGCACATTTACCCGCACTTCGGCTGCTGGATGCGGGATGCGGCACCGGCGGGCTGCTGCGCCATCTGGCGCGCGAACGGCCCGATATCGATCTGCACGGGCTGGAGTATGACCCGGAGGCCGCGCAGATCGCCGCCACCAAGTCGGGCGCCAGGATCACCAGCGGATCTGTTAATGCGATGCCGTTCCCGGATGCGAGCTTCGACATCATCGTCAGCACCGATGTGATGTGCCATGCGGGGGTGGACGAATCCTCCGCGCTGGCGGAGTTCCGGCGCTGCCTGAAGCCGGGCGGCCTGCTGCTGCTGAACCTGCCGGCCTATCAATGGATGGCCTCCGCGCATGACCGCCATGTCCACAATGTGCGCCGCTACACCGCAGGGCAGGCGCGGCAACGCGTCGCGGCGGCCGGGTTCGGCCCGGTGCAATCAGGCTATTGGAACAGCCTGCTGTTTCCGCTAATGCTGCTGCACCGACTGCTGGCGGCGCGACAGAAGCAGGATAGCGACGTGTCGTTTTTTCCGCCCTGGCAGGATCGGCTGTTCTTCACCGTCACGGCGCTCGAACGCGGGATGGCCAGACACGGGCTCATCCTGCCCTTCGGCGGTTCCGTCTGGATATCGGCAACACGGCCATGAGCGCCTCCACAGCAAGCACCCCCGCAGCAAGCCCCCCCCAGGCTCCCGAATACCCTTTCGCCCTGTCCATCGTCGTTCCGGTCTATAATGGCGCGGACAGCGTGCCGGCCCTGGTCGCGGCGCTCAGCGCCCCAGAGATTGCCGGCGACGTACCCGGCGGGCTGGAGATCGTGCTGGTGAATGATTGCAGCCCGGACAATTCGCTGGAAGTGTGCCGCCGCCTAGCAAAGGAGACCAGCATCCCGCTGACGGTGGTGAATCTGGCGCGTAATTTCGGCGAGCATAACGCCGTCATGGCCGGCCTTGGCCATGCCCGCGGTGCCTACATCATCACCATGGATGACGACCTGCAGAACCCGCCGGAGGAGGTGGTACGGCTGTGGCGCTATGCCAGCGATAATAGCTATGATGTGGTCTATACCTATTACGCGCAGAAGCAGCATGCCGCCTGGCGCAATCTCGGCAGCCGCTTCACCAACTGGTGCGCCGACATTCTGATCGACAAGCCGAAGGGGCTGTACCTGTCCAGCTTCCGCTGCATGAGCGGCTTTGCTGCCCGCGCCATCCTGGACCATGCCGGTCCCTTCCCCTATGTGGACGGCCTGCTGATGCAGGTGACGCAGAATATTGGGCGGCTGCAGGTCACCCATCTGCCACGCGCTGCCGGCCGGTCGAACTATACGCTGCGCCGGCTGGTGCGGCTGTTCCTGTCGATGTTCCTGAATTTCTCGGTGATGCCGCTCCGGCTCAGCACCATGGCCGGCATCGGCATGGCCTCGCTCGGCCTTTTGGGCTTCCTGATCGTGATCTATGAGGCGCTGGCCGGCGAGACGCCGCAGGGCTGGGCCTCGCTGATGGCGGTCACGCTGCTGCTGGCCGGCGTGCAGCTCATCATGCTGGGCGTGCTGGGCGAATATCTGGGCCGGCTGTTCCTGACGGTGAACCGCAAGCCGCAATTCGTGGTGCGCGATGTCACCCGCAGCGCCGACGCCGAAATACCCCCCCAGCCGGGAGAAAGCGTATGACCCTGTCCATCGCCGCGCTCGCCATCGGCATCCTGATCGGTGTCGCCGGGCAGATGCTGCTGAAGGCCGGCGCCTCGGGCGAGACGCTGCTGAAGCAGTTCCTGTCGCCGCAATCGATCCTCGGCCTTGGCCTCTATTTCGCGGCAGCGCTCTGCTACATGTACGCGCTGCGCAAGATTCCGGTGTCCGTCGCCTTCCCCAGCGTGTCGCTGTCCTATGTGCTGGTGGCGCTGCTGGCCCACTGGATGCTCGGCGAGAGCATGGGGCCGCAGAAGCTGGCCGGCATCGCGCTGATCGTCGGCGGCGTCTTCCTGGTCACCCGGCAGACCTGAGGCGCTTCAGGCCGCCTGCCGCCAGGCGTCGCGGATCGCAGCGATCACCTGCTCCATCTGTGCATCGGCAAGCTGCGGAAACATCGGCAGGCTGAGGACCGCCAGCGCCGCCGCCTCGGTACGGGGCAGCCCGCCCGCGCCCAGCGGCACACGGCCCTTATAGGCCGGCTGCAGATGCACCGGCACCGGATAATGCACCAGCGTGCCGACACCCCTCTCACGCAAGGCCGCCTGCAGCGCGTCGCGCCGGCCCGGCGCCTCCACCACATACTGGTGATAGACCGGCTCGGCCCCCGGACGGGTCAGCGGCAGGCGCAGCCCCTCGATGCCCGCAAGCCCCTTATCGTACACGGCAGCAATGGCGCGGCGGCGTTCCGTATCGGCCGGCAGGTGCGACAGCTTCACGCGCAGGATAGCCGCCTGCAGCGGGTCGAGCCGGCTGTTCATGCCGGCAATCGCGCTGACATAGCGCTCGCGCCAGCCATATTCGCGCAGTTCCTTCAGCGCCACGGTGAGATCCGGATCGTCGGTGGCGACGATGCCGCCATCGCCGATGGCGCCCAGATTCTTCGTCGGGTAAAGGCTGTAGGCAGCGATCCGCCCGAAGCGCCCGACCATCATGCCGTCGAGCGTTGCACCATGCGCCTGGGAATTATCCTCCAGCACGGCCAGCCCGTGCCGCTCGGCAATCGCCATGACCTCAATCATCGCCGCCGGCTGGCCATAGAGATGCACCGGGATGATGGCCTTCGGCTTCGGCGCGCCGGATGGCCAGGCAGCCAGCGTCGCCGCCAGCTTCTCGGGATCGAGGCCATGGCAGACATCGACATCGACCAGCACCGGCATGGCCCCCACCAGCTCCACCGCCGCCACGGTGGCGACCGCGGTGTGCGAGACGGTGATGACCGCATCGCCCGGCCCGATGCCCAGCGCCCGCAGCGCCAGGATCAGCGCATCGGTGCCGCTGGCCACGGCCACGGCATGGCGCACACCGGCATAGGCGGCGAATTCCTGCTCGAAACCCTCGACCTCCGGCCCCAGGATATAGCGCCCGCTCTCCAGCACGCGGGAAATCGCGGCATCGATCTCCGCCTTGCGTTCGTGATAGGCGGCCTTCGGATCGGTCTGCGGGATCATCGGATCGGCTTTCAGAGATAATGTTCGGCGTTGGCCCGGTAGTAGGCGATGGTGCGGCGCAGCCCTTCTTCCAGATCGACATGCGGCTGCCAGCCGGTCGCAGTGCGGAACGGTGTGTCGTCGCAGTAATAATCGCCGATATCGATCTTCTTGCGCTCTTCCGGGAAGATTTTCCGCTCGAAACTGCCGCTGCCGGCGATGCGCACCAGCAGCTCGGCAAGGTCGAGCAGGCTGACGGCCGGACAGCCGCCGAGATTATAGACATGCCCGACCGAGGCATCCGAATGGGCGGTCGCCAGCAGTGCGTCCACCAGATCCTCGACATAAGAGAAATCGCGCAGCTGGTCGCCGCCCCATACCTCGAAACGGGTTCCCTCGACGGCATGGCGCACCCAGATGCCGAGGAAGGTCTGCTTGGCGTCGCGGATACGCATGCGCGGGCCGAACACGTTGGTCAGCCTCAGCGCCGTGGTGCGCATGCCGTAAATCTTGGCATAGAGCATGTGATAGCTCTCCGCCGCGAATTTATGCACGCCGTTGATGTCCGGCGGGTTGATCGGATGATCCTCGTCCACCGGCAGGTAGCGCGGCGCGCCGTAGAACTGCCTTGTGCTGCTGAACACCACGCGGGCTGTCGGGTTGACCCGGCGGATGAGGTCGAGGAAGCGCAGGTTGGATTCCTGATTGAGCCGCATATCCTCCAGCGGATCCTTCATCGAATCCATGTGCGAGGTCTGGCCGGCGATGTTGAAGATCACCTTGGCCTCGCTCACCACCTTCTCGATCAGCGCGGTGGCACCGATATCGGCTTCGATCACCTGCAGCGGCGGGGTCGTCCGGTTTACCCGGATCGGGTCGGCGATGTTCTGGGGGTTGGCCCCATAATCGGTCAGCATCTTGTCAATAAGGGTAACCCTCGCGCCCAGCGATTCGAGCCGCAGCGCAAGGTTGGAGCCGATGAACCCCATGCCGCCGGTAACGACGACGGGAAGGTCACGGCACCAGTCCGTATCGGTTGTCATTTTGGAGGTAACCCGCAGTACGAGCTAAAACGCCGCGATCATGACCGAAATCCCGGCGCTTGAGCAGTGGGAATTTAGGGTTAACGAAAAATCGTTCCCCTGTGTTCCCCTGTTACGCCCCTAGGCGGCCCTGACGTTCGACAGGAAGCCCTCGACACGGGTGCTGAGCCGCTCCGACTGCTCGGCCAGATCCTCCGATGCCGCCCGCACCGAGGCGCTCGCCTGCTCGGTCTCGTTGGAGGATTCGCTGACCTTGGCGATGCTGCGCGTCACCTCGTCGGTGCCTGCCGCCGCCTGCTCGACATTGCGGGCGATCTCACGGGTCGCCGCTGTCTGCTCCTCGATGGCCGCGGCGATGGCGGTCGAGGCCTCATGCATCCGCTCGATGATCTTCGTGATGCTCTGGATCGCACTTACCACGGTCTGGGTCGAATCCTGCACATCGCCGATCTGCTGGCCGATCTCCTCGGTCGCCTTGGCGGTCTGGGTAGCCAGATTCTTCACCTCCGACGCCACCACGGCGAAGCCCTTGCCGGCCTCGCCGGCACGCGCCGCCTCGATGGTGGCGTTCAGCGCCAGCAGGTTGGTCTGTTCGGCAATGTCCTGGATCAGCCGGACCACTTCGCTGATGCGGTCAGCGGTCGTCACCAGCCGGTTGATACCCTCATTGGTGCGCTGCGCTTCGGCAACCGCGTCCTGCGCGATCGTGGCCGACATCGAGACCTGGTCGGAAATCTCGCCGAAGGTGCTGTTCAGCTCCTCCGTCGCCGATGCCACGGTCTGCACATTGCCGGCGGCCTGCTGCGCCGCCGCCGAAACCGAGCTGGACTGCGTATTCAACATCTTCGCGGCGTCGCTCATCGAGGAGGATGTCTCGATCATGGTCTGCAGGGCGAAATTCACACTGCCCAGCACATCCTTGACCTCGCTGTCGAAATCCTGTGCGAGATGTTGCAGCCGCTCGGCCCGTTCGATCTGCACGCGCTGGTTTTCGGCCTGTTCCGCCGCCAGCCTGTCGGCCTCGATCATGGAGGTGCGGAACACATCCAGCGCCTGCGCCATCTCGCCCAGCTCGTTGCGGTAGTCGGTGGCCGGTATCTCCAGTTCCTTGTCGCCCTCGGCCAGGTGCCGCATGGCAGCCGTCATCCGGCTGACCGGTGCGGCGATGGCGCGCCCGACCAGGGCCGCAATGACAATGGACAACACGATAACGCCAATCACTGCGCCAATGACGATCAGGCGGGCCAGATCGGCAATACTGCGCGCCTGGGTCTCGGCGGCCTCATAGGAAGCCTGCACGGCATCGCCCAGGGACGACACCATCGGATCGACGCGCGCAAATTCTTCCTGCAGCGCCTCTTCCGCGGCAAGGATCTGAACCCTCAGATCGCCGACGCGCTGCATGTTCTCGACATAGACCTTGAAGCGGGCCAGCAGCTCTTCCTTGTCGGCCGCATAGAGGTCGGAACGTTCCAGCACTTTCTGGAATTCCTCGAAGCGCGCCGCGATCGACCTGATCTGGCGAGGATCGATCTGCACCAGGAAGTCCTTCTCGTGCCGGCGCATCATCAGCATGATCGCGGAGAGATGGTGGTTGCGGAACTCGTCCAGCTTCTCTTCCGCGGAATCGATGGAGTTGCGCAGTTCGCCCATCAGGCCGAAACGGTCGGTCAGACCGATGGTCTTCCAGGCCTCGGCCAGCGCGCGGAACTGCTGGTCGTAGGAGGCCAGCCCCTCGCGGATCGCCGGCAGCTCGCCGCGGATCGCCTCGCCAACCTTCGGCTGCAGGGCATCGAGAGAGGCGCCAATGGCCGCCATCGTCCCGCTATGGCTGGCGATGCTTTCCTCCTGCTTGTAGAGCAGGAAATCCTTCTCGTGACGGCGGGCATCGAGGAAGGCGTAGCGCACCTGGTCGGACAGCAGCTTGGCCTCGATGGCCCGGTCGGCTTCGCGCTGATAACCGCCGCGCACCTGGTCACCGATCAGATAAACCGCCGTGAATATCGCGAAACCGATAACGGCGATCAACGTGATGAGCTGAACCTGAAAACCGATACGTAGGGACTTCATCGCTTTCCTCCGCCTTTCACTGAGATGGAAAGGTTAATTTCCCTACGCTTTTATGCGACCCCTCTTAATAAATGGCTAACTATACCCGGCATTTATTCTGCTTTGCCGGGAGATCAGGAGGCCAGCGCGGCCCGTTCCTTTTCCATATGCTCGAAACGCGACCAGACGCCGGCGTCGCCGTCCCAGCTGCCGCGGCTGGCACCCTTGGAATATTCGGTCGCGCGCTGCTCGAAGAAATTGGCGTGCTCGACCCCGTTCAGGATCTCCACAAGCCAGGGCAGCGGGTGCGGCGTGAGCTGCCTGTAGCCGGTGTCGGTCTTCTCGAAACAGCCGAAGACCGTGGGCAGGCGCAGCTGGGTCAGCCGCCAGTCGGCGATGTAGCGGACATAGGATTTGATATCCTGGGCTGTCATCCCTTCGATCTCGCCGAGGCCGAAAGCCAGATCGACGAAATTCTCCTCCAGCCCGACCATCGTCTTGGCGACATCGATGATGTCGTCGCGCACGGCGGGGGTGACCGCCCCGGTCTCACGGTGCCATTCGTGGAACAGCCGGATGATGCCTTCGCAATGCAGGCTCTCGTCGCGCACCGACCAGGAGACGATCTGCCCCATGCCGTTCATCTTGTTGTGGCGCGGGAAGTTCAGCAGCATGGCGAAGCTGGCGAACAGGCTCATGCCCTCGGTGAAGGCGCCGAACATGGCCAGCGTACGCGCCACGTCGGAGACCGTGCCGACGCCGAAGGTGTGCATGTAGTCGGCCTTGGCGCGCATCTCCGAATAGTCGCGGAACGCCTCGAACTCCGATTGCGGCATGCCCAGCGTCTTCAGCAGCAGCGCATAGGCGTCGATATGCACCGTCTCCATGTTGGAGAAGGCGGCCATCATCATCTGCAGCTCCAGCGGCTGGAACAGCGGGATGTAGCGCTTCAGGTAATTGTCGCCGACCTCGACATCCGACTGGGTGAAGAAGCGGAAAATCTGCGTCAGCAGCAGGCGTTCCGACTCGCTGACACGGTCCGAGGCCCAGTCCTTGATGTCGCCGCCCAGCGGCACTTCCTCGCCCATCCAGTGGGTCTGCTGCTGGCGCTTCCAGTAGTCATAGGCCCAGGAATAGCGATTCACATCATAGGTGCCGGTGGCGGTCAGCAGCCCGACCTTGCCGGTGCCGACCAGATCGCGCGGATTCAGATGGCCGAGATTTACTGACACGCCAGGCACTCCTCATAATCGGTCGGCGCCTGATTGTCGAAGGCCGGCTTCTCGCCCTCCTCCGCCTTTGCTTCCAGTTTGCCGGCGAAGGCGGCACGGCTGATCGACTTGGAGCGGCAGTAATACAGGCTCTTGATGCCGCGCTTCCAGGCCGTCCAGTGCAGCATGTGCAGGTCCCACTTGTCGATGTCGGCCGGCAGGAACAGGTTCAGCGACTGGCTCTGGCAGATGAAGGGCGCGCGGTCGGCCGCCAGGTCGATGATCCAGCGCTGGTCGATCTCGAAGGCGGTGCGGAAGGTCGCCTTCTCATCCTCGTTGAGGAAGTCGAGATGCTGGACGGAGCCTTCCTTCTCGACGATGGACTGCCAGACTTCGGCGGTATTCTGGCCCTTCTCCTCCAGCATCGTCTCCAGATGGCGGTTGCGCACGGAGAACGCGCCGGACAGCGTCTTGTGGGTGTAGATATTGGCCGGGATCGGCTCGATGCCGGCACTGGTGCCGCCGCAGATGATGCTGATCGAGGCGGTCGGCGCGATGGCGATCTTGTGGCTGAAGCGCGCCTTCATGCCGGCGTCATGCGCGTCCGGGCACGGCCCGCGCTCCTCGGCCAGCGCCACCGAGGCGGCATCGGCCTCGCGGCGGATCTTGCGGAACATCTTGAAATTCCAGGATTTGGCGAGCGCGCTCTCGAACGGAATGCCGCGCGCCTGCAGGAAGGAATGGAAGCCCATGATACCGAGCCCGACGGAGCGCTCGCGCATCGCCGAATATTTCGCCCGCTCCATGCCATCCGGCGCGTTCTCGATGAACTGCGTCAGCACATTGTCGAGGAAGCGCAGCACGTCCTCGATAAAGCCGGGTGCCTCCTCCCATTCCTCCCAGGTCTCGACATTCAGCGAGGACAGGCAGCACACGGCGGTGCGCTCCTTCTCGTCCTGGTCCTGGCCGGTGACCAGCGTGATCTCGCTGCACAGGTTGGAGGTGGAGACCTTCAGCCCCAGCTTCTGCTGGTGCTTCGGCAGTGCGCGATTCACCGTGTCGATATACAGCAGATAGGGCTCGCCGGTCTGCAGGCGGGTTTCCAGGATGCGCTGCCACAGCTGGCGCGCATCGACCTGGCGGAGCACCGCGCCATCCTTCGGGCTCTTCAGTCCGAACATGCCGCCATCGCGCACCGCCGCCATGAACTCGTCGGTGACATTGATGCCGTGATGCAGGTTCAGCCCCTTGCGGTTGAAATCGCCCGAAGCCTTGCGGATTTCCAGGAATTCCTCGATCTCCGGATGATGGATATCGAGATAGACCGCCGCCGAGCCGCGCCGCAGAGAGCCCTGGCTGATCGCCAGCGTCAACCCGTCCATGACATGGATGAAGGGAATGATGCCCGAGGTCTCGCCCGCGCCCTTCACCGCCTCGCCGATGGAGCGGACCTGGCCCCAATAGGTGCCGATGCCGCCGCCATTCGAGGCCAGGGCGACATTCTCGTTCCAGGTGCGCACGATGCCGTCCAGCGAATCCGGCACCGCGTTCAGGAAGCAGGAAATCGGCAGGCCACGCGTGGTGCCACCGTTGGACAGCACCGGCGTCGCCGGCATGAACCACAGCCGCGACATGGCGTCATACAGGCGCTGGGCATGGCCGATATCGTCGGCAAAGGCGCAGGAAACCCGCGCGAACATGTCCTGATAGCTTTCGCCGGCCAGCAGATAGCGGTCATTCAGCGTCGCCTTGCCGAAATTCGTCAGCAACGTGTCGCGGCTGCGATCCAGCTTCAGGTCGGAAGGCTGGGGGCGCGGCGCCAGCGGATAGGGCAGCGGCGCGCGGCGCTCCAGATTCAGGGCCTGCTGATGCGGGAAGTCCGGCTCCGGCGGCTGAACGCGCGGACGCGGCGCGCGCGGCTGCTCGGCAGGGCGCTGCACATGACGCTGCTGCGAAGGCCCGCCCGGTGTCTGCGGAACGAGATTGCCGTCATAATCGAAATCGAAAGCCAGAGAGGACATCGCTACCCCGTCGATCAGGTGGTGACGGGATAACAGGTCAGCCTGCGGGCAAATTCCCCCTACCCGCAAGCGACCCAAAGGACACCCCGCCCAAGGTCATTCGTCTGGTTACGGCAGGTCTCCTGGCTCGCGGGTCTCGGCTCCAGCCCGGCCTTCCCGAATCCCGGCCTCGCTCCGGGCATTCAGTGGCACGAAAAGGGCAAAAGCTCGCCGCTCACAGTTGCGGGGACAGCTTCGGATTAAGCAAGAAAACCGCCGCACCGAATTCCCATCTTAGCCCCAAATCTACCGACCCGGGGAACCATAACCACTAGATACGGTAGCGGTTATCCCGATCCTGTCAAGGCGATTGTGTCCTTGACAAGCCCCTGATTACGCAGGCGCCAGCGCTTCCTGACCGATGCCGCCACGCACCGCGCCAGCCTCCACATTGCGCCACAGGACCGTGTGGTCCGCCGGCAGCGGGCGGCTGTTCGGCATCGACAGCCAGAGCCGGAACAGCATGCGGCTGCGACCCTGCGTGTCATCGTCGGTGAAGGGCGTGCGGCCGTGATAGACGACATGGTTGTTCAGAAGCTGAATGTCGCCCGGCTCCAGCACCATCTCGAAAGACAGTTCCTCCATCGTGGCCTGGAACAGCGCCAGCGCCTCCTTCTGCACGTCACTCATCGGTGGTACGCCGGGAATGAAGGAAGCCGCCTCAATATAGGTCAGCGAGTAATGGCTGGTCAGCTTGCCGTCGTGAAGCCCGAAGATCGGCAGCGGGTAGGCCACCTGCTCCGCCCCCTTCTCCTCGCCGAAACGGCTGCGGTAATAGGGCTGGCACAGCACTTCCAGCAGATCCGGCCGGCGCTCCCGGATGGTGTTGTACACCATGGGAGAGGAGCACAGCTTGCTCACCCCGCCATTGGCGGCCTGGCGCACGCACAGCAGCCCGACCACATCGCAGCGGTCGGTGTGGAAGCGCAACGCCCCGTTCGACAGGGTGCGGGCATAGGAGGACAGGAAGGTGCCGTTATCCTGCGTCTGCACCTGGCCATAGCGTTCGCCGACAACGGCAGCGCCCTCGTCGCGGATCTCGCGGATCAGCTCGCCGCGGTTGTTCTGGAACAGCGTGTGCCCGAGATGCTTGCCGAGACCGAAATACAGCTTCTTCAGCTGGGCTTCGGAATAGCGATCCACCGGGATGCGGCGCAGCTTCACCATGCCGCTGCCATTCTCCAGCTCATCACGCACCGCATCCAGCCTTGCGGCCAGCGCTTCCAGCGGAAAATTCTCGCGGGTGATGTCGTGCCAGGCGATGCCCTGTGTCTCGATATGGGCGAGTGCGGCATCCAGCGCCGCGATCTCCTCCGCTGTCAGCTCGAAAATCCAGCGGCGCGACGTCGCCATGTCGCTGCCATGCCAGACGCAATCGCCGTCAATCCTCGGTAACGCGGTCATGATTCCTCCCGGTCTTGCAGCCGTTCGCGGCAATCATGTCACGCGGGCAAGCCGGCAGACAAGAAACCGCTACCAGACGAACCGACCCATCAGATATGTCGGGCGCACAGGCTTGTCGGCGATGAAGCCGCACCAGGTGGCCTCGGTGGGCAGCATATTGCCGCTCACCCCAAGCGCCGGGCCATGGATGCCGTCGGCCACCAGCGCGCTGTCGCAGCCGAAGCGGCTGGCCCCCGCAATATCATGGCCCAGCGAATCGCCAACGGCGAGGACGCGGGCCTTGTCGGACAGGCCCAAGCTGGCGAGGCAGCTGCGGTAGATCGGCGGATAGGGCTTGCCATGCCACTGCACGCGGCCGCCGCGGCGTTCATATTCTTCCGCCACCAGGCCGATGGCCTCGGCCAGCTTTCCGCCATCGACGCGGTGCGTATCCGGGTTGGCGCAGACCATCGGCAGGCCACGCGCCAGCCCCTGTTCGATCAGCCCTTCATAGGCCTGCAGCAGGCCGGAGTCGCGGGCATCGCCGATCAGCAGCAGGAAATCCGCCTGACCGACATCCTTCACCAGATCGATATCGACCCCATCCAGGAAGCTTGAATCGCCGGGCCGTCTGGTCGCATAGCAGCGGCGGCCAAGCCCGGCATAGAAAGGATCGGCGGCTTCATTCCCCAGGCTGGCAAGGCCGCGCCAGGCGTCTTCCCCCGCCGAGATCATCTCGTCATAGAGGTCGGGCGTGAAGCCGATGCGCGCCATCAGCGCCACATTATAGTCGTTGCGCTTGCCGGAATTGGACAGCACCACCACCCGCTTGCCGGATTCCCGCAGGGCCTTCAGGCAGTCCAGCGCCCCCGGATAAGGCGTCTTGCCGTCATGCAGCACGCCCCACTGGTCCAGGATAAAACCGTCATAGCGGTCCGCGACCGCGCCGAGGCCGGCAATCGGCTGCGTACCGGACCAGTTTACAGCGGTGTCTGCGGGCATCCCTAGCGCCCCTCGCGGCGTAGCGCCGCCACTTCCTCTTTCAGCGCGCGAATCTCGGCGATGATCTCGTGATGGTCGCCGCCCAGCGCCGCGCGGGTTTCACCTTCTTCGGCATGATGCTCCTGCGCCATCGCATCGACGATGATGGCGATGAACAGGTTCAGCACGGCGAAGGTGGTCAACAGGATGAAAATGATGAAGAACAGCCAGGCATAGGGATAGACCTCCATGACCGGCCGCACGATGCCCATCGACCAGCTTTCCAGCGTCATCACCTGGAACAGCGTATAGAAGGACGCACCGATGCTGCCGAACCAGTCCGGAAAGCTGGCGCCGAACAGCTTGGTCGCCATCACGGCGGCGACATAGAACACCAGCGACAGCAGCGCCACCACGGAGCCCATGCCGGGTATCGCGCGCAGCAGCGCATGCACCACCTTGCGCAGCGAGGGTACGACGGAGATCAGCCGCAGCACACGCAGGATGCGCAGGGACCGCAGCACGGAAAGCCCCTCGCCGGCCGGCATCAGGGTCACGCCGACCACCAGGAAATCGAAGATGTTCCAGGCATCGCGGAAGAAGCGCAGGCGATAGACGACCAGTTTCAAAACGATCTCGATAATGAAGATCGACAGCGCGATCCGGTCGAGCACGATCAGCACCGGCCCCGCCAGATTCATCGCCGTCGCCGAGGTTTCCAGGCCCAGAGTAATGGCGTTCACGATGATGACGCCGATGATGAAATTCTGGAACGCGCCCGATTCGATGAAGCCCTTCAGCCTGTCCACCATGTACGCCCTGTCCCGCCAGATGCAATTGCGAGGCTTTCATGCCGTGAAGCGGCAATAAAAGCAATCGGGCACCATTGACCACCTGCCATGGGATCGTCGGCCCGCTTCTGCTATAGCTGCCTGATGGCTGACGATCTCGTCCCCTCCCCGCGGCGCCGGAAATGGCGCCGGGCCGCGCTGCTGCTGGCAGCGCTGGCGCTGCTGGCACTCGCCGCCCTGATCCCGATGGACAGCGCTGTGGTCGGCGACTTCCTGCAACGGTCCAGCCGCTCCATCGCGCTCTGGGTCGATGACAATCCGGTGATCGGCGCCATCGCCTATGTGCTGGCCACCGGCCTTGGCAAGCTGGTGCCGCTGCCGGCCGGCGGGTTGCTGATCCTGAGCGGCGGCTATCTGTTCGGTACGCTGCTGGGCGGCCTGCTGGCGGCTTTGGGCGGGGCGCTGAGCGCCGGTATCGCGCTGATTGTCAGCCGCAGGCTCCTGACCGGCTTCGTCGAGCGCCGGCTTGGCGAGCGGGTCGAGGCCATCCGCTGGATCATCGCCGAGGACGCCTTCAATTATATCCTGTCGATCCGGCTGATTCCGATCATGCCGGCCTGGCTGTCCAATATCCTGCCCGCCCCCTTCGACATTCCGGTGCGCAAGGCGATGCTGGCGACCTTCATCGGCGTGCTGCCGGTATCCTTCATCCTGGCCGGCATCGGTGACGGCATCCAGACCCTGACGGCGGAGGCCGAAGACCTCACCGTCGCGATCCTTCTGAAGCCGGAAATCCTGCTGCCGCTGACCGCCATGGCCGTGCTGGCCCTGCTGCCGGTGGCCCTCAAGCATTGGCGACGGCGGCGCGCGCGCCTCTAGTGCCGTCTCAAGTTCGTCCCCTAGTTCCGGCCCCAGCGCACCGCCAGCCAGAGCCGCTCATGCAGGATGTAGCAGAGCAGGCCGGTACCCGCCGTCACCAGGGCGAAACCGCCCGCCTCGGCGAAGGAACCGGTCAGGGCATAGGCGAGAAGCCCGGTCGTCAGCAGCCCCAAAAGCTGCCAGGAACAGGCTTTCGAGAGAGTGCGCAGTCTTGTCTCCATGATGGGCGCCTTCGGAAAAACGGGTTGAGAAAATCAGCTGCCCGATATCTGCGCGTACTGCCCGGATGCGGCAAGGAGAGTGTTGTGCGCTTTATCTAAAAAAATACTATTTTTACCTCATTTGTGATTTTTATCCTTATTTCTGATAAACTTCTCCACCATGAAACATGACAAGCGCCTGCTGTCCCGGCTGTTCCGCGAAAGATTGTCCACATCCCTGGCGGAGCGTGACATGAGTGTCAGCGCCCTGGCGGCCCGGGCCGGCGTGGACCGCTCGACCGTGGCGCAGCTTCTCTCCGCCCCCGACCCCCGTTTGCCGAACGGTCTGGTTCTGGCCAATCTGGCCAGCGCGCTGGGGGAAAGCGCCGACTGGCTGCTGGGCCTGTCCAGCCAGCGCGGCGCGGTCACCGATATCGTCGAACAGTCGGTGCAGGTCGCCGAGGCGGCGCGCCATCCGTTCGACGAACAATTGCGCCGCTGGTACCGCGAAGCCGCCGGCTACAAGGTGCGCCATGTGCCGCAGACCCTGCCGGACCTGCTGAAGACCCCGGCCCTGCTGGAGGTGGAGTATGGCAGATCGCTCGCCCGGTCCTCCGACCAGGCGATTGCCGATGCCGCGGTGCAGCTCGACTATATCCGCCAGCCCGATACCGATATCGAGGTCGCCTTCGCGGCACACCGGCTCAGCGATTTCGCCGATGGCGCCGGCATCTGGGGCCGCATGCCGCCGGCAGAGCGGCGCCGGGAGCTGGAGCAGATGGCGCAGATGGCGCGTGACCTGTACCCGTCGCTGCGCGTCTTCCTCTATGACGGCCAGGCACTCTATTCGGCGCCCTTCACCGTGTTCGGGCCGGGCCGGGCGGCGCTCTATCTCGGCCAGCGCTTCCTGGTCTTCAGCTCGGCCGTGCATATCCGGCTGATGATCCGCCATTTCGACGATCTGATCCGCGGCGCCATCGTGCAGGCGCACGACTTCGCCGATCATGTGATGCGGGAGGTCGCGCGCCGCGACTGGAATTAATCTTCCGCGATCGCTTCCTTCAGCCAACCACGCACCGTCTGGGTGGCGATGTCCGAGTCACGACGCGGGTGCCATTGCAGGAACAAATCGATGCCCGGCATGTCGATCGGCGGCGGCCGGCCGATCAGCCGGTATTCGCGCGGCACGGTGGACAGGAACCGCGCGGGCAGCATGGCCAGCAGATCGCTGGTCGCCAGCAGGCGCGGAATCGTCATGAAGCTGTTCACCGTCACCCGGACCTGCCGCCGCAGCCCCATGCCGGCCAATATATCGTCCACCACGCCGTGCGGATCGCCGCGCGCCGACAGGATCAGATGCGGATAGGCCAGCCATCGGGCAAGGTCGAACCCCTCCGCCGCCGGATGATCCGGCCGCATCGCCACCGCATAGCTTTCATAAGACAGCAATTCCCGCCGCATCTCCGGGCGTGAGGAGAGCAGCAGGATAGTGATGGCGATATCCGCCTCGCCGCGCAGGATCAGCTGGTCCGTCTGGTCCGGGCCAAGCCAGGGCAGGATGGCGATACCCAGCCCCGGCGCCTCGGCCGCCGCCCGTGCATAGAGCCTGGGCGTCAGCAGTTCGGCCGCGAGATCGGTCATGATGATGCGGACCGTCTGCTTCACCTCGGAGATATCGGGCGTCGTCGAGCCGCCGACGATCACGGACAAATCGGCCAGCGCCTGACGCAACGGTTCACGCAGGCCCTCTGCGCGCGGCGTCGGCTTCATGGCCGGGCCGGCGCGCTCCAGCAACGGATCCTTGAACAGAAAGCGCAGCCGCTCCAACGCGTTCGACACCGCCGGCTGGGTCAGGCCGAGCCGCCGCGCCGCACGGGTCACATGCTGTTCCTGCAGCAGGGCGTCCAGCGTCACCAGCAGATTGAGGTCGAGGTTTCGTAAATTCACCATATCAATAGTCTAACATAATAACTATCCATTGGAGGAATAGTTTAACACAGCCGATATCCCACTCAACACGAAGGGCAAGAGGCCCCTCGCACATTCGAGAAAGGGAATATCGCTATGAACACCATCACCAAGACCGCCCTCCCCGCCCTGCTGGTCGCCGGCTTCGTCGGCCTCGGCATCGCCTCCGCGAACGCTGCTAACTTCGCAGCCAACACCTCCGGCGCCAGCGACGGCGGCCCGGCCGTGCAGGTGGCGGCGAACCCGCAGCCGGCGGTTCAGCCGCAGATCACCCTGGCCGACCGTGGCAACGGTGCCAGCGATGCCGGCCCGATCGCCATCGTCAGCTACGGCGAGGGCCGGAGCTACGCCAGCACCAGCGTCACCGACGCCCCGCGCAACGCCCCGGTTGCGCTGGAAGAGATCGACGTGAAGAACTGAGCCCTCCCGCTTCACGTTTCCTCTTCCTGAACGAAAAGGCCGGCGCCTCTCCCAGCGCAGGCCTTTTCACATTCCTCCGCAGCAATCCCCTGAAGCCGTCAGCGCTCCGAGCTGAAATGCTGCTTCAGATAGCCAAGGATCAGTTCCTTGTCCTCGGGCGGGTATTCCGGCATACCCTGGGTCTCGATCATCCAGGTCCAGAGATCGTCCCAGCGCGCGTCCGTGACATGCTGCTGCTTGATGATCGCCGCCGAATGGCAGGCGGTGCAGGCATAGAAGGTTTCCTCCGCCCCCTTGCCATCCGGCAGACCGCCCAGTTCCGGATTGCCTTCCTCCTGCTTCTGCGTCGGCGTGCCAACCGACCCGCCGGGTGCCAGCGGGTTGAAGCCCGGACGGGCAAGCGGGTTATAGCCCTGCGCCAGCGCGGCACTCAAAGGCAGGGTTACAGCAAAGACAAAAGCAAGGATCGGCAGAATTCGCATCTGTCGGCATTCCTCAACAAGGCGAAAGGAAGCCACCCGCATCGCTGCGGGTGGCCAGGAGGGGATGGTTTCGGTCAGGCCGCAAACATTGCGATGCGATGCATCATGTTGTTGCCGTAACCGCGCGGGTTCCAGCCCGGCACGCTGGCCGGCTGCATGTGGCCGTCCTTGTCGGTCGCGCGCGCCCAGACTTCATAATAGCCCTTCTGCGGCAGGGTGACGTTGGCGCGCCAGCGCTGCCAGGCGAAGCCGTTGGCGGGCTTGTCCAGCTTGGCTTCCTGCCAGGTCTGGCCGAAATCGATGGAGACGTGCATCGCCTTCACCTCACCCTTGCCGGACCATGTCTGGCCGCGTACCTCGGTCGCCTTACCGACGGCCACCTTCACCCCGGTTTCCGGGAAGGTGACCAGCGACTTCACCGGCATCTGTTCCATGACGACCATGTCGGATTTCGGCACTTCCGTGCCCGGCGCCACCGGATAGGCCGGCAGGCGGTAGGAATAGCCGGTCATCTTCGGACCATCATGCTCCTTGTCCCGGAGCGTGATCTTCTGCAGATATTTGTGCGAGGCGGACCCCGGATAGCCCGGAATGACGAGCCGCAGCGGGAAACCGTGCAGCGCCGGGATCGGCTGGCCGTTCATCGCCCAGGCGATCAGGTTGGTCTCTTCCATCGCCTTCTTGATTGGCACGCCACGCGAGATGACGACCTTCGCCGGATCGCCCGACAGATGGACGTCATTGCCGTAATGCGCAGTATAGACAGCGCTGTCCTTCACGCCCGCCGCCTTCAGCACGTCACGCAGCCGCACGCCGGTCCATTCCGGACAGCCGACCGCGCCGAAGGTCCACTGGTTGCCCGACGCCCCCGGCTGGAAGAAGGCGCGGCCATTGCCGCCGCACTCGACCCACAGCCGGTAGGTCACAGTCTCGAAATTCTTCTTCAGATCGTCCATCGTCAGCGTCAGCGGCTTTTTCACCTCGCCATCGATGGTCAGCGTCCAGCCATCGGCCTTCGCGTCCAGCGCCGACTGCGGCACCATGCCGTTCATGCGCACGAACATGCGCTCATAGGGCGTGATGTCGTCATCCAGCAGATGCGCCGGCGTCTCGGCATTCACCGGCCGGTCGTTCAGCACTGTGAGGCCCTTCTTGGCGCTCATCAGATCCATACCGGTATCCTGCGCGAAGGCGGCGGGGATCAGCCCAGCCGGCATGTTGCGGTGGAACGGAATCGTCGCACCGACCATCGCGGCCATGGTGGCGAGGCCGGCATTCTTCAGGAAACCGCGACGGTTCGCGTCCGGCACCCGGCCGAAGACGATCTCGTCAGCCTCTTCCGGCTTTTCGGCATAGATGGTGCGGATATCCTCGGCGCTGAGATCGCCCGGCTTGTGATCTTCTGACATGGTTCCCTCCACAGACGCTTTTTCTGGTTCGACGCAATGTGCATCGAAAGAAGAAACGTCCGGGGTGGCCGGTTTATTCCATCCGGCCGCGACATTTTGTCAAAAGATGTGAAAACGTCTGTCAGCCGAGGGGTGTCAGCCGAGACAGGGCGCCTCGTGAATGGCGCTGCCGGCGAGCCGTGTCGCCGCACTCTGGCGGCTCCAGCGTTCGATATGGGCGACGATATCGGTCAGGCGCTGCGAATCCATGCCGATGGCGACCACGGCATAACCGGTATCGCCAACCCGCCAGGCATAACGCGTGACGCCGCCGGCGCTGAAATCCTGGACCGTTTCGCCCAGCGTCTGCGGCACCGCGCCGATCCACAGCCCGACCTGGCAGCCGCGCGATCCCATATAGCCGGCGAACAGCCCAGCCTTCGAACCCGAGGGCGAGACGACGACACGCGCCAGCGACAGGCGGGCGGCATGCAGATCGGGGATTGGCGTCCAGACGCCGGACCGGTTCACCATCGTGTCATTGGCATCGAGCAGAAAGCTGACGTCACGCTCGCCATTCACCCAGGCGAGGTGCAGTTCCGTCGCCTCCTCGACCCAGCCGGCGACCTGGTCATTGCCGGCGCGCTGGTCGATCAGGAAGGCCCCGCCGACAATCAGCAGCAGCACCGCCGCCACCGCCGCCACGGCCCGCATCCGCCGGAACCGGCGGCGCTGGTTGACCACCCCGTCGAGCCGGCGCAGGCTGGCCGCCGGCAGTACCGCATCGGGTTGCAGCGCAGCCCGGGTCCCGGCCTTCAGCCGGCTGATCTCGGCAACGGTCGCGGCGAAACCCGGATCGGTCGCGATACGCCCGGCCATATCGGCGCGGCTTGCAGCATCCAGCTCGCCATCGACATAGGCGTTCAGCGCTTTCCAGTCGGCCTGGTTCATCATCGCCGCACTCTCAAGATCCCCATCTCACGATCCGCGTTTGACATGCAACGCCCGTACATTGCTCTGTTGCAGCGCAGCATGCAAGGCGGCGCGCGCGCGGCTGATGCGGCTCATCACCGTGCCGAGCGGAACTTCCAGCAATTCCGAGGCTTCCATGTACGTGAAGCCGGCCAGATCGACAAGACACAGGATTTCCCGCGCCATCGGGGAAATCCGGTCGAGCGCCTGATGCACGGTGATGCCGTCGATCAACCGCCCTTCCGATGCCGACAGATCGGGGATCAGCAGGGATTCTTCCGCATCCAGCAGGGTTTCCAGGGTCTTGCGCTGCCGGTCGATCCAGAGATTCCGCAGAATCTTGAACAGCCAGGCCCGGAGGGCGGCCTCGTCAGCCGGCACGCGCGCGGCATCCAGCGCCCGCATCGCGCATTCCTGCACCAGATCCTGTGCCTTCTCCTCCTCGCCGGTCAGGCTCAGCGCATAGCCGAACAGACGCGGCAGGTAGCGTCTGAGACCCTCTTCCAACTGGTCGGCACGGCTGGCTCTGTCGAACATGCGGCTACGGCTGGCCTCCGGGCGACGGGCCGGCGGGTGATCCCGCCAGCCCGGCACGTATTGAACTTACTTCTTGTCCACCTCGGCGAACACTTCACGGGCGTTGCGGAAGGCATCGATGGCGGCCGGCACACCGCAATAGATCGCGGTCTGCAGGAACACTTCCATGATCTCCTCGCGGCTGACGCCATTGTTCAGCGCGCCACGCACATGCAGCTTCAGCTCATGCGGACGGTTCAGCGCCGTCAGCATGGCGAGGTTCAGCAGGCTGCGGGTCTTCGGCGGCAGGCCGGGACGGTTCCAGATCTCACCCCAGCAATAGCTGGTCACCAGCTCCTGCATCGGCATGTTGAAATCGTCGGCGCTGGCAATCGACTTGTCGACATACTCCGCGCCCAGCACGGCGCGGCGCATCTTCAGGCCCTTTTCGAACATTTCCTTGTCCATCGTTTCCTCTTGCTTGGATTTACGGAATCAAAATCTGCCGGACGGTCGCCCCGTCAGCCAGCCGGTCGAAGGCCTCGTTCAGCCCCTCCAGCCCCTCAATCGTCTCGGACAGCAGCCGGTCCACCGGCAGCCGGCCGCGTCGGGACAAGACGATATAGCGCGGAATGTCGCGCTTCGGCACGCCGCTGCCGCAGCGGCGGGCCGGAGCGCGACACGCCGCGCTATATCGACCTGG
>Ga0114898_1000672_pt1 | contig 24338 bp, 27 predicted proteins | sample Malvired_Geostar_FD_83496 | JGI IMG/M metagenome (GOLD analysis project Ga0114898, IMG submission 83496) | Marine viral communities from the Global Malaspina Expedition - Malaspina viral metaG DeepMed_Geostar | ecosystem: Environmental > Aquatic > Marine > Oceanic | place: Mediterranean Sea... | reverse complement strand
GCTTCTCGAAGATGTGCATGCGGTCGAAGACCTCGAACGCATAAGGCTTCTTTTCGACGAACTCGAAAACAAGCGCGACCTCGTGCAGCTGCTCGGCCTTGCGGAGGAAGCGGACGGGGTTCGCATCTTCATCGGCTCCGAAAACAAGCTTTTCTCTCTTTCAGGCTCGTCTCTGATCGTGAGCCCCTATATGGATACACAACAGCGCGTGGTTGGCGTCCTCGGCGTGATCGGGCCGACGCGGCTCAACTATGCCCGCGTGATCCCGATGGTCGACTACACAGCCAAGCTGCTCGGCCGCCTTATCAACTAACCGCCCACTCCAAGCCCCCCGCGACGGGGTGCCCGGTTGACATATGGCCGCCCGGCGCGCACATCGGGGCTTATGTGGGCCAGCACTACCGGATTGAGAAATGACCGACGAAAAGAACAAACCTGAAGCTGAAACCCTTGCGGAACCCGCGGAAACGCTTGCAGAAGAGCTTTCCGAGGAACCTGCGGTGCTGGGCGAAGCGCAAGACCCGGCCCAGAATTCCGCCATGAGCGAACCCGATATCGCGGCCATTCAGGCCGAGAATGCCGATCTGCGGGACCGGCTACTGCGGGCAGCCGCCGAAATGGAAAACACGCGCAAGCGCGCGGAGCGGGAAAAACAGGACGCCGCGCGCTACGCCAATGCCGGTTTTGCGCGCGACATGCTGGAGGTTTCCGACAATCTGCGCCGCGCACTCGCGACATTGAAGGAAGAAGAGCGAAAAACCGCCGACGACAGCGTCAAGGCGATGGCCGAAGGCGTCGAAATGACGGAGCGGCAGCTTGCCGCCATTCTGGAGCGTCATGGCATCAAGGAAGTCACGCCGAAGCCAGGCGAGCGTTTTGACCCGAACCATCATGAGGCGATGTTCGAGGTGCCGGGTACCGAGCACCCGACGGGCAGCGTCGTGCATGTGTTGGAGGCGGGCTACAAGATCGGCGACCGGCTGCTGCGCGCGGCGCGCGTCGGCGTGGCAAAGAACGAGGATGACGCGCAAAACGGCGGCAAGGTCGACACCACGGCCTGAATTGGCCGCACGGCGTCATTTTTCACGCTACTCTTTACCTTGCCTCACCTTGCCTCCTGGGTTTGCCGGCTCCATCTGAGCCATAACATTGTTATAGGCCCGGGGCCGGGAGAGGCACGGTACACATGAGAGGAGGGCGGATCATGGTTCAGCTATGGGCGGCGGCGGCGTTTTTTCTGGGCATTCATCTGATTGTCGCGGGATCGGGTCTGCGGGCGAAGATCGTCGGCGTTGTGGGCGAGCGGGCCTGGCTCGCGAGTTTCTCGATCCTTTCCCTCGCGGGTATCTCGTGGCTCGCCTTCAGCTTCAATCAGGCGGCGCTGGGGTCCAACCATCTCTATTGGGCGGTGCCTGAATGGGCCTATCATCTCGCGCCGCTGGTTGTGCTTGTTGCGGCGCTCTTTGCGGTGATCGGCGTCACGACGCCGAACCCGACAGCGGTCGGGGCCGAGGCGCTGGCCGAGAAGCCGGAAACGGTGAAGGGCGTGCTCCGCATCACGCGGCATCCCTTCCTCTGGGGCGTCGCGATCTGGGCGCTCTGGCACATCCTCGTCAATGGCGACAAGGCCTCGATCATCTTCTTCGGTACCTTTGCGCTGCTGGCAATGCTGGGCACCTTCTCCATCGATGACAAGAAGCGAAAGCGCCTCGGTGAGGCGTGGAACGGCTTTGCGGCCAAGACCTCGAACCTGCCTTTTGCGGCGATCTTTGCCGGGCGCAATCGGTTGAAGTTCGGTGAACTGGGCTGGTGGCGAATCCTGCTCGCGCTTATCGTATTCGGCGGGCTTTTCTATGCCCATCTCTGGCTTTTCGGCGTGTCGGCGGTGCCGGGCTGGCAGCCTTATTGAGCAGGTTGAACCGGTTTCGTGACCCGGCGGAGCGTCAGGTTGATCCTGCCGCCGCCGGGAACGAGTTGGGACGACCCCGGAATGATACGGTCGACGCCGTGATAGCGCAGCCGCGAGGGACCGCCCAGCACAAGCACATCGCCAGAGGCGAGTCTGAAGCTTTTCGATTTGTCGCTGCGCGCGAATCCGCCGACACGGAAGACGCATGTATCGCCGAGCGAAATGGAGACGACGGGCGCATCAGGCGCTTGCTCGTCCTCGTCGCAGTGGAGGCCCATGCGCGATCCGGGCGCGTCATAGAGATTGACCAGACAGCATTCGGGCGGGGCGGAGCAGGCGGCGATTTCGTCCCAAAGAGCAAGTAGGGCCGCCGGTATGGCCGGCCAGGGGGCGTTAACCGCTTCATTTAACGCAGAATATCCATAGCCGCCCGGCCGCGAGACCCAGCCGAGTTCACCGAAATTCGTCTGGTGGATCGACCAGGGCTTTCCGCTGCGCGGCATACGCGGGCGATAGGGCGGGGCGGTCTCGAAACCCGCCAGCACGTCTGCAACAAGCGCCTTTTGCGCGGGTGTATCCAGATAGCCCGGATAGAGCGCAATCCCCTCAAAGCCGGTCTCGACCGGCTTCACCCGAGCCCCTCTTGTCACTTCTATTTTTGGCACTGTGTGTGTCATATTCCAGGCGTGTTACCGGGCGATGGCCAGCGACAAGGTCTTGAAAGAGAACCCGGAGGCGGAAAATCCGGGGCCCCCCAGACTGTTTTTCAGACGGATCTCCCCGCCGCTTTTCGGGGCCCACGACCCACAAGCCACGGTGAGTCCCAAAAGTCCCGCTCTGTGGCCATATTGCCGCATCAACGCTTGCGGGGCGTAGAACCCAAACCTATATACAGCGCAACGTTTCAATCCCTTAGCCGGGCCGAAATGCCCGGAGAGGATCCCCTTTGGGGGCCGGTTGGGCCGGACGCAGCGATGTGCCGGTCCCAGCGGGTGCCACGAGGCCCGCCCGGCCAGCCGCAAGTTAAAGAGGACCAGCACAACATGGCTAAAGTCATTGGTATCGACCTCGGCACGACGAATTCGTGTGTCGCGATCATGGAAGGCAATACTTCCAAAGTCATCGAAAATTCCGAAGGCATGCGCACCACACCCTCGATGGTAGCCTTCACCCAGGACGGCGAGCGCCTTGTCGGCCAGTCCGCCAAACGCCAGGCCGTCACCAACCCGACCAATACGCTCTTTGCGATCAAGCGCCTGATCGGTCGCTCGTTCGAAGATCCCACCACAAAAAAAGACAAGGACATGGTGCCCTACAGCATCGTCCGCGCCGACAATGGCGATGCGTGGGTCGAAGCGCATGGCGAGAAATATTCGCCGTCGCAGGTTTCCGCCTTCATCCTTCAGAAGATGAAGGAAACGGCCGAGAGCTATCTCGGCGAAAAGGTCGACAAGGCCGTCATCACGGTTCCGGCCTATTTCAACGACGCGCAGCGCCAGGCGACCAAGGACGCCGGCAAGATCGCGGGTCTTGAAGTTCTCCGCATCATCAACGAGCCGACGGCGGCAGCCCTTGCCTATGGTCTCGACAAGAAGGAAGGCGAGCTGATCGCGGTCTACGACCTTGGCGGCGGCACCTTCGACGTGTCGATCCTCGAAATCGGCGACGGCGTCTTCGAAGTGAAGTCGACCAATGGCGACACGTTCCTCGGCGGCGAGGACTTCGACATGCGCCTCGTCAATTATCTCGCCGACGAATTCAAGAAAGAGAACGGCATCGACCTGCGCGGCGACAAGCTCGCGCTGCAGCGTCTGAAGGAAGCCGCCGAAAAGGCGAAGATCGAACTTTCGACCGCCAGCCAGACGGAAGTGAACCTGCCCTTCATCACGGCGGATGCCTCCGGTCCGAAGCATCTCACGATGAAGATCACGCGCGCGAAGCTCGAAGCACTGGTCGAAGACCTCGTCCAGCGGACAATCGATCCCTGCAAGGCGGCGCTGAAGGATGCTGGCGTAACGGCCGGCCAGATCAACGAGATCGTTCTCGTCGGCGGCCAATCGCGCATGCCGAAAATCCGCGAGGCGGTGAAGCAGTTCTTCGGCAAAGAGCCGAACATGAGCGTGAACCCGGACGAAGTGGTCGCCATGGGCGCGGCCATTCAGGCGGGCGTGCTTCAGGGCGACGTGAAGGACGTGCTGCTGCTCGACGTGACGCCGCTCTCGCTCGGCATCGAAACGCTGGGCGGTGTGTTCACGCGCCTGATCGACCGTAACACCACGATCCCGACAAAGAAGAGCCAGACTTTCTCCACGGCGGAAGACAACCAGTCAGCCGTGACGATCCGCGTCTTCCAGGGCGAACGCGAAATGGCGGCGGACAACAAGCTCCTTGGCCAGTTCGATCTTGTCGGCATTCCGCCCGCACCGCGCGGCGTACCGCAGGTTGAAGTCGCCTTCGACATCGACGCGAACGGCATCGTCAATGTGTCCGCCAAGGACAAGGCGACGAACAAGGAACAGACCATCCGCATCGAAGCATCGGGCGGCCTGTCGGAAGCCGATATCGAACAGATGGTGAAGGACGCCGAAGCGCACGCGGAAGAAGACAAGAAGCGGCGCGAGGAAGTCGAAACGAAGAACCATGCGGAAGCGCTGGCGAACGGCACCGAAAAGACGCTTGAGGAAAATGCGGACAAGCTCGACCCGGCCGTGAAGGCGGAAGTCGAGGAAGCCCTCGAAGCACTCAAGACCGCGCTGAACGGCACCGATGCCGCCGAGATCAAGGCGAAGTCGGAGGCGCTCACCCAGGTTTCGATGAAAATGGGCGAAGCGCTCTACAAGGCAGCGCAGGCCGAAGCCGAAAACGAAGCGGCTTCCGGCACGGACAGCAGCCAGTCCGGCGAGGATGTCGTCGATGCCGACTTCGAGGAAGTCGACGACGACAAGAAGGACCAGGACAAGTCCGCCTGATCGGGGGCTTCGTCATGATGTCTGTTTTTCTGCACAACCATGTGGACGGGGCGCGCGAAAGCGCGCCCTTCTCCGCATTCAAAGTTTCAAGGTGATCCCCGATGTCGAAGCGCGATTACTATGACGTGCTCGGGGTTAGCCGGGACGCGAGCGCGGAAGAGCTGAAAAAGGCTTACCGCTCGCAGGCTAAAAAGCTTCACCCCGACCAGAACCACGGCGACAAAAATGCCGAACAGCGCTTCAAGGAGCTGAACGAGGCCTATGACGCGCTGAAGGACGAACAGACCCGCGCCGCCTATGACCAGTTCGGCCACGCCGCCTTCGAGGGCGGCATGGGCGGACGCGGCGGCCCCGGCGGTATGGGCGGCGGCTTCGGCGGCGCGTCCATGTCGGATATTTTCGACGATCTCTTCGGCGAGTTCATGGGCGGAGGCGGTCGTGGCGGCGGACGACGTGGCGCCGGCGGCCAGATGCGCGGTCACGATCTTCGCTACAACATGGAGATCAGCCTGGAGGAAGCCTTCGAGGGCAAGAAGGCGCAGGTCCGCGTTCCCAGCTCCGTTGCTTGCGACGCCTGCCACGGTTCGGGTGCGGCGCCGGGCTCAAGCCCGATCACCTGTCCGACCTGTCAGGGCGACGGCAAGGTGCGAGCCTCCCAGGGCTTCTTCACCATCGAACGAACCTGCCCGACCTGTCATGGCCGCGGCCAGACAATCGACAAGCCCTGTCCCGTTTGCAGCGGCGCGGGCCGCGTGGAAAAGGAACGCACGCTCTCCGTCAATATTCCGGCGGGCGTCGAGGACGGCACACGCATCCGCCTTGCGGGCGAGGGCGAGGCCGGCATGCGCGGCGGACCCGCAGGCGATCTCTATATCTTCCTGTCAGTGAAACCGCACCGGCTCTTCGAGCGCGACGGGGCGGATCTTTTCTGCCGCGTACCCATTTCGATGGTTACGGCGTCGATGGGCGGCGAGATCGAGGTGCCCACGCTGGGCGGCAAGAAGGTTAAGGTCAAGATTCCCGAAGGCGCCCAGACCGGACGGCAGTTCCGCCTGAAAGGCAAAGGCATGCCGGTGGTGAACTCGCGCGAGACGGGCGACCTCTATATCCAGATCACCATCGAGACGCCGGTGAACCTGACCAAGAAGCAGAAGGAGCTTCTGCGGCAGTTCGAGGATGCATCCTCGCCGAGCAACAGCCCGGAAAGCGCAGGCTTCTTTGCCAGAGTGAAAGAATTCTGGGAAGGGTTTCAGACCTGACACGCCGGCTCCGATGACACAACAAAAAGGGCCCCACGGAAATCTCCGCGGGGCCCTTTTCCATGAGACCGTTTCGCTTTTCGGCGGCTAGAGGCCGCGCGGGCGCATGCCAGATGGCAGTCCGGTTGCACAGGGCCGCAACGCCAGCGGCAATGCCCGCGCCGAGCGGACTGGCAGGCAGATTTACGGGTCCGGGTGTGACTGCTATACCCGGAGCGCCGATTTCAGGGCCATTGATGGCCCAAGCAGCGGGACGACAGATGGGCCACAACGTAAAGATCGCCATTACGGGAGCGGGCGGCCGCATGGGCCGGACACTCACCCGCCTGATTGCCGAAACTGAAGGGCTCACGCTTTCGGGCGGGATCGAGGCCGAAGGATCGCCGCATCTCGGCGCCGATCTGGGCACACTGGCGGGGCTTGCCGCGCCGCTCGGCGTCGAGGTCACCGACGACGCGCTCAGCGTCATCAAGGATGCGGATGCGCTGATCGATTTTTCGGTACCGGACGCCACGCTCGAATTTGCCGCGCTTGCCGCGCAGGCCCGCATCGTCCATGTGATCGGGACCACGGGCTTCAAGGACGAGGATCTGGCGAAGATCGAGGCGGCGGCGCGCCACGCGACCATCATCAAGGCCGGGAACATGAGCCTCGGCGTCAACCTGCTGGCCGCGCTGGCGCGGCAGGCGGCGAAGGCGCTCGGGCCCGACTGGGATATCGAGATCCTCGAAATGCATCACCGCTACAAGGTCGATGCGCCCTCCGGTACGGCGCTGCTGCTGGGCGAGGCGGCGGCGGAGGGGCGCGGCATCGAACTCGGCACGCATTCCGAAAGAGGACGCGACGGCATCACCGGCACGCGCGAGCAAGGTGCGATCGGCTTCGCCTCGCTCAGGGGCGGTTCGGTCGTCGGCGAACATGATGTCATTTTTGCTGCGGAAAATGAGCGCATCGTGCTTCGTCACGTGGCGGAAGACCGCAGCATTTTTGCGCGCGGCGCGCTCAAGGCCGCGCAATGGGGACAGGGCACGAACGGACAGAGCAGGGGCCCCGGCCTCTTCGACATGGCCGACGTGCTCGGTATCGAATGAAAGCGTTTCCAGACGAAGTGCCTCCTTCAAAAGAAGAGGGCGGTTCGCCGTCCGGAAATGCGGCAGAATAAAGATGTACACGGATCAATGGAGCGAGAGTTGGCCAATCTGCTTGTGCTTGTCCGCCACGGACAGAGCGAATGGAATGAGAAGAATCTTTTCACCGGCTGGCGCGATCCGGGCCTGACCGAACAGGGCAAGGCGGAAGCGAAGGAAGCGGGCGAGGCGATGAAGAAAGCCGGACTCGGCTTCGATGTCGCCTACACCTCGAACCTTTCACGCGCGCAGGAAACGAACCGCATCATGCTGGCCGAACTCGGCCAGTCCGATATCGAGATCGTGAAGAACGAAGCGCTGAACGAGCGCGACTATGGCGACCTCTCCGGCCTCAACAAGGACGATGCGCGCAAGAAGTGGGGCGAGGAACAGGTTCACATCTGGCGGCGCTCCTATGACGTGCCGCCGCCCGGCGGCGAGAGCCTGAAGATGACGGCGGAGCGCGTGCTTCCCTATTTCGACAAGGAAATCCTGCCGCGCGTATTAAAGGGCGAGCGTGTGCTCGTCGCCGCGCATGGAAACAGCTTGCGCGCGCTCGTCATGCAGCTCGACAAGCTCAATCAGGACGAGGTGATCGCGCTCAACATCGCGACCGGTGCGCCGATCGTCTACGAGCTCGACGACAAGGGCAATGTTCTCTCGAAAAAGATGCTGATCGAGCGCGAGGCGCACTAGACGTTTTTGCGCGCCAGGCGCACCGGCCCGATCAGGCCTGTTGCGGCGTTCCCTCGCCTTCGGCGAGGGGCACGCTGCGCAGCCGGGCAAGCGCCTTGTCGAGCGCGCGGGCGAAATCGGCGCGCTCGTTCGGAGAGAGCGCAGCGGCGACCTCAAGCTCGCGGCCGTGACTCGTCAGGTGGAGATGGGTGGATTCGTCCGGCTCCTCGCGAAGCGCGACACGCACCCAATAGGGCTGGAAGCTGAAGGCGCGCGCATTGCCCTTCCGGTCGACGCGGCGGACGCGCAGTTCCTCATCCGATAATTGCACGGTTTCGTGGGCGCGGGCGGCGCGGTAATTCGCACGGAAAGCCCACCAGACCAGCACGACTTCGAGGCCGCAAAAGCCGAAGACAGGCCAGGCGCCCTGCGCCATGAACAGAATGCCGGCCGTGAAGTTCACCGTGGCGACGATACCGATAAGGATCGCAAAGCCACGTGACGACAGCGAGCGGTGCGGCGTGATCATCGCGTTGAAGTGCAAGGGGGGCGCAAGCGGCGCAGGATCGGGCAATGCAGTACTCATGGCAGGCAAGAATAGGGCGCGCCCTGGCGGACGGCAATACGGCCTTGCGACGCAGGCAAGGTTATGTGCAAATCTCGACTTCATGCCGACACCCATGAAAAAAGCCGACATCGAAGAGTTCTTCCGCCGCCTTTCCTCCGCCATGCCGGAGCCGAAGACGGAACTCCAGTATCGCAACACCTATACGCTGCTTGTTGCCGTGGTGCTTTCCGCGCAGGCGACAGATATCGGCGTGAACAAGGCGACGAAGGAGCTTTTCAAGACCGTCGATACGCCGCAGAAGATGGTGAAGCTCGGCGAGGCGGGGCTGACGCAGCACATCAAGACCATCGGGCTTTACCGCAACAAGGCGAAGAACGTGATCGCGCTTTCGCGCATGCTGATCGAGAAATATGGCGGCGAGGTGCCGCATGACCGGGACGCCTTACAGGAATTGCCGGGGGTGGGGCGAAAGACGGCGAATGTCGTGCTCAACGTCGCCTTTGGCGAGCCGACCATTGCGGTCGATACGCATATTTTCCGCGTCTCGAACCGGACGGGGCTCGCGCCGGGAAAAGATGTCGTCGAGGTCGAGAAGAAGCTCGAAAAGGTTGTGCCGCCGAAATACAGGCAACATGCGCATCACTGGCTCATCCTGCACGGGCGCTATGTCTGCAAGGCGCGCAAGCCCGATTGCCCGGCCTGTCCGGTAAGCGATCTCTGCCGCTTCAAGGCGAAGACGGTGGCAGCGTGAGCATCACGAAACCGGCGCGGTGCGCTTCGCCATGACGGCGGAGAGGCAGGCTTCCTTGCTTGCGGCTCCGCCCTCGATTTTTCGCGCATCGACATAGCGCGAGCCGAGCGCGCCGCCATCTGTCTCGTAGAAATAGACGAAGAGGCTGCAATCGCCGCCCCCATATTGCCAGATCTCGGCATGGGGCTCGGCGCGACGGAAATCCGGCTCGCCGAGACGCGCGGTGATCGCGGAAGGCGCGGCGCCGACCAGCGCATCGGCTGTCAGCGGTCCCGACAGCGACGGGCTGACAGCGCCGCGCGACCCGGTGGAGGGGGCCGCGCAGGCGGCAAGCCCCAGCGCCAGCGCGAAGGCCGCCAGGTACCTCATGCGCTCCTCTGCGCCATGAGGCTCTTGTAGGTATGGACCATGAATGCGGTGCCGAAGAGCGGCGCGAAGAGATTGAGGATCGGCACCGTGGTGAAGAGGGCGACAATGACCCCTGCGATGAAGATGCGAAGGCCGTGGCGTTTCCTCATCGCCTGCGCCTCGACGGGCGGCAAATGGCGGAGCGCCACAAGTTCGAAGAATTCGCGGCCGAGCAGATAGCCGTTCACCACCCAGAAGAGCACGAGATTGACGCCCGGCAGCAGATAGAAGGGCAGCGCCAGCAGGTTCACGACAATGAGGACCAGCGTGAAGCGGATCGCGGTGAGCATCGACTGCCAGAAGGGCTGGTCGGCTCCCGGCGGATCGGCAGGATAATCCTCCGCCTCGACGCGGGCAGCGATGTTTTCCAGGAAGAGGCCCGCGACCAGCGAGACGACCGGATGGACCAGCGGGACCAGCACGATCACGGCGAGGAAGCGCGCCACGAATTCGAGGATCGCATCGACCCAGCCGCCCGCGAAATCCGGCCCGAAGGCGGGCAGGGCGGCAAGTGCCCATTGCAGACCGGCGCCGAACACCGCGAGCACGAGGATCGTGAGCCCGACGGAAATCAGCATCACGCGGCGGAAGGGCGGCGAGAAAGTCTCTCTAAAGGCGCGAATGGCGTCGGACAGCATGGGATACTCCAGCAGCGTTGGGCTGCCTAACCTAGAGCCCGTGCGCCGTGCCCGCAATGTGCCTGTCCGGCGACTGTGACCTCGAAAATCGCGGAATTCCGGGGATTTGCAGCGTTTTTGGACTTATGAAGCTCAATCCCTATACTCCGGCCCGCAAGTTATTCCACTGACGCGTTTCAAATCGCCAAACGGCCCGCTTCACTGAGGAGCGCGCGCTTTGCCGGAACCGCGTTGAAATTCTCCCAATAATATCCAGAGGATCATGACAGACCTTAAGTATGACGTGGCAGGCATCGGCAATGCGCTGGTCGATGTGATTTCAAATGCGGATGACGCTTTCCTGACGGCGAACGGCATCGAAAAGGGCGGCATGACGCTGATCGATTCCGAGCGCGCGGATGCGCTCTATGCGAAGATGGCACCCGGCGTCGAAAGCTCGGGCGGCTCCTGCGCCAATACGATCGCAGGTCTCGCCTCGCTCGGCGGCAAGGGCGCGTTTTTCGGCAAGGTCAAGAACGACCAGCTCGGCGAAGTCTTCGTCCATGACATCAAATCGCTCGGCGTCGCCTTTCCCGCATCGCTCGCGCAGGAGGGTGCGCCCACGGGCCGTTGCCTCGTCATCGTGACACCGGATGCGCAGCGCAGCATGAGCACCTTTCTGGGCGCCGCGCAGAAGCTCAGCCCCGACGACATCGACGCGGACACGATCCGCGCCGCCGCCGTCACTTATATGGAAGGCTATCTGTGGGATGAGCCGGGCGCGAAGGATGCTTTCCTCAAGGCGGCGAAAATCGCCCATGAGGCAGGCCGTCTCGTCTCGCTGACACTCTCGGACAGCTTCTGTGTCGACCGCTTCCGCGACGAGTTCCGCCGCCTCGCAAAAGACGAGGTCGATCTCCTCTTCGCGAATGAAGCGGAAATCCTCTCGCTCTACCAGACGGACGTCTTCGACGAGGCCTTGCAGCAGGTCCGCAAGGACTGCAAGTTCGCGGCGCTGACACGCTCCGAGCAGGGCTCGGTCATCGTTGCCAATGGCGAGGTCCATGTCGTCGATGCGGCGAAGGTCGACAAGGTCGTCGATACGACCGGCGCGGGCGATCTCTTCGCGGCCGGCTTCCTTTACGGCCTGACGCGCGGCAAGGACCCCGTCACCTGCGGACGGCTCGGCGCGCTTGCCGCCGCCGAAGTCATTTCGCATTACGGGCCGCGTCCGCAGGTCTCGCTTGCCGAGCTTGCGAAGAAGGAGGGGCTCGCCTGACGAGCCCTGGTTTCGCGAAAAACGAATAAGGAAAAGGGGCTCACGGGAGCCCCTTTTTCATGTCTCAGATTTTCCTGAGATAAACATCGCGGATGCGGTGATCGTCGCCTTTCCGCAAGATAAGATCGGCGCGCTGGCGCGTCGGCAGGATGTTCTTGTGAAGATTGGCCAGATTGATCGAGGTCCAGATCGCATCCGCCGTCTCGATCGCTTCCTTTTCCGTCAGCTTCGAATAGCGATGGAAATAGGCCGCCGGATCCTTGAAGGATGTGCGGCGCAGGCTCAGGAAACGCTCGATATACCAGCGCCGGATCGCTTCCTCGTCGGCATCGAGATAGATCGAGAAGTCGAAGAAATCGGAGACGAAAGGCTGCGGCTCGTCGCCATCGGCAGGCTTCCAGGGTTGCAGCACATTAAGCCCCTCCACCACGAGAATGTCGGGCTGATCGACCGTCACGGTCTCGCCCTGAAGTACGTCATAGGTGAAGTGCGAATAGACCGGCGCCTCGACGCGGGGCGAACCCGCCTTCACATCCGAGAGAAAGCGGATCAGCCGCTTGATGTCGAAGCTCTCGGGAAAGCCCTTGCGCTGCATCAGCCCGCGCTCTTCGAGCAGCTTGTTGGGATAGAGAAACCCGTCCGTCGTGATGAGGTCGACCTTGGGATGGTTCGGCCAGCGCGCGAGAAGAGCGCGCAGAATACGCGCGGTGGTCGATTTGCCCACGGCGACCGAGCCCGCAACGCCGACGATATATGGCACCTTGTCGGCGCGGCCGAGAAAGTCCGAGGTGACGCGGTAAAGCTCCTGCATCTCGCCGATATAGAGATTGAGAAGGCGCGACAAGGGCAGGAAGATTTCCGACACCTCGTCGAGCGAGATGCGTTCGCCGAAACCCTTCAGCTCCTCAAGTTCCGCTTCGGAAAGCGGCAGCGGCGTGTCTTCGCGCAGCCGTCCCCAGTCCGCTGCCGTGAAATGGCGGAAGGGAGAAAGAGACTCTCGTTCCCCGGTGTCGATCATGCCGGTCGCGCCCATATCCCTCTCCGTCAATTTTCGGTGCGCGCGGCTTTTTCGTCGAGGCCAGAGCGGCCTTCGCGGCGCTCGAGTTCGGCATAAACGTCAGCCGGATCGAGGTCGAGAGCCGCGATCAGAACGAGCCAATGATAAAGAAGGTCGGCGCTTTCGGAGAGCGCGCCTTGGCGGTCGCCGGCAATGGCAGCGATCACCGTTTCCACGGCTTCCTCGCCCAGCTTCTGGGCGCAGGCCGGCACACCCTTCGAAAAGAGCTTCGCGGTATAGGATGACGCGGCGTCCGCTCCCTTGCGGGCAGCGATCACCTTGAAAAGTCGGTCAAGCTGGCGGGCGTCGGCGGCCATGTGGCGCTCCCCGGGCGGTTGACGGGCGCACGTCCGAACCCGTCGAAACGGCTCCGCGCGGCGGTTTTGCGTAGCAGATTTGGGCCCGAGGCGCCAGAGCGGGCAAAAGATGGCACGCTGCGGCGTTTTGGGCAGGTCAGAGGGCCTAGAGGCGAGTGGAGAGGGTGGTTCCCGAAAGCTCGCCCTTCTTGGTGCCGTCCTGGTTCGCCTCCTTCATGTTGGCGCCGCGCAAATCCGCGCCCCGGAGATCGGCACCGCGCAAATTTGCGCGAAGCAGGATCGCGTCCCCGAAATCGGATGCGGCAAGGATCGCCTTTTCGAAGTTCACATCGGCGAGAATCGCCTCGTGAAAATTCGCGCCTGCAAGGACGGCCCGGTTGAAGTCGCGGCGCGAAAGGTCCATGCGGGCGAAGTCGGCTCGTTCGCCGCGCTGCTGGCCGGTCTGGATCCATTCAAGGTGCGAGGCCAGCATCTTGGCCATGCGTTCGGGGCCCGGCGCCGTGCGGGGGCGCGTGGCGCGCATCATGTCGCCCCGTGTCGCGGTATCCTCGTCCAGGATGGCGCGGCGGAAATCGGCATCGGCAAGGTTCGCGCCGGAAAGCTCGACGCTCTTGAGCTCCGCGCCCGCGAAATTCGCGCCGCGCAGATCCGCGCCCTGAAGGCTTGCACCCGATATGGATGCGCCGTCGAAATCGGCGTCGAGAAGCTTGCACTCGCTCATATTGGTGCCGTACATACGCGCACCGCGAAAGCTGGAATTTTCGCGGCCCACCGGGCCGCTTGCGCCGCGCCGGATCACCGCGCCGCGGCGAAGATCCGCCCCTTCGAGCATAGCTTCGGTCATTTCCGCATCGGCGAAATTTGCCCCGCGCAAATCCGCGCGAGAGAAATTGGTGCGTGTCATGTTGCAGTGGTCGAAATTCGCGCTGAAGAGATTGGCACCCGAAAGGCGCGCATCTTCGAGGTTTGAATTCGAGAAGTCGCAGCCGATGAAATGGCCGTGGGAAAAATTCAGATTGCGGAAGTCGAGACCCGAGAGGTCGCATTCCTTCATCACGACGCACCAACCGCCCGGAACGCCCTTCAGATAGCGCGTGTGCAGCTCGGCGAGACGCTTCAGCGCTTCCTGGCCGATGCGGCGGCCGATAATGGCGTTGCCATCGGATGCCTTGTTGCCGCTTGCGGCGTTGTTGCTTGTTTTGGTGGTGCCTTCGGAACTCGACATGATGAGGTAGAACCCTTTACGCGGACATAATCCCCGCGCGGGAAGGCAGGGCATCACAAAAGGATGTTAAGGGCCGTAGTTTCAGATTTGCTTAACGCGGACCGGGATTACGGCAAGGAACGATGAAAAAGCGTCCGTCTCAAGCTGCTTCTCCGCGCCAGAACGGCGTCGTGCCCGAAAAGCGCTTCCAGAGACGGATGGCGCCTTTCCACTCCCTGGCGGCCCGCTTCTCATGCCAGGCGAGGATGCGCGATGCCGTCTCGCGCATCTCCTTGCCACCGGCGAGCCGCCCGAGAAGCATATGCGCGGTCGCGACATCGTTGAGGCCGCCGAAAACATCCTGAAGCTGGTTCAGATATTTGAGATAGGCCTTCACCTCTTCGGGATCGTAAAGCGAGGAAAAGAAGTGGAGCGCATAGCGCAGCCTCTTCAGGCGCTTGCGCAGTTCATGGCGGTCATCGCCTTCGAGGTCTTCGATCTCACGGCCGAGTTTCGATGCCTTGGCGAGACACTTGTCGAGCGCGGCGCCTGCGAAGTCGCGCGCGAAGGCCGGTGCCTTGCGCTTCACATGCCAGTTCTTTTCCGCAAGGAAGAGACCGTATTCGAGAAGGAAGCGCGTGTAGCGACGTGAGCGCAGAACCTCGATCGCGCGTTCCCATGCTTCATCGCGCGCTTGCATGACGCGTTTTTCCAACGCGGCGGAACGAGCAGCGCCGAGTTCGACGGGATCGAGAATATCCGATGTAAAGACATCGAGATCGCGCGCCGCGCCCAGTTCGCCTGCAAGCCATTTCGCTTCCGCCGCAAGACGAACGGCAAGGCCGCCGCCAATGACGGGGCGAAAAATTTCCAGAGCCGAGCGCGCGCGGCGAAGTGCAACACGCATCTGGTGAAGGCCTTCAGGCGAGCGCTGCATGACAGCCGCTTCCTCATTGGCCATCAGATGAAGGAGGCAATGGCGGAGCACAATTTCATAGGCATCGGCCAGTGTTGCGTGGCGGTCGATGACGACCGCCTCCGCCTTGAACGCACGGGGAACCGTGTCATGCAGCAGGGCGAAGCCGCGTTCCGATTTGCTCTTGTGGCCGATCCTGAGTTCGGCGATCTCGTTCAGGTCGAGCGCGATACGATAGAGACTTGCGGGCGTACCTTCCTTGAGTTCAAGTTCGACCTCGCAGACAGGTGCGTCATGCCCGCCGGCCTGCAAGGCACCGCGGTCGAGAGCGAGTTCGATCAGGTCACCTTCGGGCGTTGCGATGTTCTGCACAGTGCGGCGAATATCGCTGACAAGACGCGGCGAGATTGCATTGCCGTTCGCGAGCGCGCGAATGCGCCCGCGCAATTCTTCCGGCAGCTTGTTGAGATCGGGCGTGGAGGCAGTGCCTGGCAGCGCCGCTTCATATTCGCCGACATCGCGCGCAACCGTGCCCGCGCCGGCCCGATCGGCTTGCGTTTTCAGCGTCTGCACGAAGCCCCGCCCCTTGCGGCGAAGACGGAGCGCCATGCCGTTCTGTCCGAGAACAAGATCGGCGGTATCGAAATAAACGGAGTGGAGGTGCTTGCCGGAGGCGCGGCCCTGTTTCATGCGCTTGAGCGCCGGCGCGCAGCGTATCCGCTCAAGCTCGGCGGGCTCACAGACGAGCTTCAGTTCGATTTCCCGGTCGGACATGCAGGTCGGCGCCTTTGAAAACCCAGTGGAACCTCAAGCCGTGCGCTCAGGCCATGAAGGGATATTTTGCCGGGCGGCATGACGGCGCGCAATTGTCAGATTTGTCTTCGCGGCGTCCTGCGGCGTTTCCACACAGGCTGCACCGCAGGATGCTTCGTTACGGCACAAGGTCTTGTGGTCAAAGACGAACGGGGATACCGGCTCTGGCCATATGCTCCTTCGCTTCGCCAACCGTGTGGTCGCCGAAATGGAAGATGGAGGCGGCCAGAACCGCGCTCGCATGGCCATCGCGGATGCCTTCGACCAGATGATCGAGATTGCCGACACCGCCCGACGCGATGACCGGCACGGACACGGCGTCCGCCACGGCGCGCGTCAGGGCGAGGTCGAAACCGGATTTCGCACCGTCGCGATCCATTGAGGTCAGGAGGATTTCGCCTGCGCCCAGCTCCGTTACCTTCACTGCATATTCGACCGCGTCGATACCGGTGGGCTTTCTGCCGCCATGGGTGAAGATTTCCCATTTGCCGGGTGCGATCTGTTTCGCGTCGATGGCGACGACGATGCACTGATTGCCGAATTTTTCCGACGCCACACGCACGAAGCCCGGATCGAAGACGGCGGCGGTGTTGATCGAGACCTTGTCGGCGCCGGCAAGCAGAAGCTGGCGCACATCATCGACCGTGCGCACACCGCCACCCACGGTCAGCGGCATGAAGCATTGCTCCGCCGTGCGGCGCACCACATCGAAAATGATCGCGCGTTCCTCGTGGCTCGCCGTGATGTCGAGAAAGCAGAGCTCGTCCGCACCCGCTGCATCATAGGCGCGCGCGGCCTCGACCGGATCGCCCGCATCGCGCAGGTCGACAAAGTTGACGCCTTTGACGACACGGCCATCCTTCACGTCGAGGCAGGGTATGACGCGCGCCTTCAGCATCAGGCAGCACCCCGGAGAAGTTTCAGCGCTTCGGCCGGATCGAGACGGCCATCGTAAAGCGCGCGGCCCGATATCGCGCCTTCTATGCCGGAGCAATTGGCGGCGAGAAGTTTCTTCAAATCGTCGATGGAGGAAAGGCCGCCCGATGCGATGACGGGAATCGAGATCGCATCGGCGAGCGACACCGTGGCCTCGATGTTCAATCCTTCGAGCGCGCCGTCGCGGTCGATATCGGTGTAGATGATCGCGGCGACGCCTGCATCCTCGAAGCGGCGCGCCATGTCGAGCACGGTGAGGTCCGACACATCCGCCCAGCCTTCGGTCGCCACGCGCCCGCCCTTTGCATCGAGGCCGACGGCGATCCGACCGGGAAACTTCGCGCAGGCCTCGATGACTAGATCGGGGTTCTTCACCGCCGCCGTGCCGATGATGACGCGGCGAATGCCTTTGTCGAGCCAGGTCTCGATGGTGGCGAGATCGCGGATGCCGCCGCCAAGCTGCGCAGGAATCGAGATTTCGGCGAGGATGCTGTCGACCGCGTCGGCGTTCACGGGGCGGCCCGCAAAGGCACCGTTGAGATCGACCAGATGGATATATTCAAAGCCCGCATCCTCGAAGGCGCGCGCCTGGGCGGCGGGGTTGTCGTTGAAGACGGTCGCCTTGTCCATGAGCCCATGCACGAGACGGACGCATTCGCCGTCCTTCAGATCGATAGCGGGAAAGAGGATCATTGGTTTGTTTCTTGTTGGAGCATGATCTTTTCCGGAAACCGCCCCTTTTGATATTCAAAGGAGGCACTTTTCGGGATCATGCTCTAGGGCTTCCACTTCAGGAAATTGCCGATTAGCGCGAGGCCGAGGGCCTGACTTTTCTCGGGGTGAAACTGCGTGCCCACCATGTTGTCCTTCGCGACCATCGCCGTCACGGGACCGCCATAGCCGACACGGGCGACGAGCGTCTCCGGTTCGGCGACGGCAAAGGCATAGGAATGCACGAAATAGGCGTGGCTCGCGGGCATGTCGGCGAGGAGCGGATGAGGGTTCACGATTTCGAGTTCGTTCCAGCCCATATGCGGGATCTTGAGCGAGGAGTCCGAGGGCTCGATCTTCACGACATTGCCCTTGAGCCAGCCGAAGCCGTCATGACTTCCGTGTTCGAGACCGCGCTCGGCCATGAGCTGCATGCCGACACAGATGCCGAAAAAGGGTTTTGCGTCCTTGCGCACTGCCTCTTCCAGCGCCTCCACCATGCCGGGGATCGCATCGAGCCCGGCGCGGCAATCGCCAAAGGCGCCGACGCCCGGCAGCACGATGCGCCCGGCCTTGCGCACCGCGTCCGGGTCGCTCGTGACCAGCACATCGGCGGAGAGGCCCGCATCGCGGCCCGCGCGCTCGAAGGCCTTGGCGGCGGAGCGGAGATTGCCGGAACCGTAATCGATGATTGCAACCTGCATGGAGATCAGCTTCCCTTTTTCGGACCAGCTTCGGGGAAGAGGCCGAAAATCTCGCCGGCGCCTGCGGGCGCGCGTGCGGGGCGCAGTGCAGGAGCGGGCCGCTGCGGCCAGACAGGCGCGGAAAGGGGCGCGACGGGCGCAACATCGAGCGGGCGATCCCATTTCTCGAAGAAGCGGCGTTCGGCTTCTTCCAGCGACGCGCCCGCGACGATGCCGATTTCGCGGTAACCCTTGCGGGCCAGCGTCCAGCGGCGGATGTCATTGCCCTCGAAGCCGAGCAGCAGCTGAAGCGCGAGCGAACAGAGCATGGCACCTTCAAGCCCGAGATAGCGCTCGGCGAGGAATGAGGTGACGGCAGTGAGGCCGATCCAGAGCCCGAGCGCGATCCAGAGGCGGCTGGAAAGGAGCCAGACCCAGGACAGCAGGAAGGCCGGGAAGGAGAAACCCTCCTTCACCAGCACAATGCCGGCGCCGTCGAGCGGCGCGCCGGGTAGTTCGTGGACTGTGTAGATGCGCATGAAATTCGTTCCGCCCGGACTCAGCGGGCATACGGTTCTGCAGACGCGCTCTATCTAGGACAGATTGGCCGGCAAGACCAGTATATCGACGGGTGATTGCCTAGTTGCCGAGCACGCCCTTGGTCGAGGGGACGCGGCCGGATGTGCGCGGGTCGATTTCCACGGCGTCGCGCAGCGCCCGGGCGAGGCCCTTGAAGCAGCTTTCGACGATGTGGTGATTGTTCTCGCCATACATATTTTCGATGTGCAGCGTGATGCCCGCATTCTGCGCGAAGGCCTGGAACCATTCCTTGAAGAGTTCGGTGTCCATGTCGCCAAGCTTCGGCTTGGTGAAATTCACCTTCCAGACGAGATAGGGACGCTGCGAGACGTCGATCGAGACCCGGGTGCAAGTCTCGTCCATCGGGATCACGGAGGTCGCATAGCGGCGAATACCCTTGAAATCGCCCAGCGCGCGGCGCACCGCCTCGCCGATGACGATGCCGGTGTCTTCCGTGGTGTGGTGATAATCGATGTGGAGGTCGCCCTGCGCGCGGACCTTGAGGTCCATCAGTGAATGGCGCGACAGCTGCTCCAGCATATGATCCAGAAAGCCGATCCCTGTATCGACGTCATATTCGCCCTGACCGTCGAGATCGAGCGAGACGAAGACATTGGTCTCCTTGGTCTTGCGTTCGACGGTCGCTGTGCGGCTTTCGGTTTCGATCTGCATGGTTCGGTTTCCGGTTGGCGGGCTCATGAAAAGCCCGTTCGCGGCAGCTTTTATCAGGCAGGGACGGGACAGGCCAGCGCAAAGCCCGGCAGCGCGCGCCCTGTCTACTTGAAGTGGCCAACAAGAATGGATCACAAATACTTACAGCACGTTAACCAATATTCTGGGGTGCTTCTCAGAAACTACTTTAAGAGTTTGCGAATCTTGTTGCGGTGCGGGAGGCAAGTTATTGATTCAAATTGAAGGCGTCCGGCACTTGCTGTGGTCATGGGGGCCGGGCTCACAGGATATTGAAGATTTTCCGGGCTGGTGCATGAGCGGCCCGGCCGCCATATAAAGCTCACGGCACGCATCACGAAAGGGTTCCCGATGGCCTGGCAGACCCGCATGACGCCCGACCTCGCCCAGTTCATCGCCGAGCGCGATCATTTCTATATGGGGACCGCCAATGCCGAAGGCCGGCCCTATATCCAGCATCGCGGCGGGCCGAAAGGCTTCCTCAAGGTGCTGGACGAGAAGACGCTCGGCTATGCCGATTTCGCAGGCAATCAGCAATTCGTGACGCTTGGTCATCTTGCAGAGAATGACCGGGCGTTCCTCTTCCTTGTGGATTATCCGACGCGGCGGCGGGTCAAGATCAGGGGCAGGGCGCGGGCTGTTTCCAACGATCCGGCGCTGACCCGCTCGCTCGCCGACCCCTCCTACCGGGGCCGGGTCGAGCGCGCGATCCTCTTCGAGGTCGAGGAATGGGACGTGAATTGCCCAAGCCATATCCAGCCGCGCTGGGATGCGGGTCAGCTCACCCCCGCCTTCGACCGGCTGGAACAGCGCATCCGCACCCTTGAGGCCCAGGTCCGGGAGCTTGGCGGCGATCCCGGAGAATTCAAACTGCCGGGATAGCGTCCGAAACCCTCAAAACTCAGTACAGATTGTCCTTCGCATCCTTCTTCAACCCCATGTCGATCAGCTTCGCGGGCACGAGCAGCTGCATCTGATCGCGAATGATCTGGCCGAAACTCGGCATCCGCTCGCGCGGGACGTGTTTCGGGGCATCCCAGAGGCCGGAGCGCCGCAGCGCCTTGGTGCAGTGGAAGTAGACCTCACGGACCTCGATGAGCATGACGGAGCGAGGCTTTTTCCCGTTCACGACGAAGCGCTCCATCATTTCGGGGTCCAGAACCGTTTCCGCCACGCCGTTCACGCGCAGCATTTCCTCGAAGCCCGGCACGAAGAAGAGAAGCCCGACCGAGGGCGATTCTGTGATGTTGGACAGCGTGTCGATCAGGTTGTTGCCGGGCCGGTCCGGCATGGCGAGATGCGTATCGTCCAGCACATGAACGAAGCCCTGCTCGCCGCCGCGCGGCGAGACATCGGCGAGCTCGTCCGGGCGCGATGTGCCAATACACAGAAAAGGCGACAGGCCGATAAATGTCTTCGCATGCGGGTCAAGCGATGCGAGCACCTTGCCTCTCGTCTGGCCCGGATCGCGATAGACGGTCCTCAGCGCTTCTTCGGTATCGAGTTTCCCGGACATTGAATCCCCACCCTGACCTCATAGATTGCGAAAGACTATCATTTGCAACCCTATGTTGCCAGAGGCGAATGCCTCTTCAGGACGTGAGCTGCCCCGCAGAAGACTTGACCCTAAGCGCGGGAGCAGCCACATGCTATCGGCAACCCCGACGCCTCCTGACACAGCAAGACAGGAACGAAATGACCTCGCACGACCCCATCAACTGGCACGGCACCACGATCCTCTCCGTTCGCAAGGGAGGCAAGGGTGTGATCGCGGGCGACGGACAGGTCTCGATGGGCGACACGATCATGAAGGGCAATGCCCGGAAAGTGCGGCCGCTCGGCAAGGGCGACGTGATCGCGGGCTTTGCCGGCGCGACGGCGGATGCGATGACGCTGTTCGAGCGGCTGGAAGCCAAGATCGAGCAATATCCCGGTCAGCTCATGCGAGCCTGCGTCGAACTCGCAAAGGACTGGCGGACCGACCGGTTTCTGCGCCGTCTCGAAGCATTGATGATCGTCGCCGACCGCGAGGTCACGCTTGTTCTCACCGGCAATGGCGATGTGCTGGAGCCCGATGGCGGCGTAACCGGCATCGGATCGGGCGGTAATTATGCGCTGGCCGCCGCGCGGGCACTCACCGACACGGAACTTTCGGCGGAAGAGATCGTGCGCAAGGCGATGGGTATCGCCGCCGATATCTGCGTCTATACGAACAACTCGCTCACCGTCGAGAGCCTCGACGCGTGACGGCATCCGCTCTTGTGCGGTGGAAGCCGCCCCTCTGGCTTGTGGCCGCGGCCGGACTTCTCGTCCTCCAGGCGGTGCTGCTCCATGCGATGGGCCGCGTAGCGATCTGCGATTGCGGTACGGTGAAGCTCTGGCACGGTGTGGTGAAAAGCTCGGAGAACTCGCAGCATCTCAGCGACTGGTACAGCTTCTCGCACATCATTCACGGCTTCATCTTTTATGGCGGCGCCTTCCTTCTGCTCCGGCGTTACCCCGTGGGCTGGTGGCTCGTCGCCGCGCTTTTCGTCGAAGGCGCATGGGAAGTGCTCGAAAATACGCCGATGGTGATCGAGCGCTACCGGGCGGAGACGGTATCCCTCGACTATTATGGCGACAGCATCGTGAACTCTATCGCCGACAGCCTGGCCATGGTGCTCGGCTTTATTCTCGCCGCGCGTCTGCCCATATGGGTGGTGGTGACAGCGGGCCTTATCATGGAGGCCGGTGTCGGCTATCTGATCCGCGACAACCTCACCCTCAATGTCCTGATGTTGATCTACCCCGTCGATGCCATCCGCGAATGGCAGGCGGCAGGAGGAATGTAAGAAGATGACCAGTTTTTCGCCGCGTGAGATCGTTTCCGAACTCGATCGCTATATTGTCGGCCAGCGCGATGCGAAGCGCGCCGTCGCGATTGCGCTGCGCAACCGCTGGCGGCGCCAGCAGCTTCCCGAGGAGTTGCGCGAGGAGGTGCTGCCCAAGAACATCCTGATGATCGGGCCGACCGGCGTCGGCAAGACGGAAATCTCGCGCCGCCTTGCCAAGCTCGCCGAAGCGCCGTTCCTCAAGGTGGAAGCCACCAAGTTCACCGAAGTCGGCTATGTCGGCCGCGACGTCGAACAGATCATCCGCGATCTTGTCGAGATCTCGCTGTCGATGACGCGCGAGCGCCGACGCAAGGATGTGCGCGCCAAGGCGCATCTCGCCGCCGAGAACCGGGTACTGGAAGCACTCGTGGGCGCCAATGCCAGCGAGGCGACACGCGAGAGCTTCCGCAAGAAGCTTCGCGACGGCGATCTCGACGACAAGGAAATCGAGGTCGAGGTGCAGGATTCCGGCGGCGGCATGCCGACGCTCGACATTCCGGGCATGCCGGGCGGGCAGGTCGGCATGATCAATCTCTCCGACATCATGGGCAAGGCCTTTGGCGGGCGCACCAAACCGCGCCGGATGCAGGTGCGCGACAGCTATGAAGTGCTGATTGCGGAAGAAAGCGACAAGCTGCTCGACCAAGAGCAGGTGACGCAGGATGCGATCCGCGCGGTCGAGCAGAACGGCATCGTCTTTCTCGACGAGGTCGACAAGATCTGCGCGCGCGCGGAAAAGCAGGGCGGCGATGTCAGCCGCGAGGGCGTGCAGCGCGATCTCCTGCCACTGATCGAGGGCACGACGGTTGCGACGAAGCATGGCGCGGTGAAGACCGACCATATTCTTTTCATCGCTTCGGGTGCCTTCCACATTGCAAAACCCTCCGACCTTCTGCCTGAACTTCAGGGCCGCCTTCCCATCCGCGTCGAGCTCCAGGCGCTGACGCGGGAGGATTTCCGCCGCATCCTGACCGAACCGGAAGCGAGCCTCATCAAGCAATATGTTGCCTTGATGAAAACGGAAGAGGTCGTTCTCGACTTCGCCGATGACGGCATCGACGCCATTGCAGACATTGCGGCATCGGTCAATTCATCGGTCGAGAATATCGGGGCGCGACGCCTACACACCGTCATGGAGCGGGTGCTGGACGAGGTGAGCTTTGCCGCTTCCGACAAATCCGGCGAGACGGTGCGGATCGACGCGGACTATGTGCGCGAGCATATCGGCGACCTCACCAAGAATGCCGATCTCACCAAGTTCATTCTCTGAAGCGCGCGCGGCCGGAGATCAGGCCGGTCAGCGCTTCATCTCCTTCTTTCGTCTGTCGAGAAGGGCGAGCATCTCCGCGATTTCGGCCTGTCCAAGCCCGGCAATCTCTTCGGCCAGACGATTGGCAAGTTCCGTTGCCTGCGGGGCAAGATCGGACGTGTCCAAGACGATACGGGGATGCGACAGCCGCGCAAGCCGCTCCAGTTCCTCCGCCTCGTCCCAGATCACGTTGAAATAGCCGATGATGGCCTGCACCAGCCGCCAGCTCGGGCGGCCGCGCTTGCCATGCTCCAGCGCGGAGAGATAGGCGGGCGTGACGCGCAGCGCCTCCGCCATTTCCTTCATGGTAAGCCCGCGCGCGGCGCGCAGTTCCCTGAGCTTGCGGCCGAAGGGCGTCATCTTTTCTTGCGCAGCCAGACATAGAAGGCGCCGCCGCCGCCATGTTTGGGGTGGGCGGGCTGGAAACCGGAGACATGGATGCGAAGGTCCGCCTCGTTGAGCCAGCGGGGCACGGCGCTGCGCAGCACACCCTGGCGCTCCGGCACCTCGTAGAATGTGCTTCCGTGCAGCGTGTGCCGCGCATAGGGCGAGGCGCCCTTGCCGGTGATGACCAGAACGCAGCGCAGCGCCCGCGCACGCGAACGGGCGATGAAGGCGTGAAGCGCCTGGTGCGCGGTTTCCTGCCCGTGGCCGTGCAAATCGAGCGTCGCCTCGATTTCCGCCTGGC
>Ga0114898_1000671_pt1 | contig 24351 bp, 21 predicted proteins | sample Malvired_Geostar_FD_83496 | JGI IMG/M metagenome (GOLD analysis project Ga0114898, IMG submission 83496) | Marine viral communities from the Global Malaspina Expedition - Malaspina viral metaG DeepMed_Geostar | ecosystem: Environmental > Aquatic > Marine > Oceanic | place: Mediterranean Sea... | reverse complement strand
GGCCGAAAGCGCCAGTGCGCCGGCTTCGCCATGCAGGATCGAGGAAAGCATCCAGCGTGTGCTCTCATTGGCAAAGCGGATACGCTGCTTTTCCGTAAGCTTCGCGAAGCAGGGAAGCTTGAGTTCCGGTACCAGCTCTTCGGGCATCAGCATCTGGTTTTCCAGATCGAAGGGCTCGTTGAAGTCGATATACTTTGTATCCAGCGGGTCCCAGAAATGGTCATGGGTCGCGGAGATGATCTTGTCGAAGGCGGTGGAGCGCGAATTATAGCGCTCCGGCTCCATCATCGCGGGAAAGTCATCCGGGGCGACGGCATCATAGGCGTCGTCTTTGGTGATCTGCCGAACTTCGTTCATCGGGTCCTCCAGAGGGGCGGTAAGCCGCCGGAAATTAGGGGAACGCCAGCTTTTCGGGCTCTCGCCCTGCCGGTCTTTCTTTAAAAATAGAATAGGAGGCGCTGCGGCAGGGTCAAGAAAAAAGTGACGGAGGCGTCAACTTTGTGAATATGTGTTAACTAAATCGGTAAAATGCGCAGAACTTCGCGGATTAGCACTACGCAACTGTTACAAATGGCCGCTGCTTGTGATAATTATCAAACATAGGATAACCGGTTCGGCCGGTAGCGCGGGGAACCGGCGCTGCTGGAAATAATGAGAGACCGGCATCTGGGGAGGGGGCAAACCCCCGATCTGAAAATTGGGCGGCGAAGCCGTAAGGGCTGGCCCGCATGAATCGGGGATAGGCGGCAAGTCCGCTCCCGTCGTCTCGACGGTCCTGTCCTCCGGAATATATCGAGGCCGATCCGGCCGCACAGGAAGGCGGGCCTTCAAGGCACCTCCTGTCACCGGTCCGGCATGCAAAGTTCAATGCTGCCGCTTGTCCCCGTGCGGGAAGCGGCGAGGGAGATGGGTGCTGCCGATGGTAAAGTTACTTGAAAATATTGTATTCCGCCTACGCCCGATAATTCTGGTGACGCTTTTTGTCTTCACCTGCATCACTGGGTTTTATGCACTTCAGTTGCGTATGACGGCGGGCTTCGACAAGCAGCTCCCCGTCGGCCATGAATACATCCAGACCTTCACTGAATATCGTGAGCAGCTCTTCGGGTCGAACCGCATAATCATTACGCTGGAACCGAAGGAAGGGGACATCTGGTCCCAGAAGTTCTTCAAGGTCTACAAGAACCTCACCGACGATATTTTCTTCCTGCCTGGCGTATCGCGCCATACGGTGACATCGCTCTGGACGCCGAACACGCGCTATATCGAAATCACGGAAGACGGCATCAGCGCCGATGACGTGATCTCCGGGCGCGTCACCGCCGATTCCATGACGCAGGAAAACCTACAGAAAGTTCAGAGCAATGTGATCCGCGGCGGATTCGTCGGCCGCCTGGTCGCCGATGATTTCGGCTCCGCGATGGTGGTCGCCGAGTTGCAGGATTTCGACCCATCGACTGGCGCGAAGCTCGACTATTTCGATCTTGCCGCGAAGCTCGAAGCGGAGATCCGCGATAAATACGAGACCGACGAATACACCGTTCGCATCATCGGCTTCGCCAAGCTGATCGGTGACATCGCGGACGGCGCCAAGACGGTCGTCATCTTCTTCGCTCTTGCCTTCGTGCTGACGGCGCTGGCGCTTTATCTCTATGCCCGCTCCATCGTACTCACTGCGGCAACGCTTTTTGCCTCGCTCACCTCGGTGGTCTGGCAATTCGGCCTGCTCGCCTTCCTCGGTTACGGCCTCGATCCGCTGGCCGTTCTCGTGCCGTTCCTGATTTTCGCCATCGGCGTCAGCCACGGCGTGCAGCAGATCAATGTCGTGACGGCGGAAATCGCGGAAGGCGCGGATTCCGAAACGGCGGCGCGCTCCGCCTTCTCGCGTCTCTTCGTGCCGGGCTCCATGGCGCTGGTCACTACGCTGGTGAGCTTCGCGACGCTCTATCTCATTCCCGTGCCGATGATCCGCGAACTTTCGATCACGGCATCCATCGGCGTGATCCTCAAGGTCGTCACCAATCTCATCATGCTGCCGCTGCTTGTCAGCTATCTGAGGTTCGGCGAAGATTTCCGCTCGCGTGTGCACAGCTCCCGCGAGTTCCGTCTCAAGATCATGCGTTCGCTGGGCTTCGTCGCCAATCCGAAGATCGCACCTTTCGTGCTCGTTTTTGCGACGGTCCTTTTCGGGGTTGCCGTTCAGGAGGCGATGAACCGTCACGTCGGTGCGCTCCATGCGGGTGCGCCGGAGCTTCGTCCCGAGGCGCGCTACAATCTCGACTCGAAGGCCATCGCGAATGATTACGCGCTCGGCCTCAACGTGCTGATTGCGGTGGTGGAAACGCCGGCGGACAGTTGCGTGACCTATTCCTACATGAAGTATCTGAACCAGTTCTCCTGGTACATGCAGAACGTGCCGGACGTGACGCTTGTCGCCTCGCTTCCCTTCGCTATCAAGGGGTCCGCGGCAGGTTGGAACGAGGGCAACCTGAAATGGAAGGACATTCCACGCAACCGGTCGGCGCTCGCCCAGGCATCGAACACCGTGCCGAACTCCAGTTCGCTCTATAATCAGACCTGTACCATCCTGCCGCACAGCTTCTATCTGCGCGATGCCAGGGCGACGACGATCAAGGCCGCCGTCGATGCCGTGAAGGAATGGCGCGAGGCAAACCCGATGGAGGGCGTGAACATCCGTCTTGCCTCCGGCAACATGGGTGTGCAGGCGGCGGTCAATGAGGAGATCACCGAAACCGAACTGCCGATGATGATGTGGGTCTATGCGGTGATCGTCGCGCTCGTCATGCTCACCTATCGTGACTGGCGTGCCGTCGTGGCTTGTTGTCTCCCGCTCACCTTCGGTACCTTCTTCGGATACTGGTTCATGGAGGTGCTGCAGATCGGCCTCACCGTGGCGACGCTTCCGGTGATGGTGCTCGCGGTCGGCATCGGTGTCGACTACGCCTACTACATCTACAACCGCGTGCCCTATTACATGGGCGAAGGTCTCAGCATCTCGGATGCCTTCCGGCAGTCGCTGCAGGAAGCGGGCATGGCAACCTTCTTCACAGCGCTGACACTCGCTGTCGGCGTGTCCACCTGGGCCTTCTCGGACCTCAAGTTCCAGGCGGATATGGGTCTGCTTCTCGCCTTCATGTTCATGGTCAACATGGTGATGGCGGTCAGCGTACTGCCCGCGCTTGCTGTGACGCTCGACATGATCTTCCCGCGCAAGCGTCCCATCGCCCGCCAGAAGAGCGCGCCGGTCCACTGATCGGCGAATGCATCGCAAAACAGGAAAGGCCGCCGGCACACCCGGCGGCCTTTTCACGTTCAGGGTGGACTTTCGTCCGCGCGCGGCATGCGTGATACTCCCGGACATCGGAGAAGAGATCACATGCGTGCTTTTGTTTCCTGTCTGCTCTGGCCTGTTCTTGCGACCGCCTCGCTTACCGCGATCTATATCGGCATGGAAGCGGGCCACGGTGTTCTCGTCTTCAATATCGTCTATCTGTCGCTAGCCGCCGCGCTCGCCCTGCTGGAGCGCGCGCTGCCTCATGAGCGGCAATGGCTGGCAAAGGATGGGCAGATCGGGCCTGACCTCGCGCATACGGTGCTGAGCAAGGGCGTGGCCCAGGTTCTTGTCACCGTGATCGTCTTCATGGGGATTGCCGAATGGCTGAAGCCCGCCGGCGGCCCGCTTTGGCCCGAGACATGGCCGCTCATCATCCAGGTCGCGCTTGGTCTCGTGATCGTCGAACTCGGACTCTACTGGAAGCACCGCCTCGCGCATGAGTGGCTCTGGTTATGGCGCTTCCACGCCGTGCATCACTCGGTGACGAGGCTCTGGTTTTTCAACACCGGCCGCTTCCACGTGGTCGATACGGTCACGGGCCTTCTTGTCGGCATCCCCGTGCTGCTGCTTCTCGGCGCGCCGCAGCCCTTACTCCTCATGGTGAGCGCCGTCACCGCCGTCCTCGGCATACTCACCCATTGCAATATCGAGATGCGCTGCGGCCCGCTCAACTATGTCTTCAACACACCGGAACTTCACCGCTGGCATCACTCGAAGGATCTCTCCGAGGGTAACAGGAACTACGGCGAGAACCTGATGCTCTTCGACATGATTTTCGGCACCTATATCAACCCGCCGGGACGCCGCCCGCCTGCGGATATCGGCATCGAATACGCCGTGCCGGAAGACTTCGTCGGCCAGCTCAAGCTGCCCTTCACGCGCGCGCCGCTCTGAGCGCGGCCCCTTCGGCGCGTCATCTCAAGCTCAGGAAACGGGGAATCCGACCGCCGCTTCGAGGTCCTTCAGCGCCTGTTCCGGCGAGACGACCTTGATCGTCGTCATGCCCAATGCCTTGGCGGGCTTCAGATTGACCCCGAGATCGTCGAGATAGACGGATGACGCAGCGGAAACGCCGAGCGCCTCGCAGGCCATCTGATAGATGCGCGGATCGGGCTTGCGGATGCCGGCCTTGGAGCTCTCGATCACATGGTCGAAAAGCGACATGACTTCCGCCACTGCCGCTGCCTTCTCGCTGCTGCGCGCCATCCCTGCGCCTTCGCCCGCCGAGACATTATTGGTGATGCAGCCGACTTTCGCGCGTTCCTTGCAGCGCTTCAGCGCGGTCACCATTTCCGGGCGGATGTCGCCGGAGAGCAGCGAGATGATGTCGCGGCCGGGAATGCGGCAGCCCTTCGCCCCGGATTCTTCCGCGAAGAGGCGGTCGAAATCGTCGAGCGAACATTCGTTGCGCTCGAACAGCGCCCAGGCATTCGTGTCGGGATTGGTCGCGTTGATGCCGCGAATGAAATCCTTCGCCAGACCCTTTTCCGCTTCATAGCGGTTGAACGCCTCGAAAGGGCTCGACGTCAGCACGCCGCCAAAATCCCAGATCACTGCCTCGACCATGTCAATTCCTCGCCAATTTCATTTGGCGCGAACCTACACGCCGTCAATCCGGGCGCCAAGCAGGCGTCCGGATTGCCGGATTGTTGTCCTAGCGCGATTTGACGAGACAGTCCTGACCGGCAGCCTTGAGGCTCGAACAGGCCGATTGCGCTGCCGCCTTGGTCTCGAAGCCCGCGGCGCGAACGCGGTAGAAGGTGCCCTTGTCGCCAAGATCCGCCCTCTCGATATCGAGCGCGTGACCGTCAAGCACCGAGGGGTGCTTTTTCTGCAGCGAGGCCCAGGCGGATTGCGCCGCCCCTTCCTCGCGAAGCGCCATGATCTGCACCACATAGGCGCCGCCGCTTGCCGCCGCCGTTGCGGGAGCCTTTGTCGGTGCGGGGGCCGGTGCGGCCGCAGCCGGTTTTTCCGCTTCCGGCTGTGCGGCAGGCGGCGTGATCGCTGTCGGCGCGCCCGCGCTTTCCTCCGTACCTTCTGTCGCCGCCGTCGTCTCGGCGGGTGCCGCCTCCGGCTCCGGCGCTGCGGGTTCGGCACTGGCGCGAAGCTCCGGCGTTTCCATGGGCGCATCCTGCGCCTCGCCGGGAACGGTCGCCTCGGGATTTGCGTCTTCGCCCGTCGCCGGCATCTGTGCGGCCGGGGCTTCTGCCACCTGCTGCTGCGCCGGCGCTTCATCCGGTATCGCCGTCACATCCGGCGAAACGGGCGCCACGCCCGAGCCGCCATCGTTCAGCGACAGCGCGATGACGACGCCGCCAAGCAGCGCAAGGCCCACAAAGGCACCTGCGATCAGCCTTGTGCGACCGCCGCTCTCTTCTTCTTCAGGGGTGTAGATAATCTCGGGTTCGGGCGGCTGTGGCCGTTCGTCCTCGTCCGTTGCGTGCATCTCTGGCCTCTCCGTGGCGGGGCTGCCATAGAGCCCCGGGGAAGGACCTTCATTTACACTGATTCCACTCAAATTCGGCTGCCTTCCGGGCGCAATTGTAGCACGCGCAACCGGATCGACCGAAGAAGGTCCAGCTTCACCCTTGCGCGCAAGCAGGTCGCTCGTCAATGAGGCAGGCTTCTTGGCCATCAGGCGGCGCCCCTGAGAAGACCCTCGGTCTTGCCGCTGGAGGCCGCGCCTGCAACGAAGGAACTTGAGGTGAGCGGCGAGGTTTCGCGCCCTTTGAGCCGGTCGTTGAGGAAACTCCAGAGCTCGGCGATTTCCTCCGGCGATTTGGTCGATGAGCCGATTTCCATAACGGTTCGCCCGTCGATCATGCTCGCGGCGAAATCGATTCGCTGATGGAGGATCGACGGGGCGACGGGGCCGTGGTGGGAGAGAGCGATAACAGCCTCCGTGGTGATGCGGGCGCGGGGAGCCGCGCCATTGACGGCGAAGACGAGCGGCTTGCCGACTTCCTCGCAGAGCCGGACCGTGGCCCCTGCCGCCCGCAGGTCATGCGGGCTCGGCCGGGTCGGAATGACGATGAGGTCCGCCTGGCCGATGACATGGCCGATGGTGGACGTGATGGCAGGCGGCGTGTCGATGATGACGAGGTTGACGCCGCCATCCTTGAGCCGCGCCAGATCCGCTTCCAGCCCGTCTTCCGAGGCGCTCACGAAGAAGGGGCGCTCGGCTTCGCGCGCATTCCACCACTGGGAGAGAGACCCCTGCGGGTCAGTGTCGATCAGGGCGACGGGCCCGGCGCCCTGCCTCTCGGCTTCGACAGCAATATGACCCGCAAGCGTGGTCTTGCCGGAGCCACCCTTCTGCGACGCGAACGCGATGACGTGCATGGCTTAATCCCGATAACCGGCCGCGCGCGATTTCTTCGCTTGCGGCATTCCAGAAAAGGACGCGCCGGCAACAATCCGGGCCACAATGCGGAAAGAGGCTTCCGCGCCCCCCGCGACCCGCCGGCATGTGCGTGATCGATATCGAAAAGGCCGAATCAGCCCCCGCTGCGAGAGTAATGTGTGACCCATTTTGGCTCAACATATGCGCGCGAAAAATGCCTCCACTACCAGAAAATGTGTTGATGGGGACACATGACGGGGGCTGGGAGCCTCATTCGCCCGCCATCTCTGCCGTGATTTTCACCATTGCGCCTGTCAGCCGGGCAAGATCGCCGCTCCCGATGATCAGCGGCGGCGTCGTATAGATGATATTGCCGAAGGGCCGGATCCAGACACCTTCCTCCACGAAGCGGCGCTTGATCGCATCGGCATCCCTTATTGCCTCCACCTCGATGACGCCGATGGCGCCCATCACGCGCACATCTTTCACGCCCGGCAGCTCCCGCGCCGGTTCGAGTTCGCGGTTGAGCTGCGCCGAGATGGCGGCCACCTGGTCGAGGCGCGGCTCCCGCTCGAACAGGTCGAGCGAGGCGTTCGCCGCCGCGCAGGCGAGCGGATTGCCCGTATAGGTCGGCCCGTGCATCAGCGCCTTGCCTGCATCCTCGCCGAGAAAGGCCTCGAAGACGCGCGCCGTGGCAATCGTCGCGGCGAGCGCCATCGTGCCACCTGTCAGCGCCTTCGACAGCGTCACGATGTCGGGCACGATCCCCGCCTGCTCGCAGGCGAACATGGAGCCCGTGCGCCCGAAGCCGGTGAAGATTTCGTCGAGGATCAGCAGCACATCATGCTTGTCGCAAAGTGCGCGCAGTTTCCGCAGCGTCTCCGGCGTGTGAAAGCGCATGCCCCCCGCGCCCTGCACCAGCGGCTCCGTCACGACAGCGGCGACTTCATGGCCATGCTCGCCGAGAAAGGCGTCGAGTGCTGCTTCCTTTTCCGCATCGTTCGGCAATTCGCAGATGAACTGTTCGGCAATCGCACCCTTGAAGAGCGTGTGCATTCCTTCGTCCGGGTCGCAGACCGACATGGTGGCCAGCGTGTCGCCGTGATAGCCGCCCTTGAAACTGACGAAGCGTGTGCGCCCCTTTTTTCCTTTGTTGATGCCGTATTGCACAGCGATCTTCATCGCGATCTCGACCGAAACCGAACCCGACTCCGAAAAGAACACATGGCCGAGATCGCCCGGCAGCTTCTCCGAAAGCCGTGTGGCAAGGCGGCAGGCCGGTTCATGTGCCAGCCCGCCCAGCATTACATGCGGCATCTTTTCGAGCTGGTCCGTCACCGCCGCGCGAATATGCGGATGGTTGTAGCCATGCGCCGCCGTCCACCACGACGAAACCCCGTCAATGAGTTCGCGCCCGTCCGCCAGCGTCAGCCGCACGCCGTCCGTCTTCGCGATGGGCAGCGCCATCGGCGTCGTCTGCATCTGCGTATAGGGCAGCCAGAGATGCGGCGCGCCTTTGGCCAGCCATTCCGGCGGGTCGTTGATGAGCGGATTGGCGGGCGGAATGGACATGGGGCGTTCCCCTTCCTGTGCTTGCTGGCTTCATGCTGGCCGGGCTTCTTTATGTCTTCTGATTGTCGCGGATTGTCCTGTTTCACGAGCCCGTGGCAAGGGCCAAAAGCCGCGATTGCACGCGAATATCCCTTGGCATAGGATGCCGCCCGGTGCCGCGAAGGGTGCCGCCGTCCGAGAAAGAGGAACTCACCTTCGCCTGACGTAGAGAGACGTTACCTCGCGTTCGCAGAATCTCCTTGTTTGCCGTCGCTTCGGACCGACGACAGTCAAACAACAGGAGGAATCCGTGCGAGCGGACCCATCTTCTCAGAAACCCATCGACGCCCTCGCCGAATACAAGATCCGCGCGAGCAAGCTCCTCAAGGACTTCGCGAGCGCCGACAAGCGCCGCGCCTTTCACGCCGCGCACCGCCTTGCCTCGCTCTGGCAGGAGGTGGATGCAAATGCATTGCTCGCCGATCCCTCGCGCATCCAGCGCAAGCATGCGCTTGCCGTCATTGCGCGCGAGATGGGCTTTCGCGACTGGCAGCATCTGACCGAAGAGGCGCATGTCGAAATGCCCGCCTTCGATACGACGCGGCTCTTCCCGCCGAGTACCAGCTTCTACCTGAATGCCTGGTTCGCGACTTACGAGGAAGCGCGCGACGCGCTCGGCACGCGCAAGGACCGTTTTCTCTTTCCCTATCGTCATCAGTTCGTCGTCTGCGAGGGCGGTCTGCTGGCAAGCCTCGGCGTCGATGTGAAGGACGAGGACTGGGAGGCGATTGGCCGCGACTGGGCAAAGCCCCGGGATGCCAGGGCGCATTACCGCCTGAACCAGAAACTTGCGCGCATCGTGCCGCCTTTGCCCGAGCGCCCTGCGCCGAAGAGGAAGCCGTCATGAACAGGCAACGCAGAAAACAGCTCGTCAGCGATTACAGGGAACGCAAGGTGGCGCGCGGCATTTTTGCCGTGCGCTGCCATGCGAGCGGGGAAGTCTGGCTCGGCATCGGGCGCAGCCTCGACAATATGCAGAACGGCATCTGGTTCACGCTGCGTCTCGGCACCCATCCCGCAAGAACATTGCAGGCGGCGTGGAATACGCATGGCGAAGAGAGCTTTGTCTATGAAGTCGTGGAAGAGGTCGATGCAAAGAACATGACGCCCTACATGCTGCAATCGCTCCTCAAGGAACGCTTGCAGCACTGGCAATCAGAATGGAACGCCGAGGCGATCCGCAGCTGAAGTTGCCTGTATCTATCTCCCATAGCTTAAGAAGCCGAACGGAACATAACCCCTCCCTGAATCAGAAAGTAAAGCTATGATCCGGGGATGTGGATGTGGGGCAACATACGCAACGCAGCGCGAAAAATTCTCAAGCCGTGGAACCTTCTCTCGGCGTTCTTTTTTGTTTTCGGGCTGGCTGGTGCCCCCGACGACTACGACACATGGGTTGCTTGGATCGGGCAGGCAACCGAATCAGCTCCATTTCTTTTCCATTGGGCTGTCGAGGTTGTGACCGCCGCTCTCTTGCTGCCGTATGCCCAGTTTGTTGCGTTAATTCTTGCTCTCGCTATCCTACTCAGAGCGGGAATAAAGAGACGGCTTGAAACGCTGCGAAATAAAGTGGGGTTGGTCGTGGCAGAAGCTCTGAACGAGACTAGATTTATCTCACGGCAAGACGCGATAAAACGCGTGCGGGAATCTCGTTGGGCGCGTAGTCGCTATCGTATGAGCGAAAAGCCTATCTCGCTCTACGACAGAGTAATTGCAGGCGCTACTTCGCTAACCGTAGATCCAGCAAAGAACGAGCGGCAAGCTCAATTCGCTTATTGGTGCAGCATGGCATTAGATGCCTTTGAGGCGCAGTGCGTCGGCTCAGTGAGAAATGAGGATGGTAAGCGCGAATACGACGAGGTCGTACTCGTCGCCTGGCTTGTTGAAAAATATGACGATGACGTAATTGATCAGTTCGGGCCAATCTAACGAACGGCTCAAAGCGATCTTGGATTCGGTCAACGTCCTCTGGTCAGCAGAGGCGGCGGCGAAGAGTGCCCTGCAAAAGAAAACCAAATATCAGCTAAGACCTACTTCTCCGAAGGACAGCTATGCGCGGGCATGGGCTCGATGCCGAGCTTCGCGAAAAGCTTCTGGTCCTTGTTTTCTTCCGGGTTCTTCGCGGTAAGCAGTTTCTCGCCGACAAAGATCGAGTTCGCGCCCGCAAGAAAACAGAGCGCCTGCGTCTCTTCCGACATGATCTCGCGGCCGGCCGCGAGGCGCACCACCGATTGTGGCATGACGATGCGCGCCACCGCGATCATGCGCACGAAGTCGATGGAGTCCACCTTCTCGCTGCGGCCGAGCGGTGTGCCTTCCATCGGCATCAGCATGTTGATCGGCACACTCTGGGGATGTTCGTCGAGATTGGCGAGCGTCATCAGCATACCGATGCGGTCATCCGCGCTTTCGCCCATGCCGACAATGCCGCCCGAGCATACATTCATGCCCGCATTGCGCACACGCTCCAGCGTGTCGAGCCGGTCCTGATAGGTCCGTGTGCTGATGACATTCGGATAATATTCTTCCGACGTGTCGACATTGTGATTGTAATAGTCAAGGCCCGTCTGCGCGAGGCGGTGAACCTGCTGGCCGGAAAGCATGCCGAGCGTCATGCAGGTTTCCATGCCCATTTCCTTCACGCCCTCGATCATGGCGCAGATCATGTCCATGTCGCGATCCTTGGGCTCGCGCCAGGCCGCACCCATGCAATAGCGCGTCGCGCCTGCTTCCTTCGCCTTGCGTGCTTCCGCCAGCACCTTCTCGACTTCCATCAGCTTGGAGGCCTGGAGGCCGGTATCGAATTTGGAGCTCTGGGCGCAATAGCCGCAATCTTCCGGGCAGCCGCCGGTCTTGATCGAGAGCAGCGTCGACATCTGCACTTCATGCGCCTTGAACCAGCGCCGATGGACAAGCTGCGCCTCGAACAGAAGATCGTTGAAGGGCAGATCGAAAAGCGCCTGCAATTCCTCGCGCGTCCAGTCGTGGCGGAGTTCGTCCGGGTTGGTGCGCCGCGCGATTCCCGGCTGCGTTTTGGCGGACTCTTCGATACGGGTCTGGATGCTCATGGGCCGCGGTTCTCTTGCGATAACAACGAAAAGACTACAATTCCGGCAGCATAAGCGGCCTGAGCCCCAATGCAACAATTGGGGTGCTGGTTATCAAGGATACTGGTAACCGTTTTCGGCGTGCCGGAAACGGCAAGGGTGCCGCGAACTGGCCTACGGCCAGTTCGCTCTTATCAATTTAAGAATCTCAAGTCGGGAATTTCCGACTTGAGGGCCCGCCGCGCCTTATGGCGCGTAAGCCAAGCGCCCGGATGGGCGCGCCCGGCGTTTGAGGGTAAGCAAGAATCGAAGGCAATCGGCTTGCCCGATTGCCTTAGTCTCCCCAGCGCCTGAGCAGCGATCCCTGAACTTTCAGCAGCCGGTCGGTCAGCGCCCGGTTCCCGGCCGCCTCCGCTTGACGCAGCGCCAGCGCGACATCGAACAACGTCTCGCGCTCTTCCGCCCCCCGCACAAGGCTTCGGACCCAGCCCACGGCGGCGCGGCGCTCGCCGCTCGTCACTTCCGCCACCCGGTGCAGCGTGGTCGAGGGGTAAAGCACCAGCGACCCGGCGTTGAGTTTCACGAAGCGTTCTCCCGCCGGTTCCTCCACGATGAGTTCGCCGCCGTCATAAGTGTCCGGTTCGGCCAGAAACAGCGTGAAGGAGAGGTCCACCCGCTTGCCGTCCATGAAGGCATCGTCCGAATGGAGCCCGTATTCCATGCCCTGCGTGTAGCGCGACAGAAGAATGCGGATGAAGTCGCGTGGCCGGGCGGCGGCACGGAAAACATCGTTTTTCATCAGCCGCTTCTCGACCAGCGCCGTGAAATCGCTGGCAAGGCCGTTCGGTCTGGCCTGCTCGTTCCGCTTCACGGCCTTCGCGATCCGGCCAGCCGTGCGCGCGCCGTCCTCGAAGCCGTCCCTCTGCTTGAAGACGGTGTCGGCGAGGCGCAGTTCCGGGCCTGTCAGGACATCGGCGATCTGGATAAACAACGTCACATACCTGTGATAATGCAAAGCGTTTGCAAACTACTCCGCCGCGCGGTAAAGGTCGAGGCCGAGTATCGCGGCCAAAAGACGCTGCCGCTACAGGGACCGCCCCGGAACCGCTGAAGAACCTCCGAAAACATCAAGGAAGCCCGCCATGAAATACCGGATGAAACTCTGGACCAGCATCAGCGCCGCCGCCCTTATCGCGGCCTCGGGCGCGGTAGCCGGCATGGCCTCTCCCTCAGCCGGTGAAGGCGCTGGCCCGCATGCGGATACCGCGCCGGGCAAGGCGGCCTCCGGCACCTTTCTCATGGCCGCCGCCGGCGAGGGTGAAGGTGAGGGCGGTGAAGGGGGAGAAGGCGGCGAGGGCGGTGTAGACCCGGCTGCCGCTGCGAAAGACCCGGCCGTCTATCTCTCCGCGATCGATATCATCCGCGCCCATTATCTCGCGGGCGAGGCGATGCTCGACGTCGAAGGTGGCCGTCGCGAGGGTGGTGCAATGTTCGCCCATCCGATCTCGGAAGTTTATATCGACCTCGAATCCGTCTTCGAGGCGCAAGGCGCGGCCCCCTTCATGGATGAGATGACGCAAGCCGTCGATCTCGCCCTTGGCGATGCGACTGTCGCCGAGGTGAAGGCCTCCGTTCAGAAGGTCTATGCTGCGCTCGATGCCGCCGCCGAAAAGGCGCCTGAAAGCGGCAAGAACGAAGCCGCCATCGAGGCTGCTCTCGCCGCCAAAATGTTCGAACGTGCCGCGAAGCAATACGACACGGCGGTAGGGCCCAATGGGTTGACCGAAGCCTGGATCGACGGCTACGGCTTCTGGAAGGTCGCAAAAATGCGCGCCGATGCGCTCAAGCCCTCCCTCGGTGAGGAACATGAAAGCCTTGCCGAAGAACTCGCCAAGGCCGAGGAACTCTTCGGCACGGCCTATGCGGGCGTCGAGAAGCCCGAAGAGGCCCCCGTAGAGCCCGGCACGCTGCTCGCGGCCAGCTCGCGTATCTTATTGAAAACAAGCAGCTTTTAGGAGTGTTTCCAGGCGAAGAGGAGGCCGGTTCGCCGTCCGGAAACGCGACCGGGCAATAAGCTCGCCGATAAGGGGCTTGCGTGGGGGTGCCCATGCGGCCCATACCTCCTCACACGAAGAGGAGTGAGGGATGGTGAAGACGGCGGCACAGACACTGGATGATTTCGCGCAAGCGAAGCTCGAAGCCCTTGAGGCGCAGGCGCTCCGCCGCCGTCTGATCGAGACCGACCGCCGCGAGGGCGCCATCGCCTTTCGCGACGGGCGCCGCCTCGTCTCCTTCTGCTGCAACGACTATCTGAACCTCTCGCAGAACGAGGAGGTGAAGCGCGCCGCCATCGAGGCGACGGAAAAATACGGTGTCGGCTCCGGCGCCTCGCGCCTCGTCTCCGGCAACCACCCGCTCTTTCGTACTCTCGAAACCCGCCTCGCCGATCTGAAGCAGGCGGAGGATTGCGTCGTCTTCGGTTCCGGCTACATGGCCAATATGGGCATCGTGCCCACGCTCATGCGTGAGGGCGACCTGATCCTCGCCGACGAACTTTCCCATGCCTGCCTGCTTTCGGGCTCGAAGCTGTCGGGCGCGCGGATCGAGATCTTTCGCCACAACGACATGGGCCATCTGCGCTCGCTCCTCGCCGCGCACAGAAATGCTGCGCAGCATTGTCTCGTCGTCACCGACGGCATTTTCAGCATGGATGGCGATGCCGCCCCTGTTGAGGAGATGGCCGAAATTGCTGCGCAGCATAATGCCTGGCTGATGACGGATGACGCGCATGGTATCGGCGTCGTCGGCCATGAAGGCCGCGGTTCGAGCTTCATGGGCGCAACGAAAGCCGCCGTGCCGCTCCAGATGGGCACGCTCTCGAAAGCGGTCGGCGCTTATGGCGGCTATCTCTGCGCCTCGAAAGCCGTCTGCGATCTCGTCCGCACCCGCGCCCGCACCCTCATCTATTCGACGGGCCTGCCGCCCGCCACCGCCGCCGCCGCCATCGCCGCGCTCGATTTCATGCGCACGAACCCGGATTATTGCCGCCGCCCGGTCGAGAAGGCGAAGGCCTTCACCCGCGCGCTCCGGCTTCCCGATCCCGAAAGCCCTATCGTGCCGCTGATCCTTGGCGATGCCGAGGTCACGCTTGCCGCCTCCGCCATGCTGGAGAAGGAAGGCTATCTCGTCACGGGTATCCGCCCGCCAACGGTGCCCGCCGGCACGGCGCGCCTGCGCTTCACCTTCACTGCGGAACATGACGATGCCGATATTGCGCGCCTCGCCACGCTTGTCCGCGAGCGCATCCTGCCCCGCCGCGCAGCGGAGTAATCATGCCACCCGTCTTCGTCACATCCTCCGGCACCGAGATCGGCAAGACCTATGTCTCCGCCATGCTGACGCGAGAATTGAAGGCACGCGCCATCAAGCCGCTGGTGAGCGGCCTCGATGAGGAAACATTCGCGCAAAGCGATCCCGCCCAGCTTCTCGCCGCCATGGGCGAGCCGGTGACCTATGAGAATGCGGGCCTCGTTTCGCGCTGGCGTTTCAAGGCGCCGCTCTCGCCAGATATGGCCGCGAAGCGCGAGGGCCGCGCGATCGATTTCGACGAATTGGTGGAAGAATGCGCCGCCGCCGCGCGCGCGCATGATCCGTTGCTGATCGAGGGCGTCGGCGGGCTCATGGTCCCGCTCGACGGCAAGCATCTGGTGCTGGACTGGATGAAGGCGCTGAATGAAAGGACAGGCCTTGCGCCGGTTCTCGTTGTTGGCGCCTATCTCGGCACCATCAGTCACACATTGACGACGCTCGCCGTCATGAGAGCCGAAAGTCTCACCCCCCGCGCCATCGTGGTGAGCGAGGCCGCGCCCGGCCCCGTGCCCGTCGGGGAGACGGCGGAAACCATCGCGCGTTTCGCCGGTAATGTTCCCGTTCGTGCTTTGCCGCGCGGCGAAACCGTTTCCCTCGCCGATCTTTTCTAGACCTGTCCCTGGTCTAGACCTGTCTTTGCGGTGTTGTACCGTCTGGCCGACCGCTCCGGTGATCATGCCGAAGATGTAGAGCAGAATGGCCGCGATGCTTAGTCAGTAGAGAAGCCTTGTCGCCTGCACGGCGATCAACTTGTCGAAATTCAGAAAATCCTTGAAGGTCATAACAGCCTTCTTCATGGAGCGGCCATCATGAAACGGCCACCCGCCCGCGCTCTTCGCGCGGGCGGGCCATGCGTCTGCGGATGAATTCGGAGCCGTTACTTCGGTCCGAAAAGAAACCAGAGAATAAGGCCGAGAATCGGCAGGGCGAGGACGACGACGATCCAGATCGCCTTCCACAGCGGTTCCGCGCCGCTCTGCACGATACGGATGATCGCATAGATATCCAGTATCAGGATGATGATGCCGAGAATTCCAGTATAGCCGTCGCCAAACATTCGTTGCCTCCAGATCAATTGCTCCCCCACAAACAAACGTAGCGCGATTTGGGGTGTGAGGTAAGTTCCGAATGCGGCATATTTTGTGGATTAATGTAGTCGAACGAAAGCAGCCCTCATGCGTTTCATGACGTCGGGGTGTAATTCGTTCAAACGAAAGAGGGCGTTGCGATCCCCTCGAACTCCAGCAGCCATTTCTTCGTCGGCAAGCCGCCGCCAAAGCCCGTCAGCGATCCGTTCGCCCCGATGACGCGGTGGCAGGGCACGATGATGGGAATGGGGTTTCGCCCGTTCGCAAGCCCCACCGCGCGCATGCCCTTCGGATTGCCGATCTCGCGCGCAATCTGCGCATAGCTTCTGGTCTCGCCATAGGGAATGCGCGCCAGCGCCGCCCACACGCTTTTCTGAAAGGCCGTTCCCTCCGCCGCCAGCGTGAGTTCGGAAAAATCCCTCTGCCTGCCCTCGAAATAGCGCGTCAGCGCGTTCACTGCGCGGTCGAGATGCGCGCGCGCATCGGCGCTGCCGTCCCGCTTCGGGAATGAAACATCTTCCTGGTTGGGAAAGAGCACAGCGGCAAGCCCCGCCTCCGTGGCCGCCAGTCTCAGTTCGCCGATGGGCGTGTCGAGGCGCGCCGTCGCGAGCGCGGAGCCGCCGGATCGGTCGTCAGGGCGTTTCATGTCGGCCTCCTTCAAAGGGTCCAGAGCGCGAGCGCCGCATAGCCGCGCCAGGGTCGCCAGGCTTGCGACATCGCCTGAAGCGCGGCGGTGGAAACGGGCTCGCCGCCGCCCGCCGATTTGCGCAATCCGAGATCCGAGGCCGGAAAGGCGTCGGGCTCGCCCAGCGCCCGCAGCGCGACGTAATGCGCCGTCCATTCGCCGATGCCGGGCAGCGCGGTCATTTCCGCGATCTTCGCTTCAAGACTTTCGCGCGGCGTGAAGTCGAGCTTACCCGCCGCCACCGCACTCGAAAGCGCCTTCAGCGTCGCGATCCGCCCGCCGGTCAGCCCGCGCCCGGAAAGCGCCGCCCGCGCCAGCATCTTCGGCGCAGGAAAAAGCCGGTCGATACCTTCCGCCCCGCCGCCCGGTAGCGGCGCGCCGAATTTCGTCACGATGCGGCCCGCAATGGTCGTCGCGCCCTTTACCGAAATCTGCTGGCCGAGCACCGCGCGAATGGCAAGTTCAAATCCGTCAAAGGCGCCCGGCACGCGAAGCCCCGGCGCCTGTTCGAGCCTCGGCCCGATCAGTGGATCGCGCGCGAGCGCCGTGGCGATGGCGCCTGGTTCCGCATCGAGATCGAAGAGGCGGCGGAGCCGGGCCGAAATGGCGCGAACGGGCAGCGCGCCTTGTGTGCTGCCAAGCGTCGCGATCCGCGCTTCAAGGGCGTTGGCGCCCGCCACCGGCGTCACCGTGATAATGCCGCTTGCCCCGCCCAGCGAAAAGCTTCGCGCATAGCTGTTCTCGCCGATCCGCTCGACGCCCGGAATGGCGCGGCCCTTGAGATAGACGAGAATGCGGCTGAAATCGAAAGGCGGGCGATAGCCGAGCCTGAGACGGATCGTGCTCCCCGCCCGGTTTTCCGATGCGCGGCGGATCTCTGTCGGTGCAACGTCGTAAGCCGTGCGGATCGCATCGTTGAAGCGCCGCAGGCTTTGATAGCCCGCCGCATGCGCAACCTGCGCCAGCGGCATGGCGGTATCGCTGATGAGCTGCTTTGCGGTCAGCAGCCGCCGGTTCGCCGCGACCGCCTGCGGCCCCGCACCCAGATGCGCAAGGAAAAGCCGCCGGAGCTGCCGCTCGCCAAGCCCGAGCCGCGCCGCCAGCTCTTCGAGGCATCCCTCGTCCAGCGCGCCTTCCTCGATCAGGCGCAGTGCGCGTGAGACAGTCGCCGCCGTGCCGCTCCAGGCGGGCGTCCCCGGCGCCGTTTCGGGGCGGCAGCGCAGACAGGAGCGATAGCCCGCTTCCTCCGCCGCTGCGGCGGAAAGCACGAAGCGGCAGTTCTCGCGCTTCGGCACGCGCGCGGGGCAGACCGGCCGGCAATAGATGCCCGTCGAGGACACGCAGACGAAGAAGCGTCCGTCGAAGCGCGCATCCTTCGCCTGCATCGCGCGGTAGCACGCTTCGGGGTCGAGGGCGGATATGGAGGCCGTCATGTTCATGGGCAGCAGTCTAGAGCGGCGCTCGCCGCCACGCTCGCCAAAATCGGACATGTCCATTCGTGACGCTGCCGTCACCATTGTTTCGCGCCCGGTTCTGCTTGAGTTGCCGTGCGCCCTGGTTCACGCTCTTCCTCATTGGAATTGAAACAGGATCCACCCGGCGGGGAGGACGCCGGCCGGGAGGGAATTCGGGGAGGAAAATTAATGACGGACAGGGCAGCCGCCGCTTCGGGCGTCGCTGGCGGCGGTGCGCCGTCGCAGGGCTTCACACCCGCCTATCGCAATTATGCGCTCTTTATACTGATGATCGCCTATACTGCGAATTACGTGGACCGGCAGATCCTTGCGATCCTGCTTCAGCCGATCAAGGAAGACCTGCTGCTCAGCGATACGCAGCTCGGCTTTCTCTCCGGTATCACCTTTGCGATTTTCTATGCAACGCTCGGCGTGCCGATTGCCATGTGGGCCGACCGCACCAACCGCCGCAACATCGTCTCGCTCGCGCTCACCATCTTTTCCACCATGACGATCGTCTGCGGCTTTGTAACGAATTTCGCGCAGCTTGCGCTCGCGCGCATCGGCGTCGGTATCGGCGAAGCCGGGTCGAGCCCGCCTTCCCACTCCATGATCTCCGACATGTTCCCGCCGGAAAAGCGCGCCTCCGCGATGGGCATCTATTCGCTCGGCATCAATGTCGGCATCCTGATCGGCTTTCTCGTCGGCGGTTGGGTCAGCCAGTGGTATGGCTGGCGCGCGGCCTTCTTCATTGTTGGCGCGCCGGGCCTCATCATCGCGCTTCTCGTGCGCTTCACCCTGAAGGAGCCGGAGCGCGGCCATGCCGATGGCATCTCCTCGCAGGCCAGCGCCGCCGCGCCCAGGGTCATGGAAGTCTGGAAGCTTCTCTGGTCGCAAAAGTCCTTCCGGCACATCGCCTTCGGTTGCGCGCTTGCGGCCTTTGGCGGTTATGCGGGCGTCACCTGGATTCCCGCTTTCCTCATCCGTTCCTTCCAGATGTCGCCCGGCGAGATCGGCACCTGGCTTGCCCTCATCATCGGCTTTATCGGCGGTGCGGGCACCTATCTCACAAGCTGGCTTGCCGACCGTTACGGCAAGGGCGATGTGCGCTGGAACCTCTGGGTGGTCGCAATCGTCATGGCGGTCTGCTTCCCCTTCTCCGTCGGCATGTATCTGACGATGGACAAATACTGGGCGCTCGCCCTCTTCTTCGTTCCGGCTTTCGCGGGCGCGGCTTATATCGGGCCGAGCCTCGCCATGACTCAAGGGCTCGTCACGCTTCGCATGCGCGCCGTCGCCTCTGCCGTGCTCTTGCTGATCCTGAACCTGCTCGGCATGGGCCTCGGGCCGCAGGCCGTCGGCCTCATCAGCGATCTCTATTATCCGGCCTATGGCGATGAGTCGCTGCGCTATGCGCTGCTCACCGTCATGGTCGTCTGGCCCTGGGCGGGTATCCACTTCGTCCTCGGTGCAAGAACGCTGAAGGAAGACCTCGCCCGCGCCAAGGCACACAGCCTGAAGTGAGGGGGTCCAGTTTGGTATATGCCATCTGGATCAGGAGAGGGGGAAGTGAGCAGATGCTTCCATGTTTGGATCATGTGCAGATGATGTGTCCCGCTCATCCCTGCGACATCGCTTCCCCCTCTTCCCCCTCGAATACCAGCTCCTTTTGTGGAAACATGATCCGCAAAGGAGCCGTCTCATGCCTGTCATGCCGTCCTCCCTTCCAGACACCATGCGCGCGATGCTGCTCGATGCGCCCGGCGCCCCGCTCCGCCTCGCGCAGATCCCCGTGCCGCGCCCCGGCCCGGGTGAGGTTGTCGTGAAAGTCGAGGCCTGTGGCGTCTGCCGCACCGACCTCCATGTCGTCGATGGTGAATTGCCAAACCCGAAACTTCCCCTCGTGCCGGGCCATGAGATCGTCGGCCGTGTCGCGGCGCTCGGCGAGGGCGTCGCCGGCTTCAGCCTCGGTGCGCGCGTCGGCATTCCCTGGCTCGGCCATACTTGCGGCACCTGCCGCTATTGCCGGGCGGGCAAGGAAAACCTCTGCGAACATGCACTCTTCACCGGCTATACGCGCGATGGCGGCTATGCCGAGTTTGCGCTCGCCGATGCGCGCTACTGCTTTCCCGTCGCCGAAAGCTATGGCGCGGCGGAGGCGGCGCCTCTGCTTTGCGCCGGACTTATCGGCTATCGCTCGCTCCGCATGGCGGGCGAGGGCAGGCTTCTCGGCATCTATGGTTTCGGTGCCGCCGCCCATATCGTCGCCCAGGTGGCGCGCCACGAGGGCTGGCGTCTCTTCGCCTTCGTGAAACCGGGCGACGAAGCCGCGAAAGAGTTTGCGCTGTCCCTCGGTGCGGAATGGGCGGGCGGCTCCGATGAAGCCCCGCCCGAACTTCTCGATGCCGCCATCATCTATGCGCCTGCCGGTCCGCTCGTTCCCGCCGCGCTTCGCGCTGTCGCTCATGGCGGCCGCGTCGTCTGCGCGGGCATTCACATGTCGGACATTCCCTCCTTTCCCTACGACATTCTCTGGCACGAGCGATCGGTTCACTCCGTCGCCAATCTCACCCGCGCCGATGGTGAAGAGTTCCTTGCCCTCGCACCGAAAGTGCCGGTCGCGACGACAGTCGAGACCATGGCCCTCGAAGAAGCGAACGAGGGCTTGGCCCGCCTTCGCGAAGGCCGCCTCACGGGGGCCGCCGTGCTCGTCATGAACTCGTAAGCCGCAACCGTCATGTGCATGTCGCAAGAACCCGTCATGTCTTCTGGCTGTTTGTTTCCCCTGTTGCGCGGGAAGTTCATGAAACGTCGCGCTTTTCTGATGGCTTTCCTTTCCTGCACTGTTCTTTCCCCCGCTCACGCCGTGGACGAGCGCTATCGCGATTATGAGCCGCGCCCCGGCCTTTCGGGCGAGGCGTCGATCGAGGGCGCGCCCGCACCGGCAAGCCTCATGCTTCTCTGGCCGGAAAGTTTCCGCATGTTGCAGCCCGGCGTGGCGCTGCGCACCGGTCCCATCGAGGGCGGCGTGACGGTCAAGGCAGCGGTGGAAGCCGTCGCCGTTCTCGTCCATGCCGAGAACCCGCTCGCCTGCATTTCGCTCGAAGAGCTCAACCGTCTCTATACGGATGAAAACCCGAAATGGGAAAGCGGCGCTCCTGCCGTGCCGCTGGCGCGCGAGGCGGGGCCGGGCAAGGGCGATTTCTTCGCCGAAGCCGTCCTCCGTGGCGCGCCCTTCGCGCCGGGCGTTGCGCGGATCGCGCGCTATTCGGCGCTCCTCGACACCATCGCGTCGGCGCCCGGCGCCATCGGCTACGCGCCTGCCGGCTATCGTGGCGACGGCGTAAAGGCGCTTCGGGTTTCCGGCAGCGGGGATTGCGTCGCTCCCAGCGCGGCGAACGCTTCCCGCGCGGCCTACCCGCTCGCGCGCTTCGTCTATCTGCGCGGAGGGAAGAGCGAAGCGGGCAGGGCCTTCTTCGGCTACGTACTCTCGCAAGCCGGTCAGCGCGATGCGGTCATCGCGGGCTTCTACTCCCTGCCTTACGTCTTCGCGGCCGAGGAGCGCAGGAAGCTCGGTCTCGACTGAACCCTCCCTTTATCCCCGCTGTCACTCATCGGCATCGGTCGCGGGCGGTGCTGTGGCTTTTGTGCCGTTGCATGTCTGCCGTTGTATTTCTGCAGGCACTCATGCAGCGCCGTCACAGCGGGGATAAGCCATGCCTGTTTGACAGTTCGATGACATTTCGATGACAGTCGTCCGTACTTGTCCCCGCATCCGGGCATAAGAAAACCCCCGGCGATTGCTCGCCGCCCCCGCGCGGGACGCGCACAAAAAACCCCCGGCGATTGCTCGCCGGGGGTTGCCGCCTGACTGATCTGCGAGGATCGGATCGAGCGTAATTTTTAGAACGTGAACTGCGTCCTGAGTGCCACCGCGTCGTGACCGAAATTCGGGTTTGCGACGCCGCCGCGATTCTCCACGTCCACGTTCAGGTAGTTGAGCATGAAGCGGAGGTTGTTGTTCACATACCAGTTCAGGCCCACCGTGATGATGTCCTGCTCGCCGCCGGCGATACCGGCGCTGGCATCGTTGAGGTCGGCCTGGCTGTAGCGCGCCGCAAGTTCCCACGCGCCTGCGCCGCCGCCGCCGAAGCCGAACGGATTGGCAGGCTTCACGCCGGAATAGGCAGCCTTCTTGATGTCGTACTTGTAGGATTCGCCGGTGAGGATCCACGAGGCCTGCAGGTACCAGGCGTCCAGATCGGCGTCCGGATTGGCGTTGAGGCCGCTTATATCGAAGCGGTAATACTCACCCTGCGCGCGGAAGGGACCATAGTTGAACGCGAGTTCGGGACCATAAACCGAAACCGTGTCCACCGTGGCACCGAAGTTTGCATCGATCATACGAGTAGCATCGACACGAAGTTCCGGCCGGTCCCGGAGACGAAGTGCATCGCCCGGCAAGTTGAATGAGTGCGACGCCGACACGCCGAAGTGGAAGTTCGCTCCCTCCTTCGGTGAAGTCGCATAGGCAAGACGGCCAACGATATTGGACTCGTCATAGTCGGTATTGCCGGCTGAGTTGTTGTTACCAACGCTGCCCATCGAATAGAAGGCGCTGCCATAGAAGTTGCTGGTGTTGTAGATGCCGCCGACCAGCATGCGTCCTTCGCCGGCCGCCGGGGAGATGGCGAGGTTTGCCGCCGTCGCGCGTTCGATGAACGTGATGTCATTGGAAGACGTCGAGTCGTCGAGGGTCATGCGCGGCTTCGTCGCGCCGGCCATGATCTGCAGGCCATCGATGCCGGTATAGGTGAGGAGGGCTTCGTAGATGCGGGCGTTCGATTCCGTCCCGCTGTCGCCGAAGTTGAACTCGATGTTGTATTTGAAGTCCTTGGCAAAGGTGCCGTTGAAGCCGAGACGGGCCCGGCGGAAGTTTGCATTTCCGCGGAGGCCGCCGAAGTTCCCTTCGCTGGCATCATCCTGGCTATAACCGCCGACATCGAGATGGGCGCGGCCCGTGATGCCGAAGGTGAAGTTGCCGTCGGCCGACTCAAAGGACGGACGGCCGTTCTTGAGGCCAACCTTGACGTCGCTCTTGCGCTCTTCGAGCGACTTGATCGCGGTGCCGTGCTGGATTTCGACATCGTCGATCTTGCGTTGCAGCGCCTCGATCTGCGCCTTGAGGGCATCGAGTTCGGCCTGGGTGTTGCTGGCGGCGAAGGCGGGCGCTGTGAGGAAGGCGGCGGCGCCGATTGCCGTGCCGGCCAGAAGAATGTTTCTCAACGTCATCAGACGTCTCCGTGTTCTGTGGATGAGCTTCTGTTGCAGGATCGGCAGCCGCGGCAGAAGACCGCGAACACCCCCCATGAACCCGCTCCTAACAGAGCTATGTGACGGTTCCACTCCACTTTTGTGACAGAGACATGACGGTCGCCAAGTGTGGCAGGATGGTATCGGAAACGAGACAGGCACGGCCCTCTCCGCTGCCGGTGAAAACGCGAAAATATCCTTTTGTTTCAATAGATTGTGAAGGGAGGCACCCCCTGCGTCCTTCCGGCCACGGTGTTTTCTGAAACCGCGTCTCGCACTCGCCGGAACGTCGCGCGCGCTATTCGGAAGCTAGTTTCGTGACCACCACGGAGCTCGTCTCAAGCGTCTTGTGGACGGGGCATTTTCCTGCAATTTCAGCGATTTTTTCCGCGAGCTCCGGCGCAACACCGCCTTCGATATGGATGGTTCTTTCAAAGCGGTCGACATAGCCGGGACGATCCTCCGCGCACTCGGCACAGTCGCGGGCGTGAACCTTCTTGTGATCCACGGTCACGGAAACAGGACCGATTTCCAGATGCTTTCGGTCGGCATACATGCGCAATGTCATTGCCGTACAGGCACCGAGTGCGATCGAAAGAAAGTCGTAGGGCGTCGGTCCAGTATCAAGGCCGCCATGCGCAACGGGCTCGTCCGCGATCAGCCGGTGCGATCCGACGGTTACGCGCTGCTGAAACTTGCCTTTGCCCGTCTCCGTCACGGTGACAGCGTCCGTTTCGCTTTCCCCTTCAGCGGGTTGGACCTCCGCGATGTAACGGCTCGCCCAGGCGGAGAGCACGCTGGCGACATAGTTTGCGTCGCTCCGGCGCGTCAGAAGATGGTCGGCATCGTCGAGTGAAACAAAGCTTTTTGGATGCTTTGCGGCGCTGAAAATCTCCTGCGCATTTTCGATTCCGACAATCTCGTCGCGAGGCGCGTGAAAAATCAGAAGAGCCTTCCTCATCGCGCCGATCTCTTCTTCCAGGTTTTGCCCCTCGAGATCGTCGAGGAATTGTTTGCGAATGGAAAAGTGCTGGCCTGCGAGTGTGACTTCTGCCTCTCCATTCTGCTGGATGTGCGAAAGATCCG
>Ga0114898_1000663_pt1 | contig 24474 bp, 19 predicted proteins | sample Malvired_Geostar_FD_83496 | JGI IMG/M metagenome (GOLD analysis project Ga0114898, IMG submission 83496) | Marine viral communities from the Global Malaspina Expedition - Malaspina viral metaG DeepMed_Geostar | ecosystem: Environmental > Aquatic > Marine > Oceanic | place: Mediterranean Sea... | reverse complement strand
GCGTTCCGGAGTCATGCGGGAACGCCCCTCGGCCTGGCCGCTGCGGCCCTCCTGCCCCATCTGCCGGTTCTGCTGACCCTGCTCCGGCCCCTGCTGGCCCTGCAATCCCGGCTGCTGGCCGCGCTGCGAGGGCTGGTCGGCATCGCCCTGCATCTGCTGCTGCATCTGGAAGGTTTCATCCAGCAATTGCTGCTGCCGGCGCGTCAGATCCTGCAATTCCTGCAACGATTGCATCTGCTGCTGCATCTGCTGGCTGTTCTGTTGCTGCTGCATCATGCCGAAGCGCAGATTCTCCATCATCTGCTGCATCTGGGAGAGCATCTGCTGCGCCTTGTCGCGCGCGCCGGAGCGCATCATCTCGCGCATCTGGTCCATCATGCGCTGCAGATCCTGCCGGTCGATCTGCTGCATCTGCGACGGGTCGAACTGTTCCGGCTGCATGCCCTGTTCAGCCATCTGCTGCATCTGCTCCATCATCGCTTCCATGAAGCGGTCCATGGCACGTTCCAGCTCGTCCATCAGCCGTTCGAGCTCTTCTTCAGGGGCGTTGCGGGCGAGCGCCTCCTGCAGCCGGCGCTGAATATCGCGCAAATCGCGCTCGGCCAGCGACACGCCGCCATCCTCAAGCCGCAGCGCGGTGTCCCACAGCAAATCCTGAACGCCAGAGATCTCGCCGCCCTCCTCATAGAGGCGCGTGACCGAGGATTTCAACGCCAGGAACACCACCGTATCCTCGTTATAGGCCTGCGGCTGCGCGGCAATGCCGGTCAGCTGCTCGGCAATGTCCTCGCGCGCCTCGGGCTCCAGCGTCAGGCGCTTGCGCTGTTCGATGATGGCGCGGGCGACCGGATGGGTGAACTGCCGCTCCGGCAGCACCAGCAGAAACGGTCCGCTGCGTCCTTCCTGGCCGATGGCATCCTGCGCCGTCAGCTCGATCTGGACCGGCGTGCCGGCCCAGGGATTCGGCGTCAGGTCATGATAGGAGGCGGCGCGCGCCTGCTTCGGCGCCAGCGCCGGCAGCAGCAGCGACAGATCGATGGTCTCCTCGCCGATGGTCGCGGCCCCCGGCTCGGTCGAGGCGGCGCGGCGGATGGTCGCTGTTACCGCTTCCAGCCCGTAATCGTCGCTGGCCTGATACTCCAGCTTCAGCGCATCGCGCTCGCCGGCCGCCGGATCGCTGGCGAAATCGATCCGCGGCGCGCCATCGGGCAGCACCTTGATGCGCCATTCCTGCAGGGTCGCGCCATCCTGCGCGATGCCGAGACGGCTGCCGCCGGTCAGCTCGGTCTCCAGACGGTGATTGCTGGCATCGATGCTTTGAAAGGCGGTCTCCGCCGCGTCGAGACGCAGCACCGGCTGGCCTGTACCGCCATGCACCTGCACCAGCAGCTTGCTGCCGGTGGGGATGGAGAGCGGCGCCTGATCGGCTGGCTGAGCGGTTGAAGCGGCGGTATCGGCTGCCTTGCGCAGATAAAGCGGCGGCAGGCCGGTATAGGCCGGCGGGTTGATCCAGGCATCGACCGTCGGCGGGCCGGCCGGAACCGCACCGGCGAAGCTGGGCGTCACCGCGCGCAACAGCCTGTCATCGGCATCGCGCCAGCCGGCGGCGACGGCGACCACCAGCAGCAGGCCGAGTGCCGCGCGCAGCCCCCAGACATCGCGCCGGGCGAGGCCGGGCGAGGGCAGACCAACGCGCAGGGTGCGCACCAGCCGGGCCAGCCGCGACTGATGCGCCTGCCACAGCGCCTGCGCCATCGGGTCCTTCGGGTTGGAGCCCAGCGTGTCCTGAAGGCCGGACAGCGGACGGTGGCCGAGGCCGCTGGCGGTTTCCAGCCGGCGCAGCGCGGCGCGGGCCTCGGGCAGGCGCAACCGGCGCAGATTGCGCACGGTCAGGAACAGGAAAACACCAAGGAACAGCACCAGCGCCGCCAGATGCAGCGCGAAGCCGAGAGAGGGCAGGATATCGAGCAATGCCAGGCTGAGGAACAGGCCGGCAACGCCGACACTGGGCCACAGCGCGGGCCAGGCCGCCTCCCAGAACAGGGCAAGCCAGGCCAGGCGCGGCTTCAATCCGCCGGCAAAAGCCGGGACAGCCGGCCGCGTATCCTGTTCCAGAGGGCTCCGATCCATGTCCGCTCCTTCCAACCCCATATCAGGGAAATGGGGGCGCTATGCCGGATCGGAAAGACCGTCACCCGAAACCGGGCTTCCGAAACCGGGCTAATCTTCTCCGGCTGCCGCGCGCATGGCCGGCTGCGCCGGCGAGAGCCAGTCTGGCAGGCGGTCCTGGCCGATCAGCGCGTCATAGCTGGGCCGGGGCCGCACCACCGCGAACTCCCCGCCGCGCACCAGCACCTCGGGCGCCAGCAGGCGGGTATTGTAGCTTGATCCCATCACCGCGCCATAGGCACCGGCGGACTTCACCGCCAGCAGATCGTCCGGCTTCAGCTCCGGCAGCACGCGATCCTTGGCCAGATAATCGCCGCTTTCGCAGATCGGTCCGACGATATCGGCGGGATGCGGCGATTCTGGGGCACCGGCGCGCTCCATCACGATATCATGATGGGCCTCGTAGAGGGTCGGCCGGATCAGATCGTTCATCGCCGCATCGACGATGACGAAACGCCGGGCCGTGCCCTGCTTCACATAGATCACGCGGGTCAGCAGCACGCCGGCATTGCCGACCAGCAGGCGGCCCGGCTCGCAGATCATCTCGGCGCCCAGCGGCGCGATCTCTTCGCGCACGATGGCCGCATAGCCCGCCAGATCGACAATATGGTCGCCGCGATAATCGATACCGATGCCGCCGCCCAGATCGACGCGGCGAATGTCATGCCCCTCGGCGCGCAACGCCTTCACCAGATCGGCCATGCGGCGGTAGGCAGCGCGGTAGGGCGCCAGATCGGTCAGCTGCGAGCCGATATGCATGGCCACGCCCACCGGATCGATATGCGGCAGCGCCGCAGCGCGGGCATAGACCGATTTCGCCTGCTCGATCTCGATGCCGAACTTGTTTTCCTTGGTGCCGGTGGTGATCTTGGCATGGGTCTTGGCATCGACGTCCGGATTAACCCGGATGGCGACCGGCGCCATCAGCCCCAGCTGGCCGGCGACATCGTTCAGCAGCTCCAGCTCCGGCCCGGATTCCAGGTTGAACTGGTGAATCCCGGCCTTCAGCGCGAACGCCATCTCGTCCGCCATCTTGCCGACCCCGGCGAAGACGATCTTCGAGGGATGCACACCAGCCGCCAGTGCGCGCCGCAGCTCGCCCTCCGACACCACATCGGCACCGGCGCCGCGCGCCGCCAGCGTGGCGATCACGGCCTGATTCGAATTGGCCTTCAGCGCATAGCAGATGCCGATCTTCATGTCGGCCAGCGCGGATGCCAGCGCATCGTACTGCGCCTCGATGGCGGAAGCCGAATAGACAAAGACCGGCGTGCCGACCTCGGCCGCGATGCGCGCCAGCGGCACGCCCTCGGCATGCAGACGTCCATCGCGATAGGTGAATGCGTCCATGATCCTGATTCCCGAACCGGTCAGCGCGCCGGGTAGGTGCGCGGGTACTTGTTTTCCTTCTGGCCCTCGCCGGAGGGCGGCGGCTCCAGCCCGCCCTTCTTGCCGCAGGCCGACAGCCCGCCGGCCAGCAGCAGCGTAGCCAGCAAAGTCACGATCAGGGTGCGCGCGGTCATCGCAGCCGCTCCTTCCATGCCTTCACCTGTTCCAGCACGCGCGCCGGGGCGGTGCCGCCATAGCTGACCCGGCTTCGCACCGAATTGTCGATGCCAAGCACCTCGAACACGTCCCGGGTGATGCGCGGCTCGACGGAATGCATCTGCTCCAGGCTCAGTTCCGAGAGATCGACGCCGTTATCCTCGGCCAGCTTCACCATATGGCCGGTAATATGGTGCGCCTCGCGGAACGGCACATTCAGGGTCCGCACCAGCCAGTCGGCAAGGTCGGTCGCGGTGGCGAAGCCGGGCAGCGTCGCCTCGCGCATCGACTGCCGGTTGGCCGTCAGGTCGCGCACCATGCCGGTCATGGCGGAGATGCAGAGGTCCAGCGTGTCGCGGACCATGAAGACCGGCTCCTTGTCTTCCTGCATGTCCTTGCCATAGGTCATCGGCAGGCCCTTCATGACGATCAGCAGCGTGTTCAGCGCGCCGACCACCCGGCCGGCCTTGCCGCGCACCAGCTCCGCCGCGTCGGGGTTGCGCTTCTGCGGCATGATCGAGGAGCCGGTGGAAAAAGCGTCGCTCAACCGCACGAAGCGGAACTGCGCGCTGCACCAGATCACGATCTCCTCGGCCAGCCGCGACAGATGCGTCGCCAGGATCGAGGCGGCGGCCAGATACTCCAGCGCGAAGTCGCGATCCGCCACGGCATCCAGCGAATTCGCCATCGGCCGGTCGAAGCCCAGATCCTTCGCCGTCATCTCCCGGTCGATCGGGAAGGAGGTGCCGGCCAGCGCCGCGGCGCCCAGCGGCGATTCATTCATCCGCCGGCGCGCATCCTGGAAGCGGCCCCGGTCGCGCGCGATCATCTCGACATAGGCCATCAGATGATGGCCGAAGGTGACCGGCTGCGCGGTCTGCAAATGCGTGAAGCCCGGCATCACCGCATCGGCATACTCCTCGGCGCGGGCGACCAGCGCGGATTGCAGGTCGGCCAGCTGCACATCGGCGCGGTCGGCGGCGTCGCGCACCCACAGCCGCACATCCAGCGCCACCTGGTCATTCCGCGAGCGCGCGGTGTGCAGGCGGCCGGCCGGCGCGCCGATGATTTCCGTCAGCCGCGCCTCGACATTCATGTGAATGTCTTCCAGCGAGCGCTTGAAGGTGAATTGACCGGCATCCATCTCGGCCAATATCTGGTCAAGGCCGGCCAGAATCTTGCCACCATCCTCTGCGGTAATGACGCCGGTGGCGACCAGCATGCGGCAATGCGCCCGGGAGCCTTCGATGTCCTGGGCGTACATGCGCTTGTCGAAATCGATGGAGGCGTTGATCTTCTCCATGATATCGGCAGGGCCGGTGGTGTAGCGTCCACCCCACATGCTGTTGCCGGCATCGGCGCCAGAGTTCTTGGTTTCGGCGTTCTTGGTTTCAGCGGTCATCTTGGCTCGCAACTCGGACAGGCTACCGGGATTGATGGAATGTTCAGCGTAACGACAAAGCACACGGCCTTCGCAGCCGCACTGTTCTGCCTCGGCCTTCTCGCCGGCCCTGCGCAGGCGCAGCCGCCGCTAGGGCCGGAAATGGCGGACTTTACCCCCATCCAGCCGCCGCGACCAGCGCCGGAAACGGGCTTCACGGACGAATCCGGAAAAAGCCTGACGCTTGCCGATCTGCGCGGCAAGGTGCTGTTGGTGAATCTCTGGGCCACCTGGTGCGCGCCCTGCGTCGAGGAAATGCCGGCGCTGGACGCGCTGCAGGCGAAGCTCGGCGGCCGGGATTTCCAGGTGCTGGCGGTTTCCACCGACCGCGGCGGGGCGAAGCAGGTGCGGCCGTTCTACGAGAAGCACGGGCTGAAGCGTCTGGCCATCTATCTCGACCCCAAGACCGCGCTAACCCGCGCGCTGGGCGCCAAGGGCCTGCCGACCAGCATCCTGATCGACCGCGAGGGCAAGATGGTCGGGCAGCTGGTGGGCGCGGCGGCCTGGGATTCGCCGGACGCCGTCGCCCTCATCCGGTACTATATGGAGAAGCCGGTTCCCACCAGCCTGCAGCGCGCGGCGGCGGACTGATCAGAGGACTGATCAGCGGGTCGGGACCGGCTTCTCGCCGCTATAGTCGTAGAAGCCGCGGTTGGTCTTGCGGCCAAGCCAGCCGGCCTCGACATATTTCACCAGCAGCGGGCAGGGCCGGTACTTGCTGTCGGCCAGCCCGTCATACAGCACATGCATGACCGCGAGGCAGGTATCCAGCCCGATGAAATCGGCCAGCTCCAGCGGCCCCATCGGGTGGTTGGCGCCCAGCTTCAGCGCGGTGTCGATGGCCTCCACCGAGCCGACGCCCTCATAGAGCGTATAGACCGCCTCGTTGATCATCGGCAGCAGGATACGGTTCACGATGAAGGCCGGAAAATCCTCCGACACGGCGACCGTCTTGTCGAGGTCGAGCGCCAGCTTGCGCACGATCTCGAAGGTCTGCTCGCCGGTCGCGATGCCGCGAATCAGCTCGACCAGCTGCATCACCGGCACCGGGTTCATGAAATGCATGCCGATGAACTTCTCGGGCCGGTCGGTGGTGGCGGCCAGCCGGGTGATCGAGATCGAGGAGGTGTTGGAGGCGATGATCGCGTCGGCCTTCAGCGCCGGCACCAGCGTCTTGAAGATCGAGCGCTTGATCTCCTCATTCTCGGTCGCCGCCTCGATGACGATGTCGCAATCGCCGAAGATCGTATAATCGGTGCCGGTCGCGATCCGCTTCATCGCGGCCTCGGCAGTGGCGGCGTCGATCTTGTCGCGCGCCACCATGCGCTTCAGATTCTGGTCGATCTTCTCGACCGCCGCATCGAGCCTCGTCTGTTCGAGGTCGGACAGCTTCACGTCATAGCCAGCCGTGGCACAGATCTGGGCGATACCGCTGCCCATCTGCCCGGCGCCGATGATGCCGATGATCTTCATGTCACCCACCCTTGCGCCTGTGTTTCCCGGCATCGCGCAACAGCGCGACCCGGCCACCCCTCACCAACCCCGTTTAACGGGGCGGGCGCGCCGCATCAGAATGCCCCCCGGGGCGGCGCACCTTTGTTTCTTATTTGCCGAGTTCGGCTTCCAGTTCCGGCACGATCTTGAACAGATCGCCCACCAGGCCGTAATCGGCAACCTGGAAGATCGGCGCCTCCTCGTCCTTGTTGATGGCGACGATCACCTTCGAATCCTTCATGCCCGCCAGATGCTGGATAGCACCCGAGATGCCGACGGCGATGTAGAGTTCCGGCGCCACGATCTTGCCGGTCTGGCCGACCTGATAGTCGTTCGGCACGAAACCGGCATCGACCGCCGCGCGGCTGGCGCCGACGGCGGCACCCAGCTTGTCGGCAATCTTGTCGAGCATGGCGAAATTGTCGCCAGACTGCATGCCGCGGCCGCCCGAGACGATGACGCGCGCGCTGGTCAGTTCCGGACGCTCCGACTTGGACAATTCCTGGCCGACGAAGCTGGAGGTACCGGCATCACCCGCCGCATCGACCTTCTCGACGCTGGCCGAACCGCCCTCGGCGGCGGCGGCATCGAAGCCGGTGGCGCGCACGGTGATGATCTTCAGCGCATCGCTGGACTTCACCGTGGCCAGCGCATTGCCGGCATAGATCGGGCGGATGAAGGTATCGGCACCCTCGACCGCGACGATCTCGGAAATCTGCTGCACGTCCAGCAGCGCGGCGACGCGCGGCATGACATTCTTGCCCGAGGTGGTGGCCGGGGCCAGCACATGGCTGTAGCCGGTGGCCAGCTTCACCACCAGCGGCGCCAGGTTCTCGGCCAGCGCATGGGCGTATTCCGCGCTGTCGGCGACCAGCACCTTGGCGACACCGGCAATCTTGGAGGCGGCCTGCGCGGCGGCATCGCAACCGGTGCCGGCGACCAGCACGTGAATGTCCCCGCCGCCGATCTGCTGGGCAGCGGCCACGGTGTTCAGCGTCGCCGGCTTCAGCGACGCATTGTCGTGTTCTGCAACGACAAGAATGCTCATTTTCTGTTCCTCGCGTCCTGCTGCCTTAGATGACCTTGGCTTCGTTGCGGAGCTTGTCTACCAGCTCGGCAACGCTGCCCACCTTCACGCCGGCCGAACGCTTCGGTGGCTCGGTGACCTTCAGCGTGGTCAGCCGGGGCGCGGTATCGACGCCGAGATCGGCCGGGCTCATCTGGTCGATCGGCTTCTTCTTCGCCTTCATGATGTTCGGCAGCGAGGCATATCGCGGCTCGTTCAGGCGCAGGTCGGTGGTGACGATGGCCGGCAGCTTCAGTGCCACGGTCTCCAGACCACCATCGATCTCACGCGTCACCTGCACCTTGTCGCCTTCCGGCGCCACCTTGGAGGCGAAGGTGCCCTGCGGCCAGCCCAGCAAGGCGGCCAGCATCTGGCCGGTCTGGTTGCAATCATCGTCGATCGCCTGCTTGCCGAGGATGACCAGCTGCGGCTGCTCCTTCTCGATGATGGCCTTCAGCATCTTGGCGACCGCCAGCGGCTGCAGCTCGTCATCGGTCTGCACATGGATGCCGCGGTCGGCGCCCATGGCGAGCGCGGTGCGGATCGTCTCCTGCGCCTGCTGGACACCCAGCGACACGGCGATGATCTCCTCGGCCTTGCCGGCCTCCTTCAGACGGACGGCCTCCTCGACGGCGATTTCGTCGAAGGGGTTCATGGACATCTTCACATTGGCCGTCTCAACGCCCGACCCATCCGCCTTCACGCGGACCTTGACGTTGTAATCGACGACACGCTTAACGGCGACGAGAACCTTCATGATGACTCGGTTCCTTCAGGAAAATTCCTCCAATAGAGCCGCCTGTGTTAGGGGAGGCGGCTTTTTGTGTCAAGCGACCCTAGCCGATTCTTTCGGCAACGCACAATAAACCATGGCACATGGCAACGATCTTGCCGGCCGTCATTCCGCGTCGCGCGTGCCGCCCGGAACCCACAACACGTCACCGGCACCCTTGTCGTTCAGAAACCGCCCCAGCACGAACAGATGATCGGACAGGCGATTGATGTATTGCAGCGCAGCAGGGCTGACCTGCTCCCGCCGCGACAGCCGGGTTATGGCGCGTTCGGCGCGCCTGGACAGCGTGCGCGCCAGATGCAGATGCGCCGAGGCCGGCACGCCCCCCGGCAGCACGAAGGAGGAAAGCGGCGCCAGCTCGGCGTTCATGGCGTCGATCTCGCGCTCCAGCCGCTGTACTTGCATATCGAGAATGCGCAGCGGCTCGTAGCCCAGTGGCTTGCCATCGTCGGGGGTGCAGAGATCGGCGCCGAGGTCGAACAAATCATTCTGGATGCGCACCAGCATGGCATCGGGCTGCGGCATATCCGCCATGTGCAGCCGGGCGATGCCGATGGCGGCGTTCGCCTCGTCCACCGCGCCATAGGCGGCGACGCGCAGCGCGTGCTTGTCCACCCGCTTGCCGTTGCCCAGCGAGGTTTTGCCCTTGTCGCCGCCGCGCGTATAGATGCGGGTCAGCTTGACCATGGGAGGCACACCATCCGGGGGCTCAGCGCAGCAGCATGGCAGCGGCGAACATCGCCAGCGCCACGGCCTGGGCCAGGATGCGCAGCCGCATGATCTTGTTGGCGTTGCGGCGGTTGAACTCGCCGCCGCGCGCCATCGAGAACAGGCCGCTTGCCAGCACCGCCAGCGTGATCAGCATGGCGATGATGGTGAGGGTGAAGAAAATATCGCTCATGCCATCCATATAAGCCGGCCCGGCCCGAAGTCACAATGCCGACAGCTGCGTTAGTTGCGGCCTTCCATGCGCCGCGACAACAGGCCGCGCCCCACAACATGGGCCTGAATTTCCGCCGCACCCTCGAAGATGTTCAGGATGCGGGCGTCGCACAGCACCCGGCTGATCGGATATTCATGGGCATAGCCATTGCCGCCATGCACCTGCAGCGCGTTGTCGGCATTCGACCAGGCGACGCGGGCGGCCAGCAGCTTGGCCATGCCGGCCTCGATGTCGCAGCGCCGGTCGCTGTCCTTCTCGCGCGCCGCGAAATAGGTCAGCTGCCGGGCGATCATGGTTTCCACCGCCATCCAGGCCAGCTTGCCGAAGACGCGCGGGAAATCGTAGATCGGCCGGCCGAATTGCTGGCGCTCGCGGGCATAGGCGAGGCCCAGCTCCAGCGCGTTCTGCGCCACCCCGACGGCGCGCGCCGCTGTCTGGATGCGGGCACTCTCGAAGGTCGCCATCAGCTGCTTGAAACCCTGGCCCTCGATGCCGCCCAGCAGATTCTCCGCCTTCACCTGGAAGCCGTCGAAGCCCAGCTCATATTCCTTCATGCCGCGATAGCCCAGCACATGGATCTCGCCGCCGGTCATGCCCTCGGCCGGGAAGGGATTCTCGTCGGTGCCGCGCGGCTTTTCCGCCAGGAACATCGACAGGCCGCGATAGCCGCTGTCCGGTGCGCCGGTGCGCGCCAGGATGGTCATCATGTCGGTGCGGGCGGCATGGGTGATCCAGGTCTTGTTGCCCTGGATCGCATAGGAATCGCCGTCACGGACCGCGCGGGTGCGCAAGGAGGCCAGGTCGGAACCGGTATTCGGCTCGGTGAACACGGCGGTCGGCAGGATCTCGCCGCTGGCCAGCTTCGGCAGCCAGCGCTCCTTCTGCTGCGGCGTGCCGCCGAGGCGGATCAGCTCGCCGGCGATCTCCGAGCGGGTGCCCAGCGAGCCGACGCCGATATAGGCGCGGGACAGTTCCTCGGTCACCACGCACATCGCCATCTTGCCAAGGCCGAGGCCGCCATTCTCCTCCGGAATGGTCAGGCCGAACACCCCCAGCTCGGCCATCTGCTCGACCACGGCGATGGGGATCAGCTCGTCCTTCAGGTGCCACTCATGGGCATGCGGCGTCACCTGCTCCGCGCCGAAGCGGCGGAACTGGTCGCGCATCATCTCCAGCATCTCGTCATCCAGGCCCAGCGCGCCGAAATCGCCGCTGGTCAGCCCGTCCGCCATCAGCTCGGCAAGCCGCAGCCGCACCGCATTGGTGAAGCCGCCGGCGATCAGCTTTTCGACCGCCGCCGTGCGGAAACCCGCGACATCCGCTTCCTCCAGCCCGAAATCGCGTGGCCGCACGATCTCCACCTGCGAGATCGCGATGCCGCCCGCGATCTGCGCCAGATATTCCCCGAAGCCCGCCTGCAGGATCAGCGCCTCGAACTCACGCAGCGCGCCCTGCGCCTCCAGCCGTTCCGCCCAGCCCATCAACTGCCGCAACGATTCCGTATAGGTCGCCAGCCAGGAAATTCCGTGCACCGCCAGCTGTTCCCGGTCGAGCAGCGCACCGCTGATCTTGCCGTCCGGCGCCACCATCAGTCCGACGCTGCGGAGCGCCGCATCGGTCAGCCGGTCGGCGGCCTCGACCGCGTCGCGGCAGGCCGGCAACAGATCGGCGATCACGGTTTCCTCTGGCGGGGATTTCGGCGCGGCGCTGGACATGGCGGTTTCCTCGAAAGCTCGGTTCTTATCGGTCGGTGGTTACTAATTTGCACAAATCGGGCGGTTTGCCACCCTCGCCCCGTGCAAGGCTCCCCTTCGCTTCAGTTCGGCTTCACCCCCGTGGAGACTTCCACGCCGCCCAGCGCCTCGGCCAGACGGGCGGCGGCGCTGCCCGGTTTCAGCGGCTTCTGCTGGGTTGCGGCATCGGGCACCCAGCCGGCGAGATAGAGCACCTGGAAGGTCGCCGGGATGCGCCCGTCCGGCCCGGCGAAGCGTTCCTGATACAGCTCCGCCGCGCGCAGCAGGGTGGCCCGCTTGGTGAAGCCCTTGCGGCGTTCCAGATGGGCGTTGGTCTCGCCCATGCCGCGCAGATCGCGCATCAGCGCCAGCGCGTTGTCGTAGGTCACGGTCAGCCAGTCGCTATCGACCACCGGCAGGGCGAAGCCGGCGCGCTGCAGCAGCCCGCCGGCGTCACGCACATCGGCGAACGGCGACAGCCGCGGCGACATCCCGCCCTCGACATCGATCTCCGCCTGCGCCATCACCTCGCGCAGCTCGACCAGCGTGGTGCCGCCCAGCATGGCGGCGAGGAACAGCCCGTCCGGCTTCAGCACCTGGCGGATCTGCAGGAAGGTGCCCGGCAGATCGTTCACCCAGTGCAGCGACAGGCAGGAGGCGACGAGGTCGAGCGACCCGGCAGCGAAGGGCAGCGCCTCCTCGTCCAGCGCCAGCGCCGGATGGCCCGCCGTGCGCGCGGCATCCGCCATGGCCGGCGACAGATCGGCGGCGATCACCCGCTCGATGCCGTTGCGGCCGGCCAGCGCTGCCGCCAGCGCACCGTCATGGCTGCCAAGGTCGAGCGCCAGCGGGAAGCGCCGGTTGATGCCGTCCAGCCGGTCGGCAAGCCGTGCGGCGACCTCCTGCTTCAGGAAGGAAAAGCCGGCATAGCCGGCGGCCGCCCGGTCGCGGCGGGCACGCACGGCGGCGCGGTCGAAGACGAGCATGGAATCGGACATGCCGGGAATATGGCGCGCCGGACCCGCTCTGCCAATCATGCATGTGAAGTCTCGACCCCTGCGCGCGGGGCTTGTAAGGTCGCGGCGCCATGCAAGCCGTATTCAACGTCGCCCTGCCCGTCTTCGGGATCATGTTCGCCGGATACATGTCCGGGCGGCTGGGCCTGCTGGGCGAAAGCGCCTCGCAGGCGCTGAATAATTTCGTCTATTACTTCGCCCTGCCGCCGCTGCTGTTCCTGTCGATGGCGCAGGTGCCGCTGGACCAGATCTTCAACTGGCCGTATCTCGCGGCCTATACCGGTGGCGTGCTGGCGGTGTTCGCGGCGGCGATGATCGCCGGGCTGATCCTGTTCCCTGGCCGGCCGGCGCTGCACTGCATGCAGGGCATGGCGGCGACCTTCTCCAACACCGGCTATATGGGCGTGCCGCTGTTCATCGCCGCCTTCGGCGAGCAGATGCTGCTGCCGGCGCTGATTGCCACGGTCTATAACGGCGCGCTGGTGGTCGGCGTCATGGTGGTGCTGATCGAGCTGGACATGAAGGCCGGCAGCCGGCCGCTGCTGATCCTGCGCGGCGTGGTCGTGGCCATCGCGAAGAACCCGCTGGTCATGTCCACCGTGATCGGCATCCTGTTCTCCGCCTGGCAGATCGCGGTGCCGGTGCCGATCGAGAATTTCTCCAAGATACTGGGGGCGGCCGCCGGGCCGGCGGCTTTGTTCTCGATGGGGCTGTTCCTCTATGGCAAGCCGATGACGGCGGGCCTTGGCGAGGTCGGCATCATGACCTTCCTGAAGCTGATCGCGCAGCCGCTGATCACCTGGTGGCTGGCCGTGCCGGTGATGAATCTCGACCCGTTCTGGGCCGCCTCGGCGGTCATCATGGCGGCGCTGCCTACCGGTGGCCTCGCCTTCGTGCTGTCGCTGCGCTACGGCATCTACACCCAGCGCATGAGCGGCACGATCCTGATGTCCACCGTGCTGTCGGTGGTCACCGTCTCCTTCGTGCTGGTCTATTTCGGCATCGAGTAGGGTTCACCCGCGCGCCCGGTCCGCCTCGTCCGCCGCGCCGAAGAATTCCCGCACGCCGGCCACCGCCTCGGCAAGGCCGACGCGCTGCACCGCCACCCCTTCCGGGAAAGCGCCGGCCAGCCGCGACGGCATCATCGGGTCGAGCAGCACGAACACGCCGTGATCGTCGCCGCGCCGCACCAGCCGGCCGAAGGCCTGCTTCAGCCTTAACCGCGTGATCATGTCGTCATAGGCACGCTTGCCGAAATGCTCCCGCCGGGCGCGGTGCAGGATATCCGGGCGCGGCCAGGGCACCCGGTCGAACACCAGCAGGCGCAGCGAGCGGCCCGGCACATCGACGCCGTCGCGCACCGCATCGGTGCCGAGCAGGCAGGCCGCCTCCTCCGCCCGGAAGATGTCGATCAGGGTGGAGGTGTCCAACCCATCGACATGCTGGGCATAGAGCGGGATGCCGGCCTGATCCAGCGGGGCGGCGATGCGGCCATGCACGGCGCGCAGCCTGCTGATCGCGGTGAACAGGCCAAGTCCGCCGCCGCCGGAGGCGAGGAACAGCGACCGGTAGGCGGCGGCCACCTGACCGAGATCGTCCTTGCGCACGTCGGTGACGACATAGACGCGGGTCTGGGCCGGATAATCGAAGGGCGAGGGCACGGCGACACGCACGGCCGGCGCCGACAGATGGCGGCTGCCGGTGCGCGCCTCAGCGGCAGCCCAGTCGCGCTCCACCTCGCCGGACCCGTCGCGCAGCGTGGCCGATGTGACCAGCACGCCCTGCGCCGGCTCCACCACCGCGCGGATGAAGGGCACCGTCGGATCGATCCAGTGCCGGTGCATGCCGTAATCCATATCGCGCCCGTCGAACCGGTCCACCGCGAACCAGTCCACGAAATCCGCATCGCTGTCTGATGAGGTTTCCCGGGCCAGCGCCTTCAGCATGGCGCGCCAGCCACCGATCTGCACCTCGCCGCGCCGGGTCAGGCTGCGCAGCACCGCCTCCATGCGCTGCCGGGCGGCAGTGTCGAGCTGGTCCGCCTCGACGTCCAGCTTGGCGGATATCCGCTTCTTCAGCTCCTGGATCGGCTGCAACAGCGCCCCCAGCGCGGCCTCCAAGGCGGCCGCCGCGTCGAGCAGCCCATCGAGCGGCGGATGCGCGTCGGTCTCCATGCCATAGGGGCTGGAGCGGTCGCTCTGCCGGGCGTAGGTCTGCTTGCGCACCAACGCCAGCAGCGCCTCCGCCGGCCCATCCGGCTGACCCTCGCCGATGCGGCTGCCCCAGCCCTCGCCCGGCAGGATGCGCGCGGCGTGCAGCACCCGGCGCAACGCCTCCTCCGCCCGGTCGTCACCGGCGATCATGTCCTCGACGCGGGTCTTCAGGCCGCGCGCCCGGCTGGTGCCGCGGCCTTCGGCGCCGAGCAGCCAGCGCCGCAGCTCGATCATCTCCAGTGCCGTCAGATGGCCGGAGAAGGCGCCATCGGCGGCCTCGAACACATGATGCCCCTCGTCGAACACATAGCGCGTCGGCAGGCCGGCGGCATTCTCCCCACCGCCATCGCCGCCGCCCAGCGCCGCCTGGATCATCACCAGCGCATGGTTGGCGATGACGATCTCGGCGCGCCGCGCCCGGCGGATCGACTTCTCGACAAAGCATTTATGGTAGTGCTGGCAGGCGGCATAGACGCATTCGCCGCGCCGGTCGGACAGGCCGCTGGTGCGCGGCCGGCCCAGCAGATGGGCCAGCCAGGCCGGGAAGTCGCCGCCGACCAGATCGCCGGCGCGGGTTGCAGCCGCCCACCGCGCCATGAGCCCCAGCGCCACCCCGTCCTGCGGGCGCATCGGCAGGGCGCGCACCGCCTCCTCCAGATTCAGCAGGCAGAGATAATTCTCGCGCCCCTTGCGCACCACCACCTTCTGCGCCTTCAGCGCCGGGTCAGGGAACAGCCGGTCCAGCTCGCCATCGATCTGATGCTGCAGATTGCGGGTGTAGGTCGATATCCAGACCGTGCCGCCATTCTTCTCCGCCCAGACGCTGGCCGGCGCGACATAGCCCAGCGTCTTGCCCACACCCGTCCCGGCCTCGGCCAGCACCAGGGCGGGCGCATCCTCCTCCTCGCGCGGGGCGAAGGCGGCGCTGACGGCGGAGGCGTAGTCAGCCTGGCTGGGCCGTGCTTCCGCCTCCCCGCCCAGCAGTTCCGCCAGCCGGGCGCGCGCCTCGGCGGGATCTACCGGGAAGTGGCTGGGGCCGGGCGGCGGCGCATCCTCCGACCATTCCGGCAGGTCGCGCCAGATATCCATGCCGACCGGGCGCACCGGACCGGAATGGACCGGCACCGGCTCGCCCAGCGCCGTCAGCACATAGGGCGCCCAGCGCCAGCCGCAGGCATGCATGGCGCGCGCGACCGGCCGGGCGTGGCGGTCATACTCGATGCCGCCGGGGCCACGCGTCGGATCGGCGAGATCGGCCAGCAGCCGCTGCGCCACTTGCAGCAGGCCGGCGGCCTGGTCGGCGAGGCTAACCGCTGCCGGCAATTCCAGCGCCGCGATCAGCCCGCGTGGTGTGGGCAGGCAGAAGCGCGCCGGATGCACGAAGGCGAACAGCTCCAGCAAATCATAGGCGGCGAAGCCCTGCTGGCCGAGCCGCTCCGCCGTGGCCCGGCCATGGCACAGGATCGGCGGTTCCAGCACGACGCGGGCGGCGGCATCGGCAAGGCGCAGCGTCTCGATCTCGCCATCGGCATCGATCCAGACGGCTTCGGTGCGGCCGGCGACCAGCACCGGCGCCCGGGGCAGAAGAAGGGTAGGGGCGTCATTCATCGGCGCGACTATAGCCAACGGCCCGCCGGCAGGCGAACCGTTAACGCCGTGCGGTCAGGAAAATCCGCCGGAACGGGAACAGCGTCTTGCCGTCCGGCTGCTTCGGATAGGCGATGCGCAGAGCAGCGCCATATTCGGCGACGAAATCGGCGCGCTCCGCCCCGTCGATGAGGGCGAAGACGGGCGTCAGCGCCGTGCCCTTCACCCATTCCAACACCGGATCGTCACCCTCCAGCACATGCAGATACTCGGTCTCCCAGATATCGACATGGGAGAAGCCCAGATCGCCGAGCAGCCGGTAATAGACCTCCGGATCGGCCACCGGATCGCGCAGCAACGCGCCACCGATCCTGTCCTTCCAGCGCGGCCCCGCCGCCGTCTCGCGCGCCAGCACATGCGACGGTGCGTTGAAATTGCGCGGCATCTGGATGGCCAGCCCGCCGGTCGCATTCACCATGCCGGCGACATGGCGCAGCACCGTGGAATGGTCGGGAATCCATTGGAGCACGGCGTTGGAATAGACCAGATCGACCGGGTCCGCCGGGGTCCAGCGCATCAGATCGGCCTCGACCCAGTCAATGTCTGCCCCGTGCCTGCGCGCCTTCGCCAGCATGTCCGGCGAATTGTCCATGCCGGTCATGCGCGCCTTGGGGAAGCGCGCCTGGATCGCCAGCGTCAGATCGCCGGTGCCGCAGCCCAGATCGACGATGCTTGCCGGGTCGGCTATGGGTGCCTGGGCCAGCAGATCGAGGCCCGGCCGGAAGCGCGGACCGGAGAATTTCAGATATTGATCGGCATTCCAGCGGTCCCCATCACGCGCCATGTCCCGTTCCCCCCTATCGCCTCGCCTTGCCGACTGGCAGCAGGATGCGGAAGCAGCTGCCCTGCGGCCCGGTACGCGCCAGTTCTACCGTGCCGCCATGGGCCTGCACCAGATCCTTCACGATGGCGAGGCCGAGGCCGGTGCTGGCCTTGGTCGATCCGGCGAAGGGCCGGAACAGGGTCAGCTGGATCGACTCAGGCAGGCCCGGCCCGTCATCCTCGACCAGGATTTCGGTCATCTTACCCTCAGGACCGCCCGTATGGCTCGCCGTCACGCGGATGCGCGCGGCGCCGGCCTCGGCGGCATTGCGCGCGAGATTGGCCAGCACTCGGTGAAACTGGTGGCGGTCGATCTCGGCCACCAGATCGTCCGGGATGTCCGGCACCAGCTCGGCCTGGCGCTCGGCCGGAAAGAAGCCGGTATCGATTTCCTCGGCGATCTCCGCGACGAAGGCGCGCAGCCGCACCGGCGCCTTGCTCACCGGCGGATGTTCCTGGGTGAAGTTCAGCGTCTGGGTGCAGATGGTGATTGCCCGGTCGATGGTGCGGTACAGCGTCGGCACCACGCGCTTCACATGCGGATCCTCGCTGCGCGACAGCGTGTCATAGACCAGCGAGGCGGTGGCCAGCATGTTGCGCAGATCGTGATTCACCTTGGAGACCGTGGCACCCAGCGTCGCCAGCCGGGTCTTCTGCCGCAGCGCCGCTTTCAGGTCGGTCTGCATCGAGGCCAGCTCGCGCATCGCCGTGCCGATCTCGTCGCGCCGGTTGCTGGCCGGCAAGACCGGCGTTTCCTCCGGGTCGCGGCGAAACGCCGTCATGCTCCCGGTGATGCGCTGCATCGGCCGAACCAGCATGGTGCGCAGGGTGAAGAAAACCAGCGCCGCGGTGATAAAGGAGATCACCAGCGACAGCGCCAGGATGCGCTCGGAGAAGGCGATCATCTCGGCACGCATCGGCTGTTCGTCGAAGATCACCGAGACCACGACCTCGGCATCCTTGGGCGAGGCGCCGGTCGCCTGGATAATCCGATCCTCGGTCCGCAGCATGGCGGCGAAGGCGTCCAGGATCAGATCGAAAGCCATCGTCTCGCGCAGGTCGAAGATATCCGCCGGGCGAAGCGAATCCTCGCTGCCCAGCATGTGCGTCATCCGGCCATCCTTGAACAGATCGATGGCGTGCGCCCCGACATGGGCCAGCAGGGCCTGTTCAAGATCCTGCGTCACCATGCGGTCAGGGGCGGCATCGATGGTCAGCGCCGCCAGATGGGCAGAGGCCAGCTTCTCCTCGATATAGGTTTCGCGGAACCGGGCGATGGAGGGCGTGTAGATCAGCACTTCGGCCAGCATGACGAAGCCGATGGTCAGCACCAGCAGGCGGGCGGACAGCGACCGGGTGAAGGCGTCGAACGGCATATGCCTTTTTAGCCGAACTTCAGCAGGAAGCGCACGATCTTCCGTGTCCGCTCGCTGAACAGCTTCGGCGTATAGAAGCTGCCGGCGGCCCGTTTGCTGACCTCGCCCAGTGTCGGATAGGGCAGGATCAGCGAGGCGATGGCGCCGATTTTCATTTTCTGCGAGATCGCCAGCGCCCACAGCGCGATCAGCTCGCCGGCCTGCGGGCCCAGGATCGTCGCCCCCAGGATACGGCCGTTCGGCAGGGTGACGATCTTGGCATAGCCTTCCGTCTCGCGTTCGGCCTGCGCCCGGTCATTCTCGTGGAAGCCCCAGCGCAGGAGGCGAATTTCGCCATGCCTCTCCCGCGCTTCAGCCTCGCTCATGCCGACCTGCGCCAGCTCCGGCTCGGTGAAGGTCACCCAGGGCACGGCGGAATAATCGACCTTGGCGGGCAGGCGGAACAGCGCGTTGCGGATGACGATGCCGGCCTGATAGCCGGCCATGTGGGTGAACTGGTAGGGGCCGGCGACATCGCCGATGGCGAAGATGCGCTTGTTGCCGGTGCGCAGCCGGGCATCGACATCGATGCCCTTCCTGCCGTAGCGCACGCCGGCCTCTTCAAGGCCCAGCCCCTCGACATTGGGTGCGCGGCCGGTGGCAACCAGCAGATGGCTACCGGCGACTTCCCCGGCGACGCCATCCTTCTCCGTCATCACGCAGACCCCGCCACCCTTCGCGGCGACGCCCAGCGCCTTCGTATGCTCCAGCAGCCGGATGCCCTCGGCGGCGAGCCCGCTGCGCAGCAGTTCGACCAGTTCCGGGTCATCCTTGCCGGCGATCGACGCCATCTCGATCACCGTGACCTCGCAACCGAGATTGCGGTGCGCCTGTGCCATCTCCAGCCCGATCGGCCCGCCGCCCAAGATCAGCAGATGCGTGGGCTTTTCCGGCACCCCGAAAATCGTCTCGTTGGTGAGATAGGGCAAATTGTCCAGCCCCGGCACCGGCGGCACCGCGGGGCGGGAACCGGTGGCGATGACAAAGCGTTTCGCGCGGATCACCGTATCACCGGCGACCAGCTCGTCCGGCCCGGTGAAGCGGGCATCGGCCTGGATCACGGTGACGCCAAGCCCCTCGAAGCGCTCCACCGAATCATGCGGCGCGATGGCGGCGATGACCCCGGCGACATGCGCCTGCACCCGGGCGAAATCGACCGTGGCGTGACCATCGATGCCAAAGCCGGCACTGTGATTGGCGATGCGCGCGCGGCGGCCAGCGGCGAGCAGCGCCTTGGAGGGCACGCAGCCGTAATTCAGGCAGTCGCCGCCCATCTTCGCGCGCTCGACCAGCACGGTGCGCGCACCCATCTGGGAGGCGCCGGCGGCCACTGACAGGCCGGCGGAACCGGCGCCGATGACGCAGATATCGGTCTCGATGCGCGCGCTCATTTACGGGATCTTTTCCATGTCTTGTAGGCCACCGGCATCAGCGACAGCACCGCCAGCCCGAGCAATGGCAGCAGGATTTCCGGGTCGAAGATCAGGCCAAGATCGGGCGCCCCGCCCCGATCGAAGATCGCCCCCAGACCGTTGCCGACACTGACATAGACGAAGCTGCCGGGAATGATGCCGGCCAGCGTGGTCAGCGCGAAGACGCGCAGGGACACACCCAGCAGCGCCGGCACAATGTTCACCACGAAGAAGGGAAACAGCGGCACCAGCCGCAACACCAGCATGTAGGAGACCGCATTCTCGTTGAAACCGCCCTGCATCCTGGCCAGCCAGGGACCGGCGCGCCGGCGCAGCGCATCCTGGCACATATGGCGGGCGGCCAGGAACACCGCGACGGCCCCCAGCGTAGCGCCGGTTACAACGATTGCGCTGCCGAGAAAGGGTCCAAAAAGAAAGCCGGCCAGCAGGGTCAGCAGCGTCGCCGCCGGCAGCGAGAAGGCGACAAACAATGTATAGAGCGCGATATAGCCAACGACCGCCAGTGCGCCATTGCGCTGGACCAGGCCGAGCAGTGCCTCGCGATTGTCGCGGATCGCCTCCAACGAGAAATATTGGCCGAGATCGAGGATAAGGAACGCCGCCAGCCCGGCCAACAACACCAGCGCCGGCCAGAACCGGCGCAGCACCGGTGCGAGCACCGCCCGCTCCGCCTTCTTCTCCTCGGTCTGTGCCATGCCGCTCACTTCCCACCTCTCATCATCCTCAGCGTATATAAAGAACCGGGGCAAACACAGCCACTCACCATAGCGTGAAGAAACCGCCGGCCGGATAAACAGGTCAGACAAACAGACAGGTCAGCGGCGGGAATCATTCAGCGCCCAGTCATAGCGGTGATCATCGATCCCGCGCCGCGCTGCCAGCGCGGCCGCCAGTTCCGGCGCGGCATGGCGGCGCAGATGCGCCAGCACGCCGGCTTCGCCACCGCCGAAATCCGCCTCGAACCAGTCATAGATCGAGGAAATCACGAGACGACCGTCGGCCAGCGAGACGCCGCGCGGATGATTTACGTAGGCGTGCGCGCCCGCCTCCATCAGCCGCTCCGTATTGGCAGCGGTGAAGGCTTCCGGCAGCAGGTTCGGACAGCCGATGGAGGCGCAGTTCACCGCGTAATGCACCCGCGGATCGCGCCAGATCGGGCGCAGGATACGGTGTTCGATATCGTCGAGGCTGAGCGGCTCGCCCTCGACGGAGATCAGCTTCCTGCCCCAGGGTCCGATACTGAAAAGCCCGGGCGAAATGCGAATATCGCGGATACTGTCCACCGGATAATGCGCCAGCACGGTGTGCACGGTCAGCGCGTTGTAAAGATTGATCCAGAAGGCGCGCTGTTCGTCCCGGTTCAGGCGTGACACCAGCGCCGCCGACAGCCGTTCCAGATAGGCGTCCAGCGGCGCGGCATCGGCCTGGGCCGCAGCGTAATCCAGCCGGGTGACACCATCGTCACCGGGCCGCAGATGGCGTTTCAGGAAGGCATCCCATGCCGTGTGATCGACACTGCCTGTGGCGGCCGGGTCATGAGCCGTCCAGCGTGCCCACAGCTCGGCCTCCGGCGCGGCGGTGGCCGGAAGAGAAAACAACAGCAGGAACAGGCAGGTCACAGCTAGGCGGTGCATCAGGCTTCCATTGGCGGTCTGGCTTGCCGCTTCTGGGTACCGCACGCCTTGTCCGCCGGCAAATCAACCCGCTTCACGCCCCGGTGAAGATAACGGTGCAGATGATGATGGGCATGTACGGTTGGGATCGGCACGATAGCGACAGTTGACCCGAACCGGACTCCGGCCTAGCTTCCGCCGCTCAAATTAGCGGAAAGTTACGTGCCATGATCCCCATCCAGCCCTTCGAGCGAGAACTCGCCCCCGCCGCCCGCGCCTGGCCGTTCGAGGAAGCGCGCAAACTGGTGGAACGGACAGCAGGCAAAACGCCGGAGAAGGGTTATGTGCTGCTGGAGACCGGCTATGGCCCGTCCGGCCTGCCGCATATCGGCACCTTCGGCGAGGTGGCGCGCACCACCATGGTGCGCCAGGCCTTTCAGCGCCTCAGCGACATCCCGGCCCGGCTGTTCTGCTTCTCCGACGATATGGACGGCTTCCGCAAGGTGCCGGACAATGTGCCGAACAAGGACATGCTTGCCGCCCATCTGGGCAAGCCGCTGACTTCCGTGCCCGACCCGTTTTCGAACGAATATTCGAGCTTCGGCGAGGCCAATAACGCGCGGCTGCGTGCCTTCCTCGATTCCTTCGGCTTCGAGTACGAGTTCCAGTCGGCGACCGACTGGTACAAGTCCGGCCGGTTCGACCCGATGCTGCTGGCGATGCTACGGCATTACGACGAAATCCAGGCGGTCATGCTGCCCACGCTGGGCGCCGAGCGGCAGCAGACCTATTCCATCTTCCTGCCGATCTGCCCGAAGACCGGCCGGGTGCTGCAGGTGCCGGTGGTCGAGACCAGGCCGGACGACGGCACCATCATCTATCGCGGCGAGGATGGCGCGCTGGTGGAGACGCCGGTGACCGGCGGCAATGTGAAGCTGCAATGGAAGGCCGACTGGGCCGGCCGCTGGTTCGCGCTGGGCGTCGATTACGAGATGTACGGCAAGGACCTCATCCCCTCGGCCGAGCTGTCGGCGAAGATCGTGCGCATCCTCGGCGGCAAGGCCCCGGAAGGCTTCGCCTACGAGCTGTTCCTGGACGACAAGGGGCAGAAGATTTCCAAGTCCAAGGGCAATGGCCTGTCGGTCGAGGAATGGCTGACCTATGCCCCGCCGGAGAGCCTGGCGCTGTACATGTTCCAGTCGCCGCGCAAGGCAAAGCGGCTGTATTTCGACGTGATCCCGCGCGCCGTGGACGATTACCGCACCTTCGTCGGCAAGTTCGCCGAGGAGGAGGAGGCGAAGAAGCTGGAGAACCCGGCCTGGCACATCCATGCCGGCAACCCGCCGGCGCCGGACAGCACCGGCCTGACCTTCGGCATCCTGTTGAACCTGGCCAGCGCCTGCCATGCCGAGAGCAAGGACGTGCTGTGGGGCTTCATCAAATCCTACGCGCCGGGGGCGACACCGGAAGGCGACCCGCAGCTCGACCGGCTGGTCGGCTTCGCGCTGAATTATTACCGCGACTTCGTTGCCGCCCATAAGGCCTACCGCGCGCCGAACGAGGCCGAACGGGCAGCCTTCGAAAAACTGGCCGCCGATCTGGAGGCCGCACCCGCCGACGCCAGCGCCGAGGATCTGCAGAACATCTTCTACGAGGTCGGCAAGACCATCATGGCCGAGGATCTGCGCGGCTGGTTCAAGACCGTCTATGAGGTGCTGCTGGGCCAGGAGCAGGGGCCGCGCATGGGCTCCTTCGTGCAGCTCTATGGCCGCGACAACATTGTCGCGCTGATTCGCAAGGCGCTGGACGGCAAGCTGGCCTAAGCGGTGGAAGCGGCGGGCGCAAAAGATTGTTCCCGCCGCCCCGCTGTCGTAGCTTAACGGCGTTTCCCCCGCCCCGTCCCCGAACAGGATGATGACAGAGCAGACGACGCCAACCGCCGAGGCAGCGCCGGCCCTACAGGGGCCGTATCGCGTCCTTGCGCGCAAATACCGGCCGCAGACCTTCGCCGAGATGATCGGCCAGGAAGCGCTGGTGCGCACGCTGCGCAACGCCATCGCGTCTGGCCGGCTGGCCCATGCCTTCATGCTGACCGGCGTGCGCGGCGTCGGCAAGACGACCACGGCGCGCATCCTGGCCCGCGCGCTGAATTGCATCGGCCCCGATGGCCAGGGCGGCCCGACCGTCAGCCCGTGCGGCGTGTGCGAGGCCTGCCGCGGCATCGCCGAGGACCGCCACCCCGACGTGCTGGAGATGGACGCCGCCAGCCGCACCGGCGTGAGCGACATCCGCGAGCTGATCGAGGGCGTGCGCTACCGCCCGGTCTCGGCGCGCTACAAGATCTACATCATCGACGAAGTGCACATGCTCTCCACCGCCGCCTTCAACGCGCTGTTGAAGACGCTGGAGGAGCCGCCCTCCGACGTGAAATTCATCTTCGCCACCACGGAAATCCGCAAGGTGCCGGTGACCGTGCTGTCGCGCTGCCAGCGCTTCGACCTGCGCCGGGTCGAGCTGGACGTGCTGTCCGGCCATTTCGCCGCCATCGCGCAGAAGGAAGGCATCGGCATCGAGGACGGCGCGCTGCGCCTGGTCGCCCGCGCCGCCGACGGATCGGTGCGCGACGGGCTGTCGATCCTCGACCAGGCGATCGCGCTGGCCGGAACCGACTCTGAAGGCGGAACGGTCACCGAAGAGTCGGTGAAGGGCATGCTGGGCCTCGCCGACCGCGACCAGGCGCTGGACCTGTTCGACGCGGTGATGCGCGGCGACCCGGCAGCGGCGCTGGACCGGCTGGCCGGGCTGCATGGCGTCGGCGCCGATCCGGTGGTGATCATCCAGGACCTGCTGGAGCTGACGCATTTCCTGACCCGCCTGAAGGTGGCACCGGAAGCGGTGGCCGCCAGCGGCCTGTCCGATGCCGAGCTGGCGCGCGGCCGCGAAATATCGTCCCGGCTGGGCATCGCCGCACTGGCCCGCGCCTGGCAGGGGCTGCTGAAGGGGCTGCAGGAGGTGCAGACCGCGCCGCAGCCGCTACAGGCCGCCGAGATGGTGCTGATCCGCCTCGCCCATATGGCGGAGCTGCCGCCCCCGGCCGAGTTGATCCGGCAGGCCCGGGATGGCGGTGGTGG
>Ga0114898_1000662_pt1 | contig 24512 bp, 33 predicted proteins | sample Malvired_Geostar_FD_83496 | JGI IMG/M metagenome (GOLD analysis project Ga0114898, IMG submission 83496) | Marine viral communities from the Global Malaspina Expedition - Malaspina viral metaG DeepMed_Geostar | ecosystem: Environmental > Aquatic > Marine > Oceanic | place: Mediterranean Sea... | reverse complement strand
CCTGCGCTATACGGGTGCTTTCTGGGTGGGGCGGCGTTCGCCTATTTCGTGATGCTGCCCACAGGACTCAAGTTCCTCCTCCACTTCGGTGCTGGGGTCGCTGTTCCGGTAATAACTATCACGGAATACCTGAGCCTGCTCACGGCGTTAATGTTCTGGCTCGGGGTGGTTTTCAATCTGCCGCTTGCTATGTTCCTGCTCGCCAAATTGAGGGTCGTTTCGCACAGGCGCTTCCGCAGCTTTCGGAAGTTCGTTCCCGTGACGGCGTTCATTCTGAGTGCGCTCATTACTCCAACGTTCGACATCATCAACCAGACGATGGTGGCCGTGCCCATTATCATGCTGTACGAGGTCGGGTTATTCCTCGCGTGGATAGCACGGCCTGAGGAAGGGAGTCGCAGGGTATTGACAAAGATAAGGTCTGTGATAGTCGGGATTCTGCGGCGGCTCGCTGTTCTCGTAGCCCTGCCCGTGGCGGTGCTTCTCGGGCTGCTTTACATGGTCGCCCTGTTCGGCGTGTTCGTCTTTGACGGTCACCTGTCTACCGAAATGCGTAGCAAGGGCAAGAGGCGATTGGACAGGGCGTACAGGAAGGCCATAAAGATGATTGCACAAGTGGCTTTCCTGAGTGAGGGCAAGGTACTGGAGAACGAGTAGCTAGGGAAGTATCCCTTCCCGTAGCCACGACTTAGGCTCGTCCCGACCCTCGAAGATGATGACATCAAACGCTACGCGCGCGCCCTCGACATAGCCGACGTGCCTGCCAGCGTGGTCCATGTAGCGCTGGCATGTGATAGTACGGAGGGTGCCGTCGGCGAGAATGATAGCGGTGCCGCAGGGTTCTATGCCCTCTGTTTCGTAGAGATAGGGATGTTCGGCACCACTCACGTCTTTGCCTTTTCCCTCCCGACGTTCTTAGGTCTCCCGGCGGTCTTGGGCCGTTCACCCTTCGAGTTACGCCAGTAGCTCACTTCGATAAAATTCACATGCGGCTTCTGCTGGCCGCAGAACTTACAAGTCCCAATAGGTTCCTGATCCTTCGACGGAGGCGGCAGGATGAAAAAGTGTGGCGAGCAGGACTCTTGATTTACCATTCTGTATCTACATAGACGGGTGTCTGTGGCCCGACATATGCTCCCTCGACGTTGAACTCGTAGAACTCTTCGGCGTCTTCACGGCTCATGCCGTCCCTGTCTATATACACCTGGATGACCTTCTCCCTGTCGTAGACGACGACGGGAAGACCCTCTCGCCACGTCACACCGATGACTGCGTCGATGAACTCCTCTTGCGCTTCGGGTGACTCACCCAGCAGGAGGAGTCCTTCTCCCTCATGCCATGCCTCCAGGCGCTCCTGTAAGCTCAACGTATTGGTAAAGGCAGGTGCCTTGAGGTAACTGCAACAGCTAAAGCACTCCAGGTATGACCCGAGAACCCGTGTAGTGGGCCAGGCGGCTGAAGCCACCCGCCCCCCTTACATTCCTTGCACTCTGGTCTACCGGAACCGAACCAGCCTTTGCCTTTGCACTTCAGGCACTTCTTGCCTCCAATCGCTACTTCGTCGCCGCCGTAACGGTCGATCAGTGCCTGACGCACGTTAGGGTCCTTCGCACGTGAAGAGCCACATAAGAACAGCTTGATTTCAGGGCGGGGGATCTGAGAAAAGACCCTTAGCCCTACGTTTCTGTTCATGCTCCACACCTGACAGAATCTCCCACTCCAGAACATTGTCTTGAACACGTCGGAGCCAACCGCCATGCCCATGTTCGTGATGTCCTCTACCGCGAGACAGGCCGGGGCCATAACGCCCCGTTCTCCGTGCTGAGCTAAATCAGCTCGTAGTCCGCTAGTCCTGAAATCGGGCAGCGTATTCAGGTAGCTAGGCTGCGCTAACCTCTGAAGAAGAACCTCGTTATTCTCAAATCTTCCCCACGGTTTATCGTCCTTGCCAAGGACTACCCACGCACTCATCGTCGGACCCGGGTCGATGGCTACTATGTCAGTCATTCTCAATTCCTATTGTGGATAAACAGCTATTGTCCAGCTGCGTTCCGAGAATTACGGAACTTCATACTGGAACTCCAGCCGCGACCTCTCGTGCGGTAGCCCACTCATCGAACCCCCAGGCCTCGGTGGTAGCGTCGAGCTTTGAATCAGCCTGTGCCCGCAGCCACTTCATGGCCGCAGCTGAGCTCTTGTCTTTACCAAACCTAGTCTTGAGCGAGTTGACGACATCGCCTTTCATTGCCACGACCATCTCGTCGATTGCCAGCTGCAACTCTTCGGTCGTTGCGTCCTTTGCCGACTGCACGCGGCCCTCACTCACGGTATCGAGCAAACTGTGCCTGAGATCGTCGTGGTACCCCGCACGTCGACTCATCATGGCGAACCACTGGGCCTGATCCATCTTTAGATCGAGTTCTTGAACAGCCTGTACCAGACTGCCTTGCTGATCAGCAGCTACGGGCTGCTCAACAGGGGCATCAGGAGCCTCGGAGGGAGCCTGCCGCTTCTTCTCTGGTGTATCGGTATGCCCGGCGGGTTCGAGGGCCTTCTGTGGCGGTGATTGAACCGCAGGAGGAGCTATTTTGATTGGTTCCTCCTGCACGGCCAGCGGCTCAGGTAGCGCGGGCAGCTCGGGTCTGTCCGGGTGCACTGGTGCTGCACCCAGTTCGACCATGCTGGGACCTGCGAGCACTCCCGGAGTCAGCATGATGGACTCGAGGGTCTCGCCCACGTCCACAACTGGCACGGCAAAGTTACGCGTGCCCTCGCCTGACTTTCTCTGGCGCTGCTCGAGGCGCAGCATTGCCTTGACTGGCCGCTGCATCTGTACTGCCGCGTTGCGCAACAGCTCAACGACTGGCGGTAACTCAGCAGCAGCATTGAAGCTGCCGGTTTCGAGTCGCCAGATCCCGAGCCCTTCAATCTGCGGCAGTATCACGTTCAGCCGAGTGGTGGGCTTGCATTTGCGCTGAACGCCATCCTTGCCGTCGATCTCAGTCAGGCAGATACAGGCTATGTCCTTCGTCTGTTCAAACTCACCATCGCAGCGGCGCAGGATGCCTTTGCCGCGCCCCCACATCTCCCAGGCCTGGGAGATGGCCGACGGGATCGGCGGAATCAGGATGTCGAGCGAATCCTTGTCGACGTAGACCTGAAACTGATTACCAGTTGGTGCCTCCCAGTCACTCACTTCACCTCCGTAGATTTCAGCGACGGAGTTCATGATCGAGGCATTGGACGAGGTAAGCCGGAACTTCTCCAGCTTCCCCGGTCGTGACTTGCCTCCACCTATGTCCACTCGCTCGCCGCATCGAATGCGCCCGAGCTCGCGGAACCTCTGTGTTATCCCGAGAATCGTCATGCCTGTGCCTCCACCTGTAATGGTTCTCCGATGACCAGCTTGCTGGTCTCCTGCACGAATCGGTAAATCTCTCGTGCGTACTCGAACACACGGAGCTGTTCGGCTCCGCATTCAATGTGCAATACCCTGTACTCGTTTGGTCGTAGGTGCAATGTCATTCCGCCTACGGTCTCTGGCATGGCGAAGCTCCCGGCTTTCGTCTCGAGGAACTCAGCTCCCCGGTACGCTGCCAGCTGGAGCCCAACCTCCGGGTACACAGCTCGACCGCTCTTCATGTCACAGACGTACAGTCCCTCGCCACCTTTAAGTGCTGGGAACTTGGCTGTGAAGTCGAGCGTGCCCGCATACTGCTTCGTCTTGTTGAAGACCGTTGCCTCTGCAACCTCAAACTCTGGCGTCCAGTCCTTGAGGAAGCGGTCGAACTGGTGCATGAACGGCTTTACATCCTCATCAAAGTCGGGCATCGGCTGCTCGAGGATGTACGCCTCTATTGCACGGTGAACGTGCTGGCCCAGAGACGCTGCCTGATCTCTGAGGCGTAAAGGAGCTGCCGAGATGTACTTGCGCGCCTTCTCCATGCGTGTCTTCTTGCCAGAAACAAGGTGGCCGAGAACATCCTCGCGGTCGGGGGCCATCTTCCCCATCGCCGCTTCAAGGAGGTCGGCGACCGCCCCGAGGTTGCCTTCTCCTATGCCTTCAAGGGCATCGCGCATAGTGATGTACGACCCGTTCAGTGCTGGCGCGAGTTGCTCGACGGCGTACTCACCGACGATCTTTTGCGCCCACGGCATCAACGCGGGCTTAGGGATTCCTCCACTGATGATGGTTGTGACAGACCAGTAGCGGTTTCCGTCTGTGTCGGTGTAGTACCGGCCTGCTCCTGTGCTTGTTCGCCTGGTTGTTCTTTCTGCGTCAGCCATGCCTCGTGTGCCTCCAGCTCCAATGCCATCTTCTTCGCCGTGCTCTCTATCTCTCGCATCAACTTTGCGTCGGGTGCCAGTAGCGTGTATTCACAACTATTGACACTTCCCATCATCTGGTGATGCGGACGAGCCCTGCCCGGGATGTCGATCGAGAACGTGAACCAGAATTCGTCGCCCCCGATTGAACCAAACCCTCGTGACCTAACCTCTGCCCGTTTGCCTACTACCACAGTTCTTTCTCCTCGCCTTTGATCGGTTCCATCATCGCCACTACGTCTGACCACCTGACTCGCCACTGGCCACCCGGCGTTTTCGTCGCAGTCAGCCTTCCGTCTCTGATCCACCTTGCCGCAGTTGTCGCGTGCACATCGAGACGTGCGGCAACGCTCGTCACTGATAGCCATTCCAAGTTGTCCAGTTCTGGCATATTCGCCTCCTTTCGCATGCATCTTATATCAAACAGCGACGAGTTGGTACCCGCCGCTGTCACTTCTCGTTTCGTTGCTTGCGAATGTATCTACATGCTAGCCTCCGCACTAAGATCTATATTCATTCTCCAGCCTAGAGTTATAGGAGATGCACGGTCTCTATTCTTAAAAGCTCCCATGCGTTGCCAAGGGGCCCCTTTAGGGGGCCCTTGGCAGCGGTAACTTCTTCCCGCGCGCGCTCGCGAGGCTCACCATAACGGATCTTCATCTGTCTCAGGCGCTGCCGCATCGCTGCCAGCCGCTGCCCGCATCGGCCTATCATGGGCAAGCATTGCGTAGTAACCATTATCATCTCGCACAAATCGGTCACGGTTCTTGCTGATTGCTGATCGGACACTACTCGAGGGCTCATCTAGCTCCTCTGCAACCTCAGCTGGCGTGCGCTGGGTGCCATCGAGAAGTACCTTCTCAATGCGTCGGATCAAGGGAACTCCCTTGTCGAGTCCGGGCACGTTCGCAAGGTCCTCGCGGTGGAACCGAATCAGTCCGTCACGAAAGTCCAGGCGTATACCCAGAGGTTCCGATGTTGCCCGGTAGTTGGACTTCGCATTGAACATTCCAATCGCCAGTTGTTGGCCGCCCGGTTCGTTCTGCTTGCGTGCAATCCAGCTCGACCGTGCATAGTTGTGCCAGAAGACCGACCCGAAGGGCTTAGATGGGTCTCCCTCCTTCGGGAGGTGCGCGATGTGGACGGTCGTAACGTCCAGTGCCTTGATCGCAGCCTCGTATCGCCCGACTGTGTCCTGCGATTCGAGATCACCGGGCGCAGCCCATGAAGCTGAGTCTATGAACGCCAGTTCAATCTCGTACTCGTCGATCTCCCGTATGAGAGTGTCGACTTGGTCGTCGACGGCACCCAGGCCACCGCACTCCATGTGCTGTACCTTGATGCCGCTCTCATGCAGGCCCGCACCCTCGAGGATGCGCGAGTAAATTGACTGGAAGATCTCTTCGCCCGCCTCCCAGTTACAGAAGAGTGCGTTGCCCGGACTCTTTACCGCAAAGCCGGGGATGATTTCGTGACCTGTCTGGTACTGCGCAGCCAGAGCAATCATCAGAGTAGTTTTGCCCGTGCCACCGTCTGCCGATATGAATGTCTCCTCACCGCGAGCGATCAGCGGAGCCACCATAAGATCCGTTTGCCTCGCATCGCGTGAGTAACCGACAGCGTTGGAACGTCGCCCCTCGGTGAGCTTCTGGTGAATCCAGCCCTGCATCTCCTGCAACAACTTTTGCCAGTCGAGCTGGTCGTTCCCGGAAGTAGTGTGTTCGAGCTCCCTCCGTAGTGCAGTTCTCGCGGAGGTGCTCATGAGGTTCACCCGAGTATGTACGCGAGCTAACGGCACCTGCGTCGTGATGCCAATGTCACAGACCAGCTCGTGCCTACGCCGGTCGATGCCAGAAACAACAGCTGACACACCCAGGCGGTTCCACGTGAAGTGGAACCTCCCACGCTTGTCGACATCTATTTCTGGCCTTGGACTTGTTCGTTCGTTTAGTGTTTCAGGTGTCGGAATCAACTCCTCACTCACAGTATTCTTGCCTTCCTCATGAGATCAATCACATCTCCTCCTTCCGCACATGCTCCAAAGCATCGCCACTGTTGCGATTCGTACCACACGTAGAAGGATGCAGTCCGCTCCAGATGGAACGGACAACGTCCCTTCATTCCGTTGCTGCTTGCCCGCAGCTCTGTTAATTGAGCTGCGATGTCTTCGACTCGGTTTTCGGCCTTGATTTCTGCGTATCGTTTTCCTTGTGTACGACGTATTGGAAAGCGGTTTATTTTCTGAGGGATTTTTGGAATCCCCTGGTCACGTATCAGTGCACGCAGCACCGCAAACACTCGCTTGACGGCCTGCTGCCACGCAATAACGGGATCTCTCGCGCCCAGATACATCCAGTCGGGCACCGGACCACACTGGGCTACGAGGTTTGTCGTTTGGACGCACTGCCAGCCCAGCTTGCCGCAAAGCGAGCAAGTATGGCTGGTCAACTGACCTTTTCCAGATCTCGCTCGTCGACAGCTATGACATGGCCCGAGAGTTGCTCAATCCAGTACCGCCATGTGCGGTCATCTTTGGTCGGGTATGTGCCCAGCATCATGACAAGTTCGCCGTGGTAACGAGCGAAATATTCTAGCTCAAAAACAGGTGTGTCAGAAAGGGGTTGCCTCTCCTGTATCACGACGCTCCTGCCTTTTTATTTCCGCGAGGGCTCGCTCCAGTTTTGCGTACGCCTTTCGGGCTATATTGTCGTAGGTTGGAGAGCGTCCGAGCCAGTCCATGACTGTCTCGATCTCCTGACCTGTTAGTTGTACGTTGTTTTCCGTCACGCATGAAAACCTCCGCTAGTTGTAAAGCTCACCCGCGGGGCCCTTCCGCGCTGCCAGGTACTCCCCGCGGGTGAGTCGGAACTACGCCTCGACGGTGTAGACGGTCTCGTCTGTACCCTCGACTAGCGCCATTGCTTGCTTGTACCCTCGCTTTGCCTCTTCCTTGCGGGAGCCAAACACGACCGCCCGGTCAGCATTTGGGCCGTCTCGCCAGCTAGCCAGTTCTGTTATGACCTGATACGCCGCCCAGACTGTTCCGCCGATAGCGGGCCGAGTATCGCAGATTGCCTCGTAAAGACGTACACCTGCGGAACGTAGCTCTTTTGCCCGTTCTCGCTCACGCTCGAATGCTTCGCGGATGTCTCTCGTCAGCTCCCACTCAGCTGTGGTAGCTTCGATGCTGCTTTGAGCTCTCGCACGCTCGACCATGATGACCTTCCGGGGCTTGGTCGGCATTGGGAATGATGCGTTGATGACCTTACCGACAGCGGTGTCGTCCGCTACGGTGTTCCCCATCGCGATCATGTTCTGTGCAAGTGACACCTGAGCCTTCCGAAGCTCGTTGATGAGGTTCATGTGCCATACCATGTCGTCCTTGACCTTACGGGTGTGCCGTAGGCTGAACGAGATGGTGGCTGCACTCTCAGCAGCCATCAGCGTGTTCTGGCAGACCACACAGATGGGTACGTCCTGTACGTTGAGGCCGTTTTTGCCATCCTTCCCGTCCGTGACGAGCAAGAAGTGCTTGCACTCTTCGCCCAGCACCTCGAACTGCTCACCTGAGAGGGTGAAGAACACCCGCTCGCCCTTGCCGAGAGCACCGACTGTCTCGACCGGCCACTCTTTGGTGAACGGGTCGATTAGCTCGGCTATCTCGGTATTCTGGACGACCGTGTAGCCCGAACCTGCCGTACCCAGAACACGGTACTCGTCATCGTCGGGTGTGGGGTCCCGTACGATTGCCACGACACCGCTATCGAGAAACCGGATCTTGCTTTCCTTGATGTATGGCCCTGCGGGGCTATCAAACTGCGGTCCGTCGATCGCCAACGGCACTGGCAGGTCGATGGTCTGGACTGAGTAGTCCAGTCCGGCAACTTCCACTGCTTCAGAAGCACTCACGCGCTCCTCTAACACGGTGCCCAGGCCGTGCCATGCAGGTTTCCTGTGCCCCATAAATCTCTCGCCAAAGATGTTGGCGCTCATAGTTCCACTGCCTCCTTCACGTAAGTGAAAACGGTTGTATTTTTCCAGACTTTGCCGTCTGCGGTAATCTCCAGCAAGCCCCGGTCCTCGTCGTCCTCGCCCATCCAGGCTATTACTCCAGCAAATTCCACCTTCGGGTGATCTCGCTTGATGATGTTTACGACATACTGAAGCCACTCGGCGTACCCGTTAAACTTCTCGCCCCCATCCCAGCGCAGAGTTGAGTGCCGCAACGTCACGTTCGAGTGAAGGGTCTGGGCGAACATCCACTGGCACCAGCAGCTGGGTACAGCGGACACGCGCTTACCGTCATGTCCTCTATCTAGGCTTGAGGTTGCCCATGAGCCAAGCCGATTGCGTGTGCCCTCGGGTGGGGGATTGCCCTTGCCGTCGTAACCCCATTTACCGTGCTCGATGTGGTCGAAGCTACCTTCATCTCCGTCGCCGAACAGGTTGTTCCGGCGTGATGCACGTTCGTTGAGTGCCGCAACGTAGTGATCGGGTAGCTGCGGCGTGATAGTCACCTCGCCTGAAAAGTCAGTCGTGTATCCCACTACTTCTCTTCCTCCTGTGTGTCACCCTTTGAGCCGATAATCATGGGTAGGGTGTCAGCCCATATACGAGTCTCGAACTTCGTGATGGCCGGTAGCTTCAGTATCGCCTCCGTAAACGTACCCGTGAATGTCTCCTTCACTGCTACCGCGGCTGCTTTGTTCTTGCACTCCACGAGTACAGTGACGTAGTGCATTGCCTTATTCGTCATAGCTCCCATCACTCATAAGACCTAGTCTTAAAGCTCTAGCCTGTATATTTTTGCGATTGCTCTCGCAAAAATCTCTGCCTGTTCAACTGTCGCAAAATCAGCTATGCATTCTCGCCCTCCTTCCCCCTCAAGTGGGATCATGTGTAGAAAAACCGAGCCGAAGTGTGTTTTCGCGGAATCACAACGCTGGCAGTAGGCCCGATCTGGCGAGCAGTTCGAGACGTCGCAGTTGCTAGTGCCATTTTCGATACACGGTTCCGCGTAGATGGTGGCCTGATCTGCGATATGCGAACACTCGGAAACGTGCATCTGGTCGTACTCGACAGTGTCGAATCTCCCTGATTGCACAAGCTCGAATAGCTCGGGGCTTATCCAATTCTTGTTCGCCCATCCGTTATATTCGTCAGTCTGTATCGGCATGTTTGACTTGGCCATGAACGCGTCATCCTGATCCTGCCTGTGAAATGCATAGGCGAGAGCCGATGCCTTTGTCTCGAACGGTTGGCTTGTTTGCGCACCACCGTCCACGTAGTCCACAAACCATAGCTTGTCGTCGAACTTGGCAACCCTGTAATTTGCCGTTACCTTCTCGCCTTTCATCGTTTGCCTCCTGCCTTGCCAAGCGCTTCTATAGCCTCGGTGTTGTTGTTACCTAGCACCTTTTCAAGAAGTTCCATTTGTCCTCTCCTCTTGCCGAAAATATTTTCGGGGGTTTATCTAATCCCCCTCTTCCCTTTTGGGTCGTAAGACTCCCCAAAAGGGAAGAGGGGAATTAGGGATTACTTCATCTCCTTAGCACATCCTCCACGCTCAGCCCCACCAATGTGTCCTCGCCATACGTTAGATAGAACAGGCAATCTACGCAGATTTCAATCGAGTGCCTTGCCGCCAGCGGCGTCCAATCCCTCGTCTTCACCACCAGCCCCACGAATAGTCCCACTTTATGTGGTCGACGTTATCGCCGCTGATCTCAAATGGTTCTGATGTCGGACACCCTTCGGTGTCGCACATTAGCCGGTAGCCAGTCGAATCGCCTATGTCGCTCTTGCTGGAGACTACTAGCACTCCATATCGCGAGACATGGGCATGAGCATGAAAGTGAGTTTCTTCATAGGCCAGCGTGAACGGGCCGGTATGACCGCTTGGACACCTTGTCATCATTCCTCCCGGTCGAACTCGGGGTTCCACTCGTCCGCATCTTCCAACGCCTGTCTGCTGTACGCGAAGGGGCCAGTTGCCTCGCCGTCTGGTTCACATTCGGGGAAGCATGCCCACCAGTACCAGCCACCCCTCCTGTCCGCCGTACCGTCGCCCCACTCGAAGAACACCTCCAGACTCCCGTATGGCTCCTGCGTCTCCTCGGTGTGGAACTGATGGAAGCCAGAGTGTGAGTCGTAGCGGAACGCATCCGCGACTTTGGCCTCTTCTGCGCGTATTGTTCCGATGTATCCGGTCAGCAATTTACCCATCACTTCACCTCTATACTTCGTATACGTCGAAACGGTCGCTGAGAATGGCTTCTGGGACTTCATCAGGGTTCGCGAGCAAATCAGCGACGCGTTTTAGCAGGGCTGCTAGTGCCTCGCCACAAGTAGGCCACTCACCTGAGTGCTCAACCTCGAAGGCAAGCGTGAGGCCGCTGTTTTTCCTACCCATCACTTCACCTCCTCGCGGAACGCATCCGCGACTTCACGCCAGTTCACACGCCAGAGAGAGCCGACATCATCACGCATGTTCCGTTGCGCACGAGCCTGCTCTAGTGTGTCGAGGGCGAACAGGTCGTTCTCGACCCAATTCTTGAGGGTATCCTCGGCGTATATGCTGTCGCGTTCAAAATCACGGTCGACAATCTCGAGTGCTTCTGTGTGTAGCGTTTCCTCGTTGCCGAGCCACAGGATGAGTGCCCATGTCTCGCGATTCTCCCAGCCGTTGTATCTGTCAGTCATACGACTAGCTCCTAAAGGAGTGTGTTAGAGCGAGCATCGTCCATCTCGTAGAACACATCCCAGAGCGGGTGAGGGACGACTTCCGAAATCCCCGCGTTCAGGATGCCGCGAGCCATCCGTTCGGCCTTTCTCGCGGTCGACAATTCGGTGTCGTGTGATTCTTCAGGTACGGTCACGTAGATCGTGAGCGAGACTGCCATTTCTTTCCAGCTATTTTTCACAGTGTGCCTCCTAGCCAGCCTTCGTCCACGCGGCGATCTTGTGTACGTCAGACTTGGCCAGCCGAAGCGGGATTTCTATCTGACCGCTATGGCGTTGACGTGCTAGCTCCTCCAGAGACTCTCGTGTGATGGTGACTACGAATAGCAGCACATCCTTGTTGTAGTCCTGAATCGCAAGCGTTCTCACATGATGGCCTACGGGTGAGATTACGATCTTCGACATGAGCATGGTGTCCTTTCGTAAACGAAAGGCTCCTGACCGCAGAGGGTGCGTTCTCTGCGGCCAGGAGCCAGTGGAGGTGTGCGAGGGACCTACGCTGCTTTAGCTTGCTGGGTCATGAGCTTCGCGTAGGCCGCCGCGAGATGCTCGGCTGAGATGGCTGCCGTTGCCTCAGCCTTTGTCGCACGTGCCTCCTTCGTGCGTGAGGCCTTCGCCTTTTTCGGCTTGGCCGGGGTCGTGTCTGTGCCCGTGGTTCGCGCTGCCTTGACGGCCTCAGTGTAGCGTGCGAGAGCTTTCTCGTCCGCTTCGAGCTTAGGCATCAGATCGTGCATGGGCTGCTTGCCCAGCTCGATCCCGAGTGCCTGTGCTGCGAGTTGACGTCTGCGGTAGCGGGTGATGAATGCAAATCCCATCGTTGTCCTCCTCCAGTTTGGTAGGCCTCTCCCACCTTTTCTGGTCGTAAGACTCCCAGAAAAGGGGGGAGAGTCCTACCGATTCTCCCAAGCTAGCTGTCGTTGCCAGCTGTTGATTTTTTACGTGTACGCACACATCCTGCTCACATGAGTGACTCTGGCGGCGCAGCTCGCGCTCGTAGCACGCGACCTCAAGCTGGCAGTGCTGCTCTCACATGCGACGCCCGCGCCTGGACTTGCTCGCACACCTCAGTCGTAGCTATGCCTCGCGCGCCGCAGGAGACTCCTGCACCTCGACCTCGAATTGCCGTAGCTTGATTTGCAGCTCACGTACATACACCTGACCTGCACGTGCGAGGACACTTGCCTGCTCACCTGTCAGGTGCGCGTGAGCAGCGACAGCTCCCACGGCACTCTCACGCGAGGGGAACACGCGAGGTGCGCCGTCCTCCCGCCCCACGCGCCCGTCGACCGTCACAACGTAGAATCCCATTGCACTCCTCCTGTGCCCGTAAATCCTCCGTCCGCGACACCTACGCTATGTACGCAGGTGCGAGTTCAATGCCAGTCTCGAACGTGATTAGGTCGAGTGTGTGCTGGCGGTCGAGCAGCTCGCACTCCTCGTCACGTGCCCGCACGAGCTGCCGGTTGTACTCGGGAAAGTCGGGGTCCCCCCAGAGTGCGACACGTCGCACGCACGAGGCCTTCCGCAGTGCTGACGGGCAGAGTCCCCACCTGCGCATGAGCCGCTTGTCAGCTCGTAGCTCACGTCGTACGTGAGCCAGCTCGATGTCGGTTACCTCGCCCATATACGCCGACCCTCCGGGCATGAGTACCTCGTCCTCGTGCTCCCATGTGGTCGTGTTGCGAGGGGTTCGAGTCGGTCGAATTGTTAGCATCGTCATCTGTACACACCTCCACGTGTGAACTAGCTGCTTCGTCCCGGTTTGGTAGGGTTCCCTCTCCCTGCCTCTTCGGGTCGTAAGACTCCCCGAAGAGGCGGGAGAGGTAACCCAGTTGCGTCGTCCTAGCTGGGCAGCTTGGCCGCCCGCACCTCTTCGAGGTGCCAGTCAACCTCCCGCATGAACTCGTCCACACGTACCGCGTGAGCGAGGATTCCGAAATAGTCCAGCTGAGCTTGCTCAGCGTCGACTGGCTCACGTGAGTCTGCGAGGCGATCCGTGATCTTGCGAGCTAGCCTCAGCAGCTCACGTGCATGTGAGGTGGCGGCAGGGAGCCGCTTGCTTATCTCGCTCACACCCTCCCGGACCTGATCGTCCTCATGTGCGAGACCTGCGAGTTCGTCGTATGCGAGTCCCCTGCTCTCGAACACACTTGCGAGTGTTTCTGTGAGCTTGTCTATCTCACCCTTGTAGTGGATCTGAGCCGCCTCACCTGCCTCGCGACCTGCCACGTCTGCGAGGTCTTCCTCGCCGTACGTGAGGGCAAACTGTCCTATTGCTAGTCTCATGTGTGTGTGACTCCTTGTCACTGTGGGTTTAGCAGGGTTCCCTCTCCCTGCCTTCTCGGGTCGTAAGACTCCCCGAGAAGGCGGGAGAGGTAACCCTAGTTGCGTCGTTCTAACCGGTGCCTCCTCGTACGCTCACCCACGCCTCTTCGAGCTGCCAGTCGACATCGTTCACGTACTCGTCCACACGTGCCGCACGTGCCTGGAGGTCATCGGCCAGCTCCGATTCTGGCTCCTCCTCGCCACACGCGAAGGCTGTGATGTCTCGCACCGGTGCATATGCACGTACGATTTGTGCAGCACGTTGAGCTTGCATTACCAGCTCGTGTGTGTCCGTGAGAGCCTGTGCAGTTTTGTCGCCAATCTCGTGCAGACATGTCTGCATACGTGAGAGCTGGCCAAGGCGATCTTTGGTTGTCTCGTGTTCGTGTTCGACTACGTCGATCACGGTTTCGGCCTCGATAAGCTCACGTGTGACCCTGTTGGCGTAGCGAACCAGCTCACGTGTCGCGTCCGTGAGATCAGGCTCCCCGTACGTGAGGGCAAACTGTCCTATTGCTAGTCTCATGCCACCTCCTCCCGCACGTGATCTAGCTCACGTGCGTCCGTCCAGTTGCTGTCGACTGCCTCGCATACACATGTTGCGAGACTGCTGAAGCAGAATATGCACTTACTCATGTCACACACCTCCGTGTGAGTCAGCTTTGCAGGGGCCGTTTGCTCCTGCACGAGGGGTGCAACAAGTTGCACCGCTCGGGCAGGAGGGGAGTCTCCGAGGAGACTCCCCGCCCACATGTGCCGCCTAGGAGCGAGCCGTCAGCATCGAGACCAAATTCTCTTGAGAATTTGCAATCTGGCTGAGAGACTCACTCGTGAGCGCTTGCGAGGTGACGAGAACCTTGAGGAGCTGCTCCAGCAGCTTCTCAAGAGAGCGGGATGGGGAGTCTACCGGGTAGACTCCGGCTGGCCCGTCAATGTTGTCTTCGACAATCCGCTGGAGTCGAGACTTCGGTGGCGAAGTCTTCACTCGTGTGGTCGAAGTCTTCACTCGTGTGGTCGAAGTCTTCCGAGACTTCGACTTCTTCGCTCTCGACTGCTTCTCAGCAGTCGACTTGGCGATCTTCCAAGCTCGGTGGCCCTGTTCGGGATGGGCTGCCTTGCAGCCCTTCCCGGGGTGGTCGTTCGGCGTTGTGGACTTCTTAGAAGCCTTCACAGGCTTCTCAGAAGCTACCTCGCATGCTGTGAGGTGGCTTGCCACCTCGCACCACTTGGCGTGAGTCATCTTCCCGTTGAGGCTGTAAGCCTCAATCTGCGCTGTCGTCTTGTAGCAGTTGGCCATCTCGCACACCTCCAGGTGTGTCCCGGCTTGGGGCCGGGTTGTGTCGGTCTTGCCCAGATCGGGCTGACCAAAAACAAAGCTACACTGTCAACCCCCAAGCCGAGAATTTCGGAGGGTCTCGGAGACCCTCCGGGGTTCACGGGTTGCAGCATCGGCGACCGCGGCCCACGCAGTTCTGTGCGCGGCAGCGCGCCGATGCCACGCCTACCGCAGTGCGCGAGGCAAATCGGAAAATTCTGGAGTCACTCAGCAGCTAGCTGCTGAGTGGGGGGTGCTATAATCTCCACTCCGGCAGCTATCCGATAGCTGCCTGAGTGAAATGGCTTGGGGTCGAGAAAAACGGACCACCACCAAGGTACTAGTACCTTGACCCCCCGGAGCGATGGGTCTGGCGACGCCGTCGTTTACCGGCATAGCCGGTAAGATGGCCAGCCCAGTGGCCAACGGGGGAGGGGAACCACCGGAGGGGAAGGGGAGCTCGCGCACGCGAGGCTCCCAAAACACCTCTCTCCGAGAGAGGTGGCCCCGGCTACCGACCAGCTAGGGAGCCAAACCCAAGCTGAAAACCCACCCTAGATACTCGGAGTATCTACCCAAGCCCAGAGCCTCACACACCGTGCCGCGCAAGGCCCTGCCGCCGCGCAACGGCGCAGTCGTCACACATGCGTCAACGGGCGCCGCCCATACGCGCGCGAAGCCATTGCCCTAGCTGTGGGGGAAGCGTTCCCAGCCTTGCGTCGGAGGTGTGCAGCTTTCTACCCCCCCGTGGGGTGGGGGTTTTTCTTAATCCCCCTATGGATATGTCGTAGAATGTGTGTTGTTTAGTGGGGGGGATGTCATGCCAAGTTCATTGATATGTGTATTTGGCGGTCATGAGGGGTGTCAGCTTGGGGGATGCAGTTGTGGGTGCCACGGATGAGTTAATTCAGGAAGTTATGGTTAAGGGAGGACCGGGCGAGAAGATTATGGCCAGGATTCCGAGATGTCCTGATCATGCGGATGAGAGAATGACGTTGAAGCGAAGCAGGGGAAGGGCAAATTCGTTATTCTGGGGTTGTTCTCTGTACCCGTTGTGTGAGGCAGTCAGGTTTTTCGGTATAGAACGGGTATAAGAAGAAGGAACGTACGCGCGCCCGCGAGGGGTGTGTGTGTGGGGGGGGAGTAGGGTTTTATTTCTCGGGGTCTGTCCTCGCCTGGACTCCCCCGTGCCTCCTCCGAAGTCGGAACCGGCTCTCGCCCGGGGGTCGGTTCCGACTATCTAATCGGTGTTACGCTCATTAGCGAGAAGGCTTAGCCTTCCGGGAGGGTTTATGGAGGGAGATCGGCGAGAGGAGATTGCGGGTATCTTTGCCCAGTCTCATATACCGGCCTTGCGCTCTGTTCTCTGCTGTACGGATTGCGACTGGGAGAGTGAAGAGGTTCATCCTGTTGGAACACGCCTTGCGTGTATTCACCGGAACTTCTTCAAACCTTCTCTACCGGACAAGGATGTGCTGTGGGGGGCTTACGAATCGCAGGAAGAGATCTTTCACGGGATCTGGCGTTTCGATATTAACTAGCTGATGCCTGGAACGCCCGGCTCATGGGAGAAACGAGTTAACCGTGGGCTCTGCGGCGAGTGCGGTCAGCGTCAGCTTGTTCCAGACAGGAAGCGTTGCCAGAAATGTCTCGACCGAAAGGCTAAGTACAAGCGCAGGAAGGCTAACCGCGCTAACCACGCCGCTCACATGCGTGAGATGAACGATCTGGCGAAGGTTAAAGTACGGGAGCCATCTCTTACCAAGGAACGCGCGCACGTAGAGAAGATGCTTACCGAGGTCAAGGTTCGACTCGACGATATAAAGCCGTTTTACGATCGCGCAGTTGATTCACTTGCCTCGAGCTACGAACAGCTCATGGATGCCGAGATTACTTCTGCCCTGCACGACGTCGACCCGGTAGAACGCAGACGTTCAAGACAGTTTCTTCTTAATATGTTCCCGAAACTTATTCCACCAGAGCCTCGTAAGACGGACGATCCCCTTGCAGCAGTTGCAGAGGCAATTCAGAAACAGGGCGGTAAAATTGCAGTCATGGCCGAAGTAGGCAGCTTCGAGCCAGACGATAGCGACGGAGAGGAAGAGCCCCTGACAGTTGACATCTCTCGTACTGGGAGACCCGGCGCAATCTCTGAATACATCCGCGGCTGAGACTCCCTGGGGCGCGTCATGGCGCGCACTCCTGTCTCGGATTCCGCCTGACTGTACAAAGGATCAGTACCTCGACGAACAGCTGATCCCGGGTAGCTGTACTCTCATTCCGCAGTGCGATCACCAGATGCTTTCGCCCGAATGGGCTGATGCATTTGACCAGATGTCAGACCTTACCGTTTGCAACAAGTTTCTTGCAGCAGGCGGCGAAGGCTCAGCCAAGACACACTCCTCCGGCCTGTTCGTCACCTGCCGTTATGCATACGATCGCCTCACCCTCAACCCCGGGCCTGAGCTCTACTGGTTCATCGGCAACGACTTCGAGGATGCTTACCCGGAGTTCGACGATACCGCCCGGTTCATGGAGCATCTTGGCTGGATCGACGGCGAACCCAAGGTTCGTAACGGTGGCAAGGAACGCTGCGAGTTCGTAACCATCCACGGAACACGGTTTGCAACAGTCTCGGCCAACAAGCCAAGAAAGGTAGGCCGGGAGACCATCGACGGGATCATCGCATGTGAGCCATCTCTCTGGGCCAGGGAGACTTTCGACCGCACAATGGGAAGAATCGCAAGAAAGCCAACCGCATGGCTCTTTGGCGGTGGATCCTTCGAGACGGATACAGACCAGGGTTTCAATGCCCTCTTCCAGCAGGGACAGGTAGAAAACGAGATGCGGCTTCGGTCGCAGCGAGTTCCTTCCTATGCAAACCTGCACCTCTACCCGGGCGGCAAAGACGATCCTCGTATCCTCGAGCTTGCCAGCATGTACTCCACGCGGCGGTTCAAGGAACGAGTCCTCGGCGAACCGGCACCCCCGAAGGGACAGGTAGTCGTTGGCCTCGAGCCAGATATTCATCTCAATCCGTGGCTTATGCCCGATCCAACTCTACCCGTGCACCTGTTTGTTGACCCGGGCACACTCGTCTACTGCATCCTGTTCGTACAGATCGTTGGCCCACAGATACGAGTTCTCGGAGAGGTCTACCAGCCACAGGCCAACTCGTCGAAGGTGATTGAGCGAGCTCTCCAGCACGAGCTGTGGCGATTTGTTCGCACACATGACGGCCACTGGATGGATTTTGCCGGCAAACAGCGCCAGATGGGCGCAAAGGCTCCGGTACGAGTCTGGAAAGAGACGACCGGCCTCCAGTTCTCAACCTCGAAAGGCGTAGTTCTCGTAGACGATAAGGTCGAGCGCGTTCTGTCACTTCTGAACAGGGATTACCTGACAGCTACTCCGTATCTCCAGATCAACTCGGCCCTCTGTCCCGGATTGCTTTCCGAAGCAGGAATTGGAACGTCACCTACAGCCGATCAGGGAGGTGGTGTCTGGATGCGCCATGTGAACGAGCGAGGCGAGGTGGGAGACCCAAAGAGTAAGAACGATCACGCATGGTCGGCGCTAGCTTACGGTGCGATAGGGCATTTTGGCGTTACGGCACCGGGTAGGAAGCGTACCGGCAGGCGAGTAAAGCAGTATTCTACTGGCGGATTTGCCGACGAGTCGACTACATCGGACAATAAACCCGACTACGAGGCTTTCCCCGGAACCACGATCGAGAGAAACGATGGCTCCAGCGTTCGTTTGCCGGGTAAACGGTTTAGCGATCTTGGACAACGTTATCGCCGCAGGCTCCCGAGAACATACTGATGCGTAAGTACGAACCACAGGATATTGCCGTCCTTCGCGAGAATCTCAGTAAGACCCACGGCGACAAGCGAAGTGAGCAGGAGTGGGATGGAGATCTCTATAACCAGGATCCTAGCCGCGTTCGGCAGTACCTTCCGAATGACATCCCGATTTACCAGAGCGCACTTGCAACCGAGATCGTAGACCAGGTCTCTGACTCGCTCAGGACAGACGCCCCCGTTATTCGTTACAAGCCACGTTCCCGCGGGCGAGATGCCGACAAGGAACGTCACCGCGCACGGATGACGGCCTGGGGCATCGAGCGCCTGAAGTTCGATCAGGCTTACGCCGACATCGACCCGTACAACCAGGCCGGACTAGATCTCGCACTACGTGGCGAAGCTATCTTGAAGGTCCTGCATAATGCCGACTTTCCTCTGAAACCAACCCGGGATGAGTTTCCTACAAGATCGGTTTACGACGATGCCCTTGCCGACTGGCGAACGGAAACTTCCACGATGAGTCCGCTTCTCCCAACGCAGGCACTCGATCCCCTCGGTGTATATACACCACCAGATGCCGGATGCCCGCTTCCCTATATCGTCGAACATCAGGTTCGTCGACAGATCGACATGTGGGAGCAGTATCCCGACTGGAAAGAAGGAGTGAAGAACAAGGTATACAGGTTCGGTATCGACGAGCGGGCCATGAATGTTGACGAGCTGAACGATCCGGTACGAGAGGTTGAATGGCTCGAGTGCTGGACCGAGTCGCACTACATTATCTGGGTAGGCGGCGTCGAGGTAATTCGGAAGCCGAACCCCTATGGCTTCGTACCTTATGCTCACGTCTACTCAGGTCTCGGACGCTCAGATGTTCGGGGCAATACCGCAGAGAAAGCCGCCTCTATCCTGTCGAAGGTTCGCGGGGAGATCGAAGCCGAGATCATCGGCAAGACGATCAAGTTCGAGCTTGCCAAGCTGTATGTCTTCCCCCGGATCATGGTTCCACGTGGCACGGCTGATGACATTGCCGATTCCCTGCGAGCTCGTGGCATTATCGAGTACGAGCCCGAGATGGGCCCCGACTCGATCAAGTGGCTCGATAGCCCACCGATCAATACCTCCGTAGCCGAGTTCATGGACTCGGTTGAACGAGCAATCGCCAAGCGTGTGAACCCGATCATGCGCGGGATGGCCGAGCAGGAGTCAGACTTCGGAGTTCTCGAGGCTCTCAGGCTGGGACAGGCAACCAAGGGCATCCAGCAGATAGCAACCAACCTCAACAGGTTGAGCACGAACAGCCTGAACATTGCCGCCAGTATCGTTCAGGCGATGAACTTCGACTACGAAGACATGCGCCAGGGTGACTTCGTAGAGCCACATTTCGAGATCGAGTTCAAGGCAATAGATCCGGTAGAAGAGACCCGACGCCATATGGCCGGACTTGCTCTCTACCGAGCCGACCGTGCAATTACGAAACGTACCCTGCGCAAGGAGTTCCTCGACGGAGTCATCACCGACATCGAGGACGAGGAAGAGCAGGAGATGGCCGAGCGAGCCGAGGAAGCCTTCTACGCTTCAGACGCTTTCCAGCAGTATGCCATTGAGACCTACATCGCCGAGCGTCAGCAAGAGATGGCTGCTGATGCGCGGGATAAAGCCGAGCAGGCCAGGCATCAGCAGGTTGGGCCACCTCCGGGAGCAGGGATACCTCCGGGGGGCGGGATGCCTCCGGGAGCCGGAACAGTTCCAGAGAATCTGATGACAACGGTTGAGCAACTGGGTGGCCCTGAAGCAGACACTGGTGCCCTTGCCCAGACTGCCGGGCCTATCCAGGAAGCCCGTAGTGCAGTGGAGCTACCGTAATGGCTGAGCAGGATCGGGCAACCAAAGTCGCCCTGAAACTTTCGGGCAAGATGTCAAAGGTCTCGAAGCGGCTGCGAGACAATAATCCCATCGGCTTTGGCAAGCAACTCGTTACGACAAATGAGTACCGTAATCGCTGGCTCGGAATGACAGAGTCAGAACGAAACGGCGAAATCGAACGCCAGGGTCTTGACGTAATCTCCGACCGGCTGAGTGAGGAATAGTTATGGTAAATACCGTCCACATAGCACGGCCAGTGTCAGAAGATGAGGAGCTCTACGGCACGCTCCTCTCAGGCGAGAGGAAACCCGGTGGTAATGTTGGCTCCGGTATTCCCGTTCCTGGTGCAGGCCAGAACGGGGGGGCCACGAATGTGAGTGGATTGGGCAATAGTTTTGGGGATTCGCTGACCGGGCCGAAGACTGGTTTAGGGTCATCCTCATTCCCAGAGTTCGAAATTCCCGGCGCTGAGCACTCCAAGCCGGAGTGGCTACAGGCTAAGACCGGGGCGACAGAAAAACCCTCTTCTGTCGTTCCTCTACCTGAGACAGAAGCTGACAAAAAACTTAGACTGGCGACCCCCCCATCTGGCAGTATCCCGGGTGGACTCGAAGCTATAGTTTCTGAGTCCGGCACCAAGACTGGCGACCCCCCCATGTTCTTCAAGACGGGCTACGGGAGAGATCCTATAGGTGATTTGGAGAAAGAGTCCGACATTCTTGAGTCTATCCCGACTGGTATTGGACGGCCACCGTCAGAGATTAAGGACTTAACCCAGGACCTTCTGTTTACGGCTGAATATTACCAGAGCCTGGCCCCTAACTTGAAACAGAAATATCTGGACCAACTGCGAATGAAGTACCCCGACACAGTGTACCGAAATATGGTCGCTCAGCTTGGGGGTGAGGGTGATGCTAAAGGCTCTGGAATTGTTTCTCCGGTAGGCCAGCCTGACGAGACAGTATTCCCAGAGAGGGAGTCGCAGGGTATTGACTTAGAACTGGAGAGATACGGTCGTAGTACGGCGGCGACCCAGGTAGAGAATCAGCAGAAGCTTGAAAAGGAGAAGGAGGCTGAGTTCTACAAAGAGATCGAGGACGACACTGGCGTCGAGCATTTCGACCCGCAAGGAAGCATGGAGGCTATTTACAACAAAATCACCACTTCCGATTATACTCAGCTTACCGATTACCTGGAAAACTTTGCCGAGATAGCATCGCCGGAACCCCCGCTGTTTACCCCGCCGGGCAAGAACGAAGTGCAGCTTGTTCTTGGAGAGATGCTAGCGGTTGAGACTGGCGAGCCCACTCAGGCCTGGGGCTACTACGAGTTCGAGACGGGCGAGGACGGCACTGAGAGCCTCATATTCAAGCCTGTTTCTCACGCTGGGCAGCTAATGGGCCAAGACTATTTCAAGAAGTTGAACCTCTGGCAGAATTTGCAGGATTTCCGCCAGCGCGTCTTGCTCGCAGTCGATACTGATGCCCGACGTGCCGTCCTTGAAGAGGAAGCTATGCGGCTTGGCAGCGAGCTCAATATCAGCGAAGCGAATGTCCGGGCTACACTCGCTCAAGAAGCCACAGAGCTTGAATCAAAATTTGCTTCCACTCGACAATCGAATCAGGCTTTTCTCAAATACCTCCAGGTTGTAGGCGGTAAGGTTCCTGAGGATTCCGATGCCTTCGGTGAGTTTGCGGGAAAGTCTTTAGCTGGCACAGAGGATAGCGATCAGCGCAAGCTCGCAGCCTCGCAGCTTATCTCGGTATTCATGCAGCAGGGCGGTACTATTCCCGACGACAAAGAACTCTTCGGCGAGCTTGCCGGGGAGGTACTCACGGGCTCTCAGAAAGCAGCATTAGATCTGGTCACTAAGCAGACAACAATTCAGCAGGAAGGTGCGATCGACCTGAATGTGCTCTCGCGAATCTTTGAGATCGGCGGTACTATTCCCAACGACGAACGTTTCGGCGTGCTTGCGGGAAAAACGATAACAGGCTCACGGGACTACCAAACACAGGAGCGTAAGGCTGCTGAAGAGGAAAAAGCAGAAGAAGCTGACAGGGCCGAGCAGCGCCGACTCGATCAGGTATGGCTCAATCGAGTCCTGGAGCAAGGGACAGACAAGGCTATTGGAGAGGGACAAAAGGTCCCCGACGATTCAGCGCGTTTTGGCGAGTTCGCTGGCATGTATCTTCCCGGGAAGCGCAAGTACGAGGAAGAGCTGGCGAAGACTGCATTTGAACGCAAGATGGCAGATACGGCTATACGGATGGGGATCTCCAGCGCGACCACCCAGAAGGGAATCGACGAAGCCATTGAGATAAGAAAGAACGCCGAGCAGCTCGATAAAATACGTGTAACAATTGATATTCTCAGCAAGATTGCCGCTAATCCTATCTTCCTTCGGCAGCTTCAGCAGAGCGATATACTCACGACACTCGGCGTGGATCTTGGCTACGATTTCAGCTTTATGACGAAGGGCCCCGGCGACCTCGCCGCGCTCGGGCAGGTTGATGACTTGATCCACCTATCAGATTTCGAGAAGATGCAAATAGACGAGCGGACTGCCTATCTGGACGACCTTGCTTTCAGGATAGGAGTAAGGGCGGGTGATATCCGCGGCGAGATCGTTCGGCGTGCGCAGGGTGGTGGACTGGCTACTGGACTTGGCGGATTAAGAACAGTACGCCGAGTCGTAGGAGCGCGGTAAATGGCTCGCATTATTCGCCCGCGTGAATATCTGCAAGAGGACGTACTCGAAGAGAAGCGGGCGGAGGCTCTACAAAGGCGAAAAGAAGCCGACGCCCAGGCTGAAGCTCTGTCCTTAGTCGGTCGCCCTGACGACCCCGAGGTCAAGCATATTAAGCTACTCCAAGAAATGGAAAAGAGGGGGATAAACGCGATAGGCCTGGGTGGTGCAGGGACGATCCAAGAGGCCAACCAGATGATGCAGGATCGACTGAATGCAATGTCGCCGGAAGATGTCGCTCGTCAGGAAGGCAGGCGCAAGGCACTCGGGGGGATGTTTACGGGCATGGGGAGCTCGGTCGCGGGCAGCCTCTTCGAGCAGGCAGGCAAGATTCCCGGCGTTGGGTACCCCGCTGAATTCGAAGCGGCGCTCGAGAAAGAGAAAGAAATTGATCTCGAGGATCCCTACGCATTCAATCCCTTCTTCGGGGGTCGGGCATCCAGGGCCTTCGACCGCGGCGATGTTGGTTGGCCTCAAATCCCAATCAAGTTTCCAGATCCGAGCGCAGCGTTTCCAGGACCACAACACGTTTACCCGATTGGCCTGAAATACCCGACTGGCCTGAAAGCTCCTTTGGGCGGGGAGTCTCCTCAGGGCATACCGCCCATGTCGCCTATCTCTGAGCAGGGCTTAAAGCCCGGTACTCCAGAGCGCCCAAGCGACAAGATTATACCGATGCCGTGGGATGGACCAACCTGGTTCCATATAGGAACGGATGACGTTATACGCGAAGCGGTCCATCCGATCAACTGGGTGGGAGCGGTTAAGCTGCCGAGCGCACTGGCGAGGGGTATCCGCGGTGCTTTCTTCCGCGCAAGGACTATTACCAATCCTTTTACCAAATGGAAACAGGCCGATTTTTGGAATATGGATAAGGAGACGTTCGCAAAACTATATTACCAATTGGACGCGAACACTCATCATCCATATAGCAGGGCGTTGGAAGCGAAGCTCCAAAATTTGAGTCCTGCCGAACAAGAGCTGATGAGAACGGATTGGAAAGCTCTTGCTGCGCAGCGTGGATATTCTCCGCAACAGATAAGTGACCTTGAAAAATGGATGCACATCAATGGCAAAAACGCCTTTTCCAGCGACGTCTTCGAGACGGAAATGGCGCAGTTTCCGGGTGCTAGTCGAGGCGATTACTATGAACAGGTCGCTATAGAGTGGGGTGATGAAGCTGCCGACATCTTAGAGGCACTGCACAGGCAGAATATCGATACCCTCGATGTAACAGTACGTCCTGTTACTCATCCTGACTATCCTCATCCGTCAGGCGGCATTCAGCCTCAGGGCGGACATCTGGGGCAACAATGGGACCCAGCCCTGCCCGCAGGCCTTAGAGGTACCGACGAAGGTCTGATGAAAGCATTGGGCTCGTATG
>Ga0114898_1000652_pt1 | contig 24730 bp, 23 predicted proteins | sample Malvired_Geostar_FD_83496 | JGI IMG/M metagenome (GOLD analysis project Ga0114898, IMG submission 83496) | Marine viral communities from the Global Malaspina Expedition - Malaspina viral metaG DeepMed_Geostar | ecosystem: Environmental > Aquatic > Marine > Oceanic | place: Mediterranean Sea... | reverse complement strand
CCGCAGATCGTCCGGCATGCTGCCATTCACGGTCAGCCGGATCACGCTTCCGCGCGGCCGCGGGCGGAGGGCGTTCTCGAACAGGCGGCCCAGATCCTCCGCTTCCTTGTCGATTTCCATTTCGCTGTCGCGCAGCACGCGGAAGATGCCGCTGCCCAGAAGCTCGAAGCCCGGAAACAGCTTCTCGTAGAACTGCACGATGAGATGTTCCATCGGCAGGAAGCGGATCGCCGCCCCCGGCAGGCGGATGAAGCGGCCGATCTGCGGCGGCATCGGCACCAGCGCCTCCAACCGGCGCTTGTCGGCACCGCGCTGCAGCTGCAGCACGATGGATTTGCCCCTGTTCGGCAGAAACGGGAAGGGATGCGCCGGATCGACGGCCAGCGGCGTCAGCGTCGGGAACACCTGCTCCATGAAATAGCGTTCGAGCCATTTCTGGTCGGAACGGCTCAATTGCGACCATTCGACCATAGCCAGTCCGACTACGCGCAGCTCCTCACGCAGGGCGCGCCAGCAGCTCTGCTGCTCGGTCACCAGCTTCGCCGTCGCCTGCCAGATCGCCTCCAGCTGCTGCGCCGGGGTCAGCCCGTCCTGGCTCTGGGTGTTCACATTGGCCTCGACCTGGCCCTTCAGGCCGGCGACGCGCACCATGTAGAACTCGTCCAGATTGGAGGAGGAAATCGACAGGAAGCGCAGCCGCTCCAGCAGCGGATGCTTCGGATTCCCCGCTTCCTCCAGAACCCGGCCGTTGAAGGCCAGCCACGACAGCTCGCGGTTGAAGAACCGCTTGGGGGAATGGATGTCCACCGCGTCGGCAGTCTCGATCTCGGCTGTCGTCACGTCGCTCTCCTCCGGCCACCGGTCGTGCGCCCAGCCAGCGGGGCGCGAAACGCCTATTGAAATAGCATGAGGCCGGGGCGCTGTCATGCAAGCCCCGGCCCCAACACGTGACGGATTCGTGAAGTTTTCGGCTTACAGCGTGCCGTTATAGGCGCCGCCATCCATCACCAGATTCTGTCCGGTGACAAAGCCGACATGGCCACTGCACAGATAGGCGCAGGCGGCCCCGAACTCCTCGATGGTGCCGAAGCGGCCCGCCGGGTTCTGCTGGCGCCGCGAATCGAGCACCTCGTCGATGCTCTTGCCGGCCTGCTTGGCGGCACTTTCCGCCGTCTTGCGCACGCGGTCGGTCTCGAACGGGCCAGGCAGCAGATTGTTGATCGTCACATTGTGCTTCACGATCTGCCGCGACAGGCCGGCGACGAAGCCGGTCAGGCCGGCGCGCGCGCCGTTCGACATGCCGAGGATCGGGATCGGCGACTTCACCGAGGCCGAGGTGATGTTCACGATGCGCCCGAACTTGCGGGAGATCATGCCGTCCACCGTCGCCTTGATCAGCTCGATCGGGGTCAGCATGTTGTCGTTCAGCGCCTTGTTCCAGTCATCCAGCGACCAGTCGCGGAAATCGCCCGGCGGCGGGCCGCCGGCATTGGTCACCAGAATGTCCGGCGCCGGGCAGGCCGCCAGCAGCTTGGCCCGGCCTTCCGGGGTGGTGACGTCGCAGGCGATGGCGGTCACCTTGGCACCGGTCTCCTTGCGGATTTCCTCTGCGGTGGCCTCCAGCGCCTCCGCACCGCGGGCGGAGATCACCAGCTCAACCCCCTCGCCGGCCAGCGCCAGGGCGCAGCCCTTGCCGAGACCCTTGCTGGAGGCACAGACGATCGCCTTGCGCCCCTTGATGCCCATATCCATGGATCAGTTTCCTTCCTGTTTATTGTCATCATCCTGCCGCACCGGCATGTCCGCTTCCTCCGGCCACTCCTGCGAGAGGATTTCGCGCGCCAGCGGCACGGTGATGTTGCGCCGGGAGGCAAGCGCCGCCCGGTCCAGCCGGTCAACGATGGCGCGCAGATAGCCGAAGGAACGTTCGATGCGGGGCAGCAGGAACTGCACAAGGTCCTGACTTACCATGAGCTGCCGGTCGGCGAACAGCTTTACCATAACGGCGGCCAGCAGCGGCTCGTCCGGCGCGCCGAGCCCGACGGCCGGCAGCGCGGCCAGTCGGGAATGCAGGTCAGGCAGCCTGGCCGCCAGCCGCGCCGGCGCTTCCCGCATGGTCAGCAGCAGATGGCCGTCGCGCTCGCCCAGCAGGTTCAACAGATGCAGCAGGCCGCGTTCATCCACGATCCGGTCGGCATCGTCCAGCACCAGCGCCGTGGCGTCGTCCAGCAGCGCCGGCACCGCCGCCTGGGTCACCGACAGGGCGTCGGTCCGCCTTGCACCGCTAATCCCCTGCCAGACCGAGGCCAGATGCGTCTTGCCGCAGCCCGCCGGGCCATAGATCACCAGCGCATGCGGCAGCCGCCCGACGCGCGGCCAGTCCGGCCAGCGGTCCAGCCAGGCGACGGCGTCCGCATTGCTGTCGGCCACGAGAAAATCCTCCCGCCCGAGCGCGGGCCGGTGCGGCAGATCGAAGGCAAGCTGTTTCATGGCAAGTCGTCGTCGGACAATTCGTCGCCAGGCTGCGTCTTCTGGTCCTTCGGTGCGCGGCCGCGATGCTCATAGAGCGGGCTTTGCAGATATTGCTGGATCGCAAACCGCGCCATGACACCGACCACGGCAGCGACCGGCACCGCGACCAGCACGCCGACGAAGCCGAACAGCGCGCCGCCGGCCAGCAGCGCGAACATCACCCAGACCGGATGCAGCCCGACCTTGTCGCCGACCAGATTGGGCGTCAGGAGATTGCCTTCAATGGCCTGGCCGATCACGAAAATCGCCGCCACCGCGACCACCCAGGTGAGGTCGCCGAACTGCACCAGCGCCAGGCCGATGCTGGCGATCCCGCCGACGATGGAGCCGACAAAGGGAATGAAGGAGATCACACCGGCGAACAGGCCGATGACCAGGCCGAAATCGAGCCCGACCAGCGTCAGGCCGATGGCGTAGAACAGCCCCAGCAGCAGGCAGACCATCGCCTGGCCGCGTACGAAGCCGGAGAGGGTTTCGTCGATCTGCCGGGCAAGATGGCGGATGGTCGGCGCCTGCTCGCGCGGCAGCCAGCCGTCCACCCGCTCGACAATCCGGTCCCAGTCGCGCAGCAGGTAGAAGGCGACGATGGGCGTGATGAGGATCAGCGACAGCAGGTTGGCCACGGCAGCACCGCCGCTGATGAGGTTGCCCACGACGCCCGCCGCCCATTTCAGCACCGCGCCGGAGGAACCGATGATGTCCGACATGCCGTTGTCCGGCTTGTCCGCCAACCGGCGCTGCAGTTCCGCGACCAACGGCCCGAGCCGCTCATACAGGATTTCGATATAGCCCGGCAGCTTTTCACTCAGCCGCACCGCCTGATCGTGCAGCAACGGCACCAGCAGGACGAACAGCAGCGCGAAGAAGCAGAAGAACAGCAGCAGCGCCAGCGCGGTGCCCAGCCAGCGCGGCAGCCGCGCCTGCTCCATCCGGTCCACAAGCGGGTCGAGGAAATAGGCCACCGCCATGCCGGCGACAAAGGGCAGCAGGATATTGCCGAGCAGATAGAGCGCCGCCAGCAGGACAAGGATTGCGCCCAGCCAGAAGCCGGCGCGTTGCCGGAGGGTCATTGCTGGCGCTCCCCGATCATCGCGCGGCTGCCCCATATCCACACATAGGCCGCACCGGAAAACAGCGTGGTGCAGGCGACCAGCGACGTCAGCACCTCCACCGGCCAGCCGCCGATCCAGGGATAGCCGGCCTGCGCCAGCACCGTGCCGCCCAGCACCGCCAGCACCAACCCCACCTGTGCCACCGTATTGGCCTTGGAAATCAGCAAGGGCGCCATTGCAACCTTATACCCCATTGTCTGCAGCAGGATGACACCTCCGACGATCAGGGTGTCGCGGAAAACCACCAGAATAACCAGCCAGTTCGGCAGCCCGCCCAGATATCCCAGCGTCACATAAACCGACATCAACAGCGCCTTGTCGGCGACAGGATCGATATAGGCGCCGAATTCCGTGCGTGCATCGAAGCGCCGGGCAAGATAACCGTCCACCGCGTCGCTGAGGCCGGCCAAAAGAAACAACCAGAGCGCCAGATCGTTGCGGCCGTCGAGCAACGCCCAGATCACCACCGGCACGAGGCCGATGCGCGCAAGGCTGATCAGATTGGGCAGCAAATACAGGAAAGGCGCCAAGCGGGCCTCCAAAAAGCACAGGGCATAACCGGATTTCCGGCCCGGTCATTGCGGCGACAGCCGCCAGACCGCGCCACCGGTCGCAAGAGGGTCGCTCGCAAGGGACAGGCCGCGCTGTGCCAGGGCGGCGCGAAGCTGCTCCGGCTGGCCAGCATACCACAACACGATCTCGGCCTCGCCCCGCGACAGGGAAACCAGATTCTGCCGGCGGATCATGCCGATCTCGGCCAGTTTCCGGCGCAAGGCGGTCCAATCATCCAGCCCGGAAACGGCGGTGATGACCGAGATCCGGTTTTCCAGACCGGGCCTGACAGCAGCCGCGTTCTTCCAACTCGCATCCAGCCGGCTGGAGACCTGCCGGATGGCGCGCGCCAGCAGCTCCGCCCCGGTTTCGCCGGGCGCTGCTGTGACACGCTCGCTGCCGGAGTCTGGCGCGCCTGCGGAATCGTAGCGCGTGAAGCGGATATCGAATGCCTGTTGGCCACCGGAATCCGCCGGCCTGGCCACCGCCACAAGGCTTGCCACGGCGCCATAGCGTCGCGCCATGGCGGCCAGGCGCTCGCGATCCCCGGCTTCCGCCTGTTCGGCCGAGATGCCGACAAGATCGGCGGCATCGGCCAGCGGCACGACGACCGGCACCAGGGCCTGGCCAAGGCTGGCCTGTTCCCAGGCTTCACGCCACGGATTGGGATCGTCCCACAGCAGCAGTCCCCCCTCGGGCGACTGCCAGAGCGGCAGCACCAGCACCGGCTGGCTGGCCATGGTTACTGTCGGCAGGTCGGTGCGTGCCAGCAGTGCCTGCACCTCGGCCGGGTTGAACCGCACCACCATCCTGGCGATATAGCGCACGCCCGACGAGCGTTCGTCACGCACCTCGAAGCCCTGCACCAGCGCATTGAGCGCCGCCCCCGACGGGGTGGCGGGCAGTCTGCCATGCACCGATTCAGGGGTGAGCTTCTGCAGCAGCAGCCTGAAGGCGGCGCGCTGGCCCTCTTCATAGGCCTGCTCACGCGCGGCCACGGCGCTGCCGGCCGTCACATCGACCGGCACGTCCTCGACCGTGTAGAGCCTGCCTGCCGACTGCGCGGCGGCCTGACCGGTTTCGGCCAGCAGACCGCCCAGGGCCAGCAGGCCGATCAGAACAAGGCGGGTCGAAACCCTGTGGCGATGCACCATTGCAAAGCGTCCCGTATTCGTTATTGTCTGGCCGCCCGACGCTCCGGCCCGGCCCTTCTGGGGTCATAACGGCCTGGCGCGGCGCTTGATCCACTTACACGGCAAAATGGGGGCGAAGAGCACCCCATCGCAAGGGCTTATATCCGATGGCGGGTGACGAGACCACCAACCAGGCCTCCCAAGACCAGGCCGCTGGGCGAAACACCCTCACCTACCGCGATGCCGGCGTCGATATCGATGCGGGCGACGCGCTGGTCGAGGCAATCAAGCCGCTGGCGAAATCCACGGCGCGGCGCGGGGCCGATGCAGCGCTGGGTGGATTTGGCGCGGCCTTCGACCTGAAGGCCGCCGGCTTCACCGATCCGATCCTGATCGCCGCGACCGATGGCGTCGGCACCAAGCTGAAGGTCGCCATCGACAGCGGCCATCACGCGACGGTCGGCATCGATCTGGTCGCCATGTGCGTGAACGACCTTGTCGTGCAGGGTGCGGAACCGCTGTTCTTCCTGGATTACTATGCCACCGGCAAGCTGGATCCGGCGGTTGGCCGCGATGTCGTCGCCGGCATCGCCGAGGGCTGCCGGCAGGCCGGCTGCGCGCTGATCGGCGGTGAGACGGCGGAGATGCCGGGCATGTACGGCAAGGGCGACTACGACCTTGCCGGCTTCGCCGTGGGCGCGGTCGAACGCGACCGGCTGCTGAGCGGCGACGGTGCCGCCGAGGGCGATATCCTGCTGGGCCTCGCGTCGAGCGGCGTGCATTCCAACGGCTATTCGCTGGTCCGCCGCGTGGTCGCCGATCTGGGCGTCGATTATGAATTCCCCGCCCCCTTCGACCTGGAGCAGACGCTGGGCGCTGCCCTGCTGGCGCCGACGCGCATCTATGTGAAATCCTGCCTCGCCGCCATTGCGGCCGGTGGTCAGGACGGGGTGAAGGCGTTGGCGCACATCACCGGCGGCGGCCTCGTCGAGAATCTGCCGCGTGTCTTCCCCGACAGCCTGTCCGCCCATATCGACGGCACCAGCTGGACCATCCCGCCGGTGTTCGGCTGGCTGGCGAAGGCCGGCGGCGTCGATCCCGCCGACATGCCGCGCACTTTCAACTGCGGCATCGGCATGGTGCTGGTGGTCGCCCCCGGCGCTGCCGAGGCCGTGACCGCCGCACTGGAGCAGGCCGGCGAGACGGTGTTCCAGATCGGCCGCATGGTCGCGCGCGAAGAGGCCGGTAAAGCTGTGCTGATCGACGGGCTGGAGGCACGGTGGAACGGCTGAAGGTCGCGGTGCTGATCTCCGGCCGGGGCAGCAACCTGCAATCGCTGATCGATGCCTGCGCCGCCCCGGACTTCCCGGCGGAAATCGTGCTGGTGCTGTCCAACAAGGCGGATGCTTATGGGCTGACCCGCGCCGAACAGGCCGGCATCCCGACCAAGGCGATCTCGCACAAGGGCTATCCCGACCGCGACAGCTTCGACGCGGCGGTGCATGACGCAATCGTCGCGGCGGGCGCCAATTTCGTCTGCCTCGCCGGTTTCATGCGGCTGCTGACCCCCGGCTTCGTCGGCAAATGGCACGACCGGATGCTGAACATCCACCCCTCGCTGCTGCCGGCCTTCAAGGGGCTGCACAGCCATGAGCGCGCCATCGAGGCCGGTTGCCGCTTCACCGGCTGCACCGTGCATTTCGTGCGCGCCGAGATGGATGACGGCCCCATCGTCGTGCAGGCCGCCGTGCCGATCCATCAGGACGACACAGCAGACGATCTGTCCGCCCGCGTGCTGGAAGCGGAGCATCGCTGCTACCCGCTGGCGCTGCGCCTGGTCGCCGAGGGCCGCGTGACCATCGACGGCATGCGTGTGCTGGTGGACGGCATCGCCTCCCCCGCCGAACCGGCGATCAACCCGCTGGGGTAGGGTTTTCCCCTCACCCGGCAGCGGCCACATTCGCTTCTCGCCCCCACCTCACTCTGTCCGTCACCCCCGCACTTGTTGCGGGGGTCCAGGCTTCCGCTCGCTGGATCGTCTGCCGAGTAAGCCGAGCCCTGGTTTCCCGGGACAAGCCCGGGAATGACGACGGGAAATGGGGCAACCACATAGTCAATATTACATCCCCTCCCCTTTAGCGGAGCTGGGTGAGGGGGAAATCAGGCTACTTCTTCCGCTTGTCGCGGAAGCGCTTCGCCGCCCCGGCAATATCCGTCTGCTTGCCGCGCGCGACCGACAGCGCGTCCGCCGGCACGTCCTTGGTGATGGTGCTGCCCGCCGCCACCATGGCGCCGTCGCCCACACTCACCGGGGCTACCAGCGCGGAGTTGGAACCGATAAAGACTCCGGCGCCAATCTCCGTGCGGTGCTTGGCGAAGCCGTCATAATTGCAGGTGATGGTGCCCGCCCCGATATTGCTGCCGGCACCGATGGAGGCGTCGCCCAGATAGGTCAGGTGATTGGCCTTCGCGCCCTTGCCGAGGCTGGCGTTCTTCACCTCGACGAAATTGCCGACATGGGCATCCGGCCCGATGACAGCGCCGGGCCGTAGCCGCGCATAGGGGCCAACGATGGCCCCGCTTTCCACCGTCGCCCCTTCCAGATGGCTGAAGGCCCGGATGTCCACCTTGTCCGCCACCGTGACGCCGGGGCCGAACACGCAGAACGGCCCGATGGTCACGTCGCGGCCCAACTTGGTGTCCCAGCACAGATGGACACTGTCCGGGTCGGTCAGTGTGGCGCCATTCTCCATCGCCCGGCGGCGCAGCGCCTGCTGCGCGATCTTCTCCGCCGCCGCAAGGTCCATCCTTGTGTCGATGCCCATGACCTCCGCCTCCGGACACTCGACCACGGCGCAGGACTGGCCGCGCGCCCGTGACGCCGCAATGATATCGGTCAGGTAATATTCACCCTTGGCATTGCCGTTGCCGAGGTCGCCCAACATACCCTTCAGCAGCGCCGCATCGATAGCCATATAGCCGCCATTACAGAGATTTATGGCCCGTTCTTCAGGCGATGCGTCGGCGAATTCCACGATCCGATCCAGCCCGCCAGCCGCATCGGTGACCAGCCTTCCATAGCGCGCCGGATCGGCCGGGCGGAAGCCCACCACCACCACGGCAGCCCCGGCCTCGCGCTTCGCCAGCATGGCGCGCAGCGTGGCCTCGGAGACGAAGGGATCGCCACCGGCCAGTGTCAGCACGGTGCCTCGGTTGAACCCTTCCAGCGCCGGCAGCGCCGCCATCACCGCATGGCCGGTGCCGAGCGGCGGGTCCTGCAGAGCGGTCGCGTGCGGCGCCACCGCCTGCGCCACGGCCTCGCCCTCCCTGCCGGTTACAACGACAATGCGGGCTGGCGTCAGCGCCTCGACCGTCGCCAGCAGATGGCGGATCATCGGCCGCCCGGCGATCATATGCAGCACCTTCGGCAGGTCCGACTTCATCCGCGTACCCTTGCCGGCGGCGAGGATCACGGCGGCGACAGGCTGGCTCGGCTGGTAATCGTTCATCGTCAAAGACCTTGGAGCATCGGGACTTCCGGTTCTATCGTTGCGCGCCTTCCGCAGCAACGTCCTTGAGAGTCTCCATGCCTCGTATTGCCCTCGCCTTCGACCTCGACGGCACGCTGATCGACAGCGCGCCTGATCTGCGTACCGCGCTGAACCGGCTGCTGGCGGAACTCGCCCGCCCGCCGGTGACGCTGGCGCAGACCAAGGGCTTCGTCGGCGACGGTGTGCGGCTGCTGGTCGGGCGGGCGCTCGCATCCGGCGGCATGGCTGTCACGGATGCCGAAGCTGGCCGCCATGTCGCGCGGTTCCTGGATATCTACGAGGCGATGCCAACCACGCCTGCGCAGCTCTATCCCGGCGTGGCACGCACACTGTCCCGGCTGAAAGCCGAAGGCTGCCGTCTGGGACTCTGCACCAATAAGCCGCAGCAGCCGACCGAAACCCTGTTACCGCAGCTTGGCCTTGGCAGCCTGTTCGACTGCGTGGTCGGCGGCGATGCGCTGCCGGTGCGCAAGCCCGATGCCGGCCATCTACACGCCGTACTGGACCGGCTGGGCGGCACAGCGGCGGACAGCGTGATGATTGGCGACAACGAGAACGACGCCGCCGTTGCGGCAGGCTGCGGCGTGCCCTTCATCGCCATGGCCTATGGCTATCCCCGCGTGCCGGTGGCGGAACTGGGTGCCGCGATTGTTCTCGAACGCTTCGCCGATCTGCCGGACGCGCTGAAGAGGCTCTAGGCCGCCTCGTCCAGCAGCGCCATCACCTTCTCGGCAATCGCCAGCGAGGAAGTTACCCCCGGCGATTCGATCCCATACAGCGCCACATGATTGGCAATGCCGTGATCCCGAGGCCCCTGAATCATGAAATCCTTCGCCGGTTCGCCCGGCGCCTGGATCTTCGGGCGGATGCCGGCATAGCCGGGCTGCAGCGATCCATCGGGCAGGCCCGGCCAGTATTTCCGAACGGCGGCGTAGAATTTCTCCGCCCGGCCTGGATCGACATCGTAATTCACCGCATCGATCCATTCGACATCCGGCCCGAAGCGGCATTGACCGCCCAGATCCAGCGTCACATGCACGCCGAGGCCAGCCTGCTCCGGCGCCGGATAGATCAGCCGGCTGAACGGCGTCTTCACGCCGGACAGGGTGTAGTAATTGCCCTTGCAGAAATAGGCCGGCGGCACAGTCTGCGCCGGGATGCCCTCGATGGCGTGGCCCAGCGCCTGCGCATACAGCCCCGCCGCGTTCACCAGGATATCGCAGGACAGCGCCATCGGGCTGTCGCCGCCGGTCTCGATCTCGAAGCCGCCCCCATTGCGCCCTGGCCCCCGCACCCGGCCCGACAGTACCGGCGTGTGGAAGGCCAGCATGGCGCCGTGGTCCTCCGCCTCGCCCTGCAGCGCCAGCATGTAGGCATGGCTGTCCAGGATGCCGGTCGAGGGCGAGATCAGCGCGCCGACGCTCTCCACCGCCGGCTCCATCGCCTTCACCTGCGCCGGCGTCAGCCAGTCGAGGTCCGGCACGCCATTTTCCGCCGCGCGCTGCCTGATCTGCTCCAGCGCCGGCATCTGGTCGTCCGAGGTGGCGACGATCAGCTTGCCCATCTGGCTGTAGGGCACGCCCCGGCTTTCCATGTAGTCGTAGAGCAGATGCTTGCCGCGCACGCACAGTTCCGCCTTCAGGCTGCCCGGCGCATAATAGATGCCGGCATGCACCACTTCGGAATGGCGGGAGCTGGTCTCGGTGCCGATGGCCTCAGCCTTTTCCAGCACGATGACCTCGCGGCCGGACAGCGCCAGCTCGCGGGCGATGGCGAGGCCGACCACGCCGGCACCGACCACGATGCACTCGACATGATCGCTCATCGGCCCCTTCCCCCGTTCCACCGGGACCATTTGCCGCGCGTCCGCGGCTTCGCTACTGTCGTGGAAATACAAGCAAGGGTCACTGTCGATGCCACTCGATATCGTTCATTCGGTATGCCCGCACGACTGCCCCAGCACCTGCGCGCTGGAGGTCGAGCGGCTGGATGCCCACACCATCGGACGGGTGCGGGGCGCGCAGGACAATAGCTACACCGCCGGAGTCGTCTGCGCCAAGACCGCAAGATATGCAGAACGCGTGCATCATCCAGACCGGCTGGCGAAACCCTTGCGCCGAAAGGGCGAGAAAAACAGTGGAAACTGGCAGGAAATCAGCTGGGAATCGGCGCTGGACGAGATCGCCGATAATTTTCTCAAGGCCACCCAACGCCATGGCAGCGAGACGGTCTGGCCGTTCTACTATGCCGGCACGATGGGGCTGGTGCAGCGCGACGGCATCAACCGGCTGCGCCATGTCATGCGCTATTCCGGCCAGCACTCGACCTACTGCAATTCGATTTCCGACGCCGGCTGGGTGGCCGGCACCGGCCGCAAGGGCGGCCCGGATTCGCGCGAGATGGCGGAGAGCGACCTGATCGTCATCTGGGGCGGCAATCCGGTGCACACCCAGGTCAACGTGATGACCCACGTCACCCGCGCCCGCAAGGAACGCGGCGCGAAGCTGGCGGTCATCGATACCTACCGCACCGCGACCGCTGAACAGGCCGATATCTTCCTGTGCGTGAACCCCGGCACCGATGCTGCGCTGGCCTGCGGCATCATGCATGTGCTGTTCGCCGAAGGCTTCGCCGACCGCGACTATCTCGCCCGCTACACCGATGCGCCGGCGGAACTGGAAGCCCATCTCGCCAGCCGTACCCCGGAGTGGGCGGCGGCCATCTGTGGTGTGCCGGCGGCGAATATCCGTTCCTTTGCAAGGCTCTACGGGGCGACGCCGCGCAGCTACATCCGCGCTGGCTATGGCTTCACCCGCAGCCGCAACGGCGCGGCGCAGATGCATGCCGTCACCTGCCTGCCGACGATCACCGGCGCCTGGCAGCATCCGGGGGGCGGCGCGCTGTACGGCCAGGGCGCGATCTATCACTGGAACAAGAGTCTGATTGAGGGGCTGGACCGGATCGACCCGTCGGTGCGGATGCTGGACCAGTCGCAGATAGGCCGGGTGCTGACCGGCGATGCGGACGCCCTGCGCGGCGGCCCGCCGGTGACGGCGCTACTGATCCAGAACACCAACCCGGCGACGGTGGCGCCGGAAAGCCTGCTGGTGAATGAAGGGCTGCGCCGCGCCGATCTGTTTACCGTGGTGCATGAGCAGTTCATGACCGAAACCGCACAGCTGGCCGATATCGTGCTGCCGGCCACCACTTTCCTGGAGCATGACGATCTCTATCAGGCCAGCGCGCACTCCTACATCCAGATTGGCCGCAAGGCGATCGAACCGCTGGGCGAAGCGCGGGAAAATCACTGGGTGATCCGCCAACTGGCCAAGAGGCTGGGCGCGGAGCATCCCGGTTTCGAGATGAGTGCCTGGGAGATGCTGGACGCCACCCTGCAGGCCTCCGGCTGGCCGGACGCGGAAACCGTTTGGAAAGACCACTGGCACGACGCCATCGGCGATTTCGAGACCATGCATTTCCAGAACGGCTTCGGGCATCCCGACGGCCGGTTCCGCTTCAGGCCGGACTGGGCGGCGATGGGCCCGCACCATGCCGGCCTGCCCGCCCTGCCCGACCATTGCGGGCTGATCGACAATGCAACGGCGGACCGGCCGTTCCGGCTGGTCACCGCGCCGGCGCGCAACTTCCTGAACACCAGCTTCACCGAGACGCCTTCCAGCACGAAGCGTGAGGGCCGGCCAACCCTCATGATCCATCCCGGGGACATGGCGGCAAAAGGTCTTACGGACGGCCAGCTGGTGCGCATCGGCAACGCCCGCGCCAGCATCGCCCTGCACGCCAAACCCTTCGACGGGGTGAACCCGGGCACGCTGATCTGCGAGAGCATCTGGCCGAACCAGGCCTTCGTGGAAGGTATCGGCATCAACGCGCTGATCAGCGCCGATCCGGGCGGGCCGAATGGCGGCGCTGTTTTCCACGATACGTCGGTGTGGCTAAGAGACGCAGAGTAACTGATCACTTGCGCGCAAACACAACCCAAAGTATGAAGATAGTATAACGACAACGAGATTTAGTCACACCATGTCGCTTGCCGAATCCACTCCCCTGCCTGAAGAAGACAGCTGGCCGCCTGCCGAACCGGCCCATGTCATCGTGGTCGGCAACGAAAAGGGCGGCTCCGGCAAGTCCACCACCGCGATGCACATCATCGTCTCGCTGCTGCGCGACGGCTATGAGGTCGGCTCGCTGGACCTGGACGCCCGGCAGGGCACGCTGACGCGCTACATCAACAACCGGCGGCGGTCAGCGGCCAGCGGCGAGAATCTCCCCCTGCCCCGTCACCAATTCCTGCAGCCCAGCGAATTGCCGACACGCTCGGAAGCCGAGGCGGAAGACCGCGAGCGCTTCGACCAGCTGTTCGCGGAAATGCGGGTGCTGTGCGATTTCGTGGTGATCGACACACCCGGCGCCAATACATTTCTTGGCCGGCTGGCGCATTCCCATGCGGACACGCTGGTCACGCCGATGAATGACAGCTTCCTCGATCTCGACATGCTGGCGACGGTCGATGGTACCGGCCGGAACATTGAGAGGCTGTCGGTCTACAGCGAAATGGTGTTCGAGCAGCGCAAGGCGCGCATGCAGCGCGACCGCAGCTCCATCGACTGGGTGGTGATGCGCAACCGGCTGTCCAACCTGAACGCCCGCAACAAGCAGGACATCGCCGACGTGATGAACGCGCTGACCCGGCGTGTCGGCTTCCGCATGGCGCCCGGCATCAGCGAGCGGGTGATCTACCGCGAGCTGTTCCCGCGCGGCCTGACCATGCTGGACCTGCTGGAAGCCGGCGAGACCGCCAGCATGTCGCATCTGGCCGCCCGGCAGGAAGTGCGCGCCCTGGTCGAGGCGCTGGGCCTGCCGGAGCGTTTGCCCAAGCAACAGCGCCGCGCCGCCGAGTAGCCTGCTGTCTCGGCCTGTTGGCCGGGCTGGAAGTTTCGCCCGCCACACCAACATAATGGGAAGCAGGATTCCCGGTGACATGGCGGAGCTTGATGGTTTCCAACAAGACGAAACTGCCCGACACGGGCCATAAGGCACTGTCCAGCCAGACGCAGGTGGATGCCTTCCTGCAACGCCTGGCGGCCACCCCGAAGCCCGTGCCGCAGGCCGGACGCGGCCGGCTGATCTTCGCCATGGACGCCACCGCCAGCCGGCAGCCAAGCTGGGATAGCGCCTGCCAGATCCAGGGCGAGATGTTCCGCGAAACGGCGGCGCTCGGCGGGCTCGATATCCAGCTTGCCTATTACCGCGGTTTTCATGAATTCGACGCCAGCCCGTGGCTGTCCGACGCCGAGACGCTACTGGGCCGGATGACGGCGGTGCAGTGCCGGGGCGGACAGACCCAGATCGACCGGCTGCTGCACCACACGATCGCCGAGACCAAACAGCGCAAGGTGCAGGCGCTGGTATTCGTCGGCGACTGTTTCGAGGAGGATATCGACCGGGTCTGCCAGACCGCTGGGGCGCTGGGCCTGCTGGGCGTGCCCGCCTTCCTGTTCCATGAGGGCGGCGAGCCGGCCGCGCGCCGCGCCTTCGAGGAGATCGCCCGGCTGACCAAGGGCGCATACTGCCCGTTCGACGCCTCCAGCGCGCAGCAGCTGCGCGACCTGCTGTCCGCCGTCGCGGTCTATGCCGCTGGCGGCTACCGGGCGCTGGAATCCTACGGCAAGCGCAAGGGCGGGGCCGCACTGATGCTGACAAGCCGGCTGGGACGGGCGTAAAACCGGGCGATGCCATATCTCATCCTTGGCCTTGCCCTGCTTATCGGATTGCTGCTGGCCGCACGCTGGCTGACCGGCGCCGACCCGAAGAAAATCGCCAGCGCGCTGAAATGGCTGGGCGGCGTCCTGCTGGTGGCGGCCATCGGCATTCTGTTCGTGCGTGGACAGTTGGGCTATCTGATCGCGCTCGCCGGCGGCCTGGTGCCCTTCATCTGGCGCTGGCGCAGCATTCTGCAAAGCGTGCGCAACGCCGCCAAGGCAGCGCAGGGACCGTCCCAGGGCCAAAGCTCGGAGATTGTCACGCGGCTGCTTTCCATGCGCCTCGACCATGACAGCGGCGAGATGCATGGCCATGTCCTCGAAGGGCAGTTCCGCAACCGCTCGCTGGATACGCTGAGCCATACCGAGATGGCCGCACTGCTGAGCGAGTGCCACGCCGCCGACGCGCAATCGGCGCAGGTGCTGGAAGCCTATCTCGACCGTATGCACGGACCGGACTGGCGCGCGGATTTCGGCGCGGAAGGCACGGCGGAGGCGGCGCAAGCCAGCGGGCCGATGACGCCCGATCAGGCCCGCGAGATTCTGGGGCTGGCGCCCGGTGCCACGCCGGAGGAAATCCGCGAGGCGCACAAGCGGCTGATGATGGCAAACCACCCGGACCATGGCGGCTCCACCTACCTCGCCGCGCAGATCAACCGCGCAAAGGACGTGCTGCTGGGGAAGAAGTAGCCCGCCGCCCGCTATGCAATGATGTCGGGCAGCAGCTCGGATTCCACGCGCAGGATCTGGTCCTTCAGGATCAGCTTGCGCTTCTTCAGCCGCTGCAGCTTGATCTGGTCGAACGGCGCCTGCTCGGACAGGCGGGCGATTACCTCGTCAAGGTCACGGTGCTCGGTACGCAGCTCTTCGAGCCGCTCCTTTAGGCGATCTTCATCTTCGCTCATGGCTGGCGCAAATCCAAATCGGTGCCGGCGACGGCGTCCCCTCTGTCGCCGCGGCCCTACTTTCTGCTTTATTGCCAGAGTCCTGACCGCAGGAAAAGGGTAAGCTTCACCTATGAGCAAGAAACATATCGGTATCCTGACCAGTGGCGGCGATTGCGCCGGCCTCAATGCCTGTATCCGCGCCGTCACGCTGCATGCCTGCCTCGGCCATGGCTGGCGCGTGACCGGCATCCGCTACGGCACGGCGGGGCTGATGCACAGCCCGCCGCAAACCCTGCCGCTGACCCCGGAACTGTTCGACACCAGCTATCTGCGCCGGGCCGGCACGCTGCTGGGCTCGGTGAATACCGGCAACCCGTTTGCCTTCCCGATGCCGGATGGCAGCCGCAAGGACCGCTCGGAAGAAGTGATAGCCGGCTACCGGTCGCTGGGGCTGGACGCGCTGATCGGCATTGGCGGCGATGGCAGCCTCGCCATCCTGCGCCGGCTGGCGCAACAGGGCGGCATCCCCTTCGTCGGCATCCCCAAGACCATCGACAATGATGTGGCCCAGACCGAGAACGCGCTGGGCTACGCCACCGCCGTGCAGGTCGCCATCGAGGCGCTGGACCGGCTGCAGCCGACGGCGGCCAGCCACGACCGCGTGATGGTGCTGGAGGTGATGGGCCGCGATGCCGGCCATATCGCGCTGAATGCCGGTATTTCCGGCGGCGCCGACGTGATCCTGATCCCGGAAATTCCCTACTCCATGGAAAAAGTGGCGGAAAAGGTGAAGGCGATCCGCGCCGGGGGACGGAACTTCGCCCTCATCATCGTCGCCGAGGCCGTGAAGACCGAAGGCGGAGTGGCCATGATGCGCGACCTTGGGCGCGGCGAGACCCGCTATGGCGGTATCGGCCATTATATCGGCGAGGCGGTGGAAAAGCTGACCGGGGCGGAGGTGCGCGTGACCGTTCTGGGCCATGTGCAGCGCGGCGCCGAGGCGGTGCCACAGGATCGGCTGCTGGCCAGCGTGTTCGGCGCGCATGCGATCGACATGGTGGCGGCCGGCCGGTTCGACCGGATGGTGGCCTGGCAGAACCGCGATACGGTCGAGGTGCCGCTGGCGGACATCGTCGATAAATCGCATTGCGTCGATCCCCATGGCGTGATGGTGGAGACCGCCCGGCAGCTTGGCATCTCCTTCGGGGATTAGGCGTGTCTTCCCCGCCTCTGCCCCCAACCCCCGATTTCTGGTCCTTCTCGCTGGATTTCTACGGCCGACCCGGCGTGGCGGAGGCCTGTCTGGAACTACAGGAGCGGCACGGGCTGGATGTGAACCTGGTGCTCTATTGCTGCTGGCGCGGCGATGTCCTTAGCGAGGCGCAGATCGAGGCCGCCATCGCGCTGACCGCCCCCTGGCGCGCGGAGATCGTACAGCCCTTGCGCGCGCTGCGCCGCCGGCTGAAGCCCGGCTTCCCACCCGTCCCCGAGGCCGAGGTACAGGGTTTGCGCAAGCGCATCGCCGATGCCGAACTGGAAGCCGAAAGGCTGCAGCAGCAGGCGCTGGACGCGCTGGCAAGAAACGAAGGGCCAATTCTCTTGCCCTCCCGGCAGGCGGCAACAGCCAATCTGATGCTGCTGGCGGCGCTTTGCCAGGCAGGAGACAGCACCGGTGCGCTCGAACAGCTGGCCGGCCATCTCGACTGACGCCACGCATATTTGTTCTATATTTGTTCTTTTTGTGCTAAGCCTACTTGTCCGATATCCCCGGACGAGATGTGCTCCATGCTGCCGCGCACGCCCTATCTGAAATGGCTGTTTCTCGACCTGAACGCCTATTTCGCCAGCGTCGAGCAGCAGGCGGAACAGCGCCTGCGCGGCCGTCCCGTTGGCGTGCTGCCGCTGCAGTCGGAAACCACCTGCATCATCGCCGCCAGCTATGAGGCCAAGGCCCGCGGTGTGAAGACCGGCACGCCGGTGTGGGAGGCCCGCCGGCTGTGCCCCGGCATCGTTCTGGTACCGGCCCGGCACGAACTCTATGTCGATTATCACCACCGAATCCTGAAGGAGATCAACAATCACATCCCGGTCTCCCGCGTCGGCTCCATCGACGAGATGGCCTGCGAGCTGCTGGGCGACGAGCGCGAACCGGAAAGAGCCCTCGCCCTCGCGCGCCGGCTGAAGCGCGGCTTGCTGGACAATGTCGGGGAATGCCTGCGCTGTTCCATCGGCATCGCGCCCAGCCGCTTCGCCGCCAAGGTGGCCAGCGACATGCAGAAGCCGGACGGGCTGGTGCTGATCCGGCCGGAAGAGCTGCCGGAGCGGTTCTTCGGCCTGGAACTGCGCGACCTCGCCGGGATCGGCCCCAACATGGAACGCCGGCTGAACGCCGCCGGTGTCCATTCGGTGCGCGCGCTGACCGCGCTGCAACCCAAGCATGCCCGGAAAATCTGGGGCAGCGTGGCCGGTGAACGCTTCTGGTACGGGCTGCACGGCGTCGATATCCCGGAAGCGCCGCCGGCGGCCAAACGCTCCATCGGACACAGCCGCATCCTGCCGCCCGCCATGCGCGCGCCGGATGAGGCGCGGCAGGTCGCCCGCAGGCTGCTGGCCAAGGCGGCGGGGCGGCTGCGGCGCTACGGGCTGACCGCCTCGGCGCTGGCCTGCTCGGCGCGGCTGGAAACCGGGCTGCGCTGGGGTGGAGAAACCCGCCTGGAGGCGACACAGGACAGCTTCGCCCTGCTGGCCGCCTTCGAGACGCTGTGGCGCGACTACAGACCGGTCGGCGGCAGCGGTCGCGTGAAGAAGGTCTCGGTCATGCTGCTGGGGCTGGCGCCGCTGGAACAGCAGACACCCGACCTGTTCGCCGCCGCCGAGCCGGGCCGGCAGCAGCGCCAGCAGATCCGCTCCAGGCTGGCCGGCGCGCTGGATCGGCTGAACGGTAAATACGGGTCCGACACGGTGACGCTGGGGCTGCTGCCCAAGATCGGGCTGGAATATGCCGGCGCCAAGGTTGCCTTCACCCGCATCCCCGACCCGGAGGAGTTCAGCGAGTGAGCCTCATATCTTATATCTTGTAGGCGACGCGGACCCCGCCCCAATGCCGCCCGCGCACGAAGATCGGCGCAGAGCAATCCTTCATCATCGCGAACTGCCCGCCCCCCATATCGCGGCGGTAGGTCTGCAACAGGAAAAGCGCCGTACTGCGGCCGGCGGCCAGCCCGACCCTGTCGTTGAACATGCGCCGGTTGCGGCAATTGGCGGCGTTCCAGGTCGGATCGCTGCTTTGAGGCTGCGAGAATTTCTTGTTATGCGTCGGCAGATAGCCATTCTCGTCCACGCTGGCACAGAACACGATGCGGCTGTCGCTGGCTGCCACCGGCTCCTGGATCGGCGGCAGCACCTTGTCGGTAAACAGGGTGAAGCGCGTCATGAATTGCTGCGGATTGCTGCCGGAAACCGGCTTGTAGTCGCGGTCGAACAGATCAGCTTCGGTGATCTCGCCGGCCGCCAGGCCAGCCTCATAGGCCTCGCCGATGCGCCGTGCCGCCTCCTTCGCCATGTCGATGAAGGGCGTGTCCAGCGTCTCGATGCCGGCCCCGGCGGTAATGCCGATCAGGCTTTCGGTGACGGTGACCAGCTTGTCGATCCGTTCCCGCGCCTTGCCGAGATCCTGACTTGAATGCTCGACATCGGCCGCGACCTCGTCGATGGCGTCAAGGAACCGCCCGCAGCTCTCGTCGATCTCCCCGGCCGAGGCGGTGATGACCGAGGTTTCGTTGCCGACGCTGGAGATCGCCTCGCCCACACCGGCCATCACCTGGCCGATGGAGGATGCCCCCTCCCGCACCGAATCGGCCTTGGCGGCGGCGGATTCGCTGCGGTCGATCAACTGCTCGGATTCCGCGGCAAGCTGGGTCAGGGTGACGTTGATGTCCTGCGTCGCCGTGGCGGTCTGGCCGGCCAACTGCTTCACCTCGGCAGCGACAACGGCGAAGCCCTTGCCGGCATCGCCCGCCCGCGCCGCCTCAATGGAGGCGTTCAGTGCCAGAAGGTTGGTCTGCTTGGCGATGGTGGCAATCTCCTGCGCGACAGTACCGACCTTAGCCAGCGCTTCGCGCAGCCCATTCACCTGGGCATGGATGTCTGCCACCGCCGTCACCAGATCCTGAATGTCACGAATCGAGGCGCCGATCCGGTCGCGCGAATCGGCGATCTGCCGCGCGGCCCCGTCGGTTACCTCGGAGACGCTGCGCGCCACCGCCGCGACCTTCTGGTTCTGCGCGGCCATGTCGCCCGCCGCTGTCCTGATGTCGGAAAAGACCTCGGCCTCGCGCCGAACGCGCGAATCCACATCGGTGACGCTGCCGGAAATATCGGCGATCTCAATCCCCAGATCGCCGACCTGCTCGGCAATCTTCTGCAAGGCATCGCGTTCGATCTGGCCCGCAGTGCCCCCGCCTGCATCACCAAGACGGCGCTCCATCAAGGTGGCCGCCTCTCCTTCATTTGCACTCATTTTCCCTGTTGCCCCATTTTTTTATTGTGGGTGCTCAAGAATAACAGAGAAATGTTAATAAAGTGTCAGTCTAATATAAGAAGTAAGCAGAACAGACAAGTGAACGGAACAGCACGGCTAGAAGCTGGGCGGCTCCATCCCGACGGCGCGCAACGCATCGCCCAGCGCCTGCTTCAGCCGGGCCAGGCCGGCCTCATCCTTCGCTTCGCAGCGGGCCACCAGCACATCCTGGGTATTCGAGGCACGCAGCAACCACCAGCCATCCGCCGTCTTCACCCGCACGCCATCGACATCATTAACCTCGACGCCGGACTGCCCCTTCAGCCATTCCTTGACCTCACCCGCGACCTTGAACTTGCGCTCCTCGGCGCAGGGGAAGCGCAGCTCAGGCGTGTTCACCATTTCCGGCAGCGTATCGCGCATCTCGGCCAGGCTCTGGTCGCCGTTCGACAGAATCTCGATCAGCCGGATCGCCGCGTAGAGCGCGTCATCGAAGCCGTAATAATGATCGGCATAGAAGATATGGCCGCTCATTTCGCCGGCGAGCGGCGCCTTCACCTCCTTCATCTTGGTCTTGATGAGGGAATGGCCGGTGCGCCACATCAGCGGCACGCCGCCGGCCCTGGCAATCTCGTCATAGAGCGACTGGCTGGCCTTCACATCGGCGATGATCGTCGCCCCCGGCCGTTCGGCAAGCACGGCGCGCGCCAGCACGATCATCAGCTGGTCACCCCACAGGATGCGGCCCTGCCCGTCGATCACGCCGATCCGGTCGCCATCGCCATCCAGCGCGATGCCGAGGTCGGCCTTGTGCTCGGCCACCGCCTCCATCAGCTGTTCCAGATTTTCCGGCACGGTCGGGTCGGGGTGATGGTTCGGGAAGGTGCCATCCACCTCCACATTCAGCAGCACATGGCTGGAGGGCAGACGCATGCAGATTTCGTTCACCAGCGGGCCGCCAGCGCCATTGCCGCTGTCCCAGACGATCTTCAGCTGCTTGCCTTCGCGATAGTCGCGCATCATCCGGTCGGCATATTCCTGCACGATGTCATGCCGGCTGACCGCGCCCGTGCCGCTCTCGAAATCGCCGCTGGCCGCCAGGGCGCCCAGGCGCTGGATATCGTCACCGAAGAACGGATCGTGCCCCAGCATCATCTTGAAACCGTTATAGTCCGGGGGGTTGTGCGACCCGGTCAGCATGATGCCGCCATCGGTATGCAGGTGATAGACGGAGAAATACAGCATCGGCGTCGGCCCCATGCCGATCCGCCGGACATCGACGCCGCTGGCCGACAGCCCTTCGACCAGGGCTGCTTCCAGCATCGGCGAGCTGAGCCGCCCGTCATAGCCGACCGCGACCGACTTGCCGCCCTTGCGCCGCACCAGCGTGCCGAAGGCGCGGCCGATGGCGCGCGCATCCTCCGCGGAGAGCGTCTTGCCGACGATGCCGCGAATATCGTACTCGCGCAGGATGGTGGGATCGAAATTGTGCCCGGTCGTGTCAGCCGTATCGGTCATGAAGGCGTGCCTTCCTTTTTCTTTATTCTTCGGGTTCGGGCGTGGGGCGCCCGACGCAAGTATAGCGGAAACCGGCCTCGACCATATCCTTCGGCTCATAGATATTGCGCAGGTCGATCATGACCGGCCGGGCGAGGACCTGCTGCATCCGTTCAACGGAGAGTCCGCGGAACTCGTTCCATTCGGTCAGCACCACCGCCGCGTCGGCGCCTTCCATCGCTTCGTAGGCGCCTTCGCACCAGCGGACGCCCTCGATATGGCGCGCAGCCTCCTCCATGCCGACCGGATCATAGGCCCGCACCGTCGCGCCGGCCGCCATCAGCGCCGGCAGGATGACCAGGCTGGGCGCGTCGCGCATATCGTCGGTGTTCGGCTTGAAGGTCACGCCCAGCACGGCGATGGTCTTGCCGGCGACCGAGCCGCCCATGAACGCCACGATCTTCTCGGCCATGCGATGCTTGCGGCGGTCATTGATATCCACCACCGTCTCGACGATACGCAAGGGGCTGCCGGCCTCCTGCGCGGTGCGCACCAGCGCCATCGTGTCCTTGGGAAAGCAGGAACCGCCATAGCCCGGCCCCGGATGCAGGAATTTGCGCCCGATGCGGCCGTCGAGGCCGATGCCCTTGGCGACATCATGCACGTCCGCGCCCAGCTTCTCGCACAGATCGGCAATCTCGTTGATGAAGGTGATCTTGGTGGCGAGGAAGGTATTGGCCGCGTATTTGATCATCTCGCTGGTTTCCAGCGAGGTCATCACGATGGGCGTCTCGATCAGGAACAGCGGCCGGTAGAGATCGCGCATGACCTCCTGCGCCCGCGGGCTCTCGGCGCCGATGACCACGCGGTCAGGCCGCATGAAATCGCCGATGGCGGCCCCTTCGCGCAGAAATTCCGGGTTGGAGGCAACGTCGAAATCGGCATCCGGCCTTGTCTCCCGGATAATCCGCTCGACCTCGCGCCCGGTGCCGACCGGCACGGTGGATTTGGTGACCACCACCGTGTAGCCGTCCAGCGCCTCGGCGATTTCCTTCGCGGCGGCATAGACATAGCTGAGATCGGCATGGCCATCGCCGCGCCGGCTGGGCGTGCCGACGGCGATGAACACGGCGTCCGCCGCCGCCACCGCCGACCGGACATCGATGCCGAAGCTGAGCCGCCCGGCCTTCACATTGCCGGCCACCAGCGCCTCCAGCCCCGGCTCATAGATCGGCATCTCGCCTTGCAGCAGCCGGTCGATCTTGGCCTTGTCCTTGTCGACGCAGGTGACGTCGAACCCGAACTCCGCAAAACAGGCTCCCGAGACCAGGCCGACATAGCCTGTGCCGATTATCGCGACGCGCATGCCGTTCTCTCCTGGCCGTTCTCTCTCATGGCCTTTTGGGCCAACCGGGGTTAGCGGTAATTCTTCAATATCTCGCGCAGGTCGCCGGCCATGTCCTCGCGCTCCAGCGCGAAGGCGACATTCGCCTCCAGGAAGCCGATCTTGGAACCGCAATCGAAACGCCTGCCATCGAAGCGCAGCCCATGGAACGGGTGCGTGCCGATCATGTCCGCCATCGCGTCGGTCAGCTGGATTTCCCCGCCGGCGCCCTTCTGCCCCTTCGCCAGATGCTTGAAGACATCGGGCTGCAGGATATAGCGGCCGATAACCGCCAGGGTGGACGGTGCCTTGTCCGGTTCCGGCTTCTCGACCAGCCCCTTCACCTCGACCAGACGGCCATCGGCGCTGGTCGTGCCCGGCGAGACCACGCCATAGCTCTTGGTCTGCTCCTTCGGCACATCCATGACCGCCAGCATGTTGCCGCCGGTCTCGTGATAGGCCTCGACCATCTGTGCGAGGCAGGATTCCTCGGACAGGATCAGATCGTCCGCCAGCAGCACGGCGACCGGCTCATCATCGTCGATCATGTTGCGCGCGCACCAGACGGCATGGCCAAGCCCCATCGGGTCCTGCTGGCGCAGATAGGCGACCTGACCGGGCCGCATCAGCATCTCGTCCAGCAGCTTCAGCTCCTTCTCCTTGCCACGCTCGCGCAACGTGTCTTCCAGCTCGTAGGAATGGTCGAAATGATCCTCGATGGCGCTTTTGCCGCGCCCGGTCACGAAGATGAATTCCTCGATGCCGGCTGCACGCGCCTCGTCCACCGCATACTGGATCAGCGGGCGGTCCACGACGGGCAGCATTTCCTTCGGCAGCGCCTTCGTCGCCGGCAGAAAGCGCGTTCCCAGGCCACCGACCGGGAAGATCGCCTTGCGCACGGGTTTTGCCATTGGATACTCCTAATGTTGCGGTACGGGCTTGTTGCAGTGCAAACGCATGGAACGGGGAGGCGTTCCGAAGGAAAGGTATGGATATACCTTGAATAGGAAGGCTTTAAAGCCTCCCCCGCTTGCGCTGGCATGCCCGAAATCGGCCTTCTATGTGCCACAGACAGGGGGCATGAAGCAACCGCCGCCCCGGAACCGGAACTCTTCGCACCTGCGCACTTGCCAGCCTCTTGGCACCCCCTATAATGCCGCGCTTTCCCGTTTCGCGGCCCCTGAAAGGCCCGTGCAAACCCAAGGTGGACAAGGGAGCCTGCAGGGCGTGACGAAAGCGAGCGACAAGCCGGTGGTCGGCATCATCATGGGCAGCCAGTCCGACTGGCCGACCATGCGCCATGCCTCGGAGATTCTGGAGCGGCTGGGCGTGGCCCATGAATGCCGCATCGTCTCCGCCCACCGCACGCCCAAACGCCTGGTGGAGTATGCCGAGACAGCGCGGGCACGCGGGCTGAAGGCGGTGATCGCCGGTGCCGGCGGCGCCGCGCATCTGCCCGGCATGGTAGCGTCGATGACGCCGCTGCCGGTGTTCGGCGTTCCCATCGAGAGCAAGGCGCTGTCCGGCATGGACAGCCTTCTCTCCATCGTGCAGATGCCGGGCGGCGTCCCGGTCGGCACCCTGGCCATCGGCAAGGCGGGCGCCATCAACGCCGCACTGATCGCGGCATCCGTCATTGCCCATCTGGACCCGAAGGTGGCCGAAGCGCTGGACGCCTTCCGCGCCGAACAGACCGACAAGGTCGCCGAGATTCCCAGCGACGAAGCGTAGAAGCATGGCAGGCAAGGACATTATCGCCCCCGGCGCCACCATCGGCATGCTG
>Ga0114898_1000646_pt1 | contig 24969 bp, 17 predicted proteins | sample Malvired_Geostar_FD_83496 | JGI IMG/M metagenome (GOLD analysis project Ga0114898, IMG submission 83496) | Marine viral communities from the Global Malaspina Expedition - Malaspina viral metaG DeepMed_Geostar | ecosystem: Environmental > Aquatic > Marine > Oceanic | place: Mediterranean Sea... | reverse complement strand
GTGCAGGCCGTCGTGCTGAATTTGCTGGCCGATCTGAAGGTCGAGCTGGGCATCAGCTACCTTTTCATCAGCCACGATCTGAACGTGGTGCGGCTGATCTGCGACCGCGTCATGGTCATGCGGCAGGGCCGCATCGTCGAGGAGGGCGACACCGAAAGCGTGCTGCGCGCGCCGGCCGACGCCTATACCCGTATGCTGCTTGACGCCATCCCCCACCCGCCGGAAATTCACCGGGGGACCAGGCAGGGGGAGGAATTGCCCGCATGATGCAGCAAAAGCGCGCCCTGCTGCGCGCCGGCACCACGGTGGACGAGATGGTGCGCGCGCTGGCCGATGACATCGTGAAGGGGCTGCTGCCGCCCGGCGAGAAGCTGGACGAGCCGAAGATGGCGGAGCGCTTCGGCGTCTCCCGCACGCCGGTGCGCGAGGCGCTGGGCCAGCTCTGTGCCATGGGGCTGGCGAAACGCCGGCCGAACCGCGGCTGCGTCGTCGCCACCATCACCGACCGGCGGCTGACCGAGATGTTCGAGGCGATGGCGGAGCTGGAATCGGCCTGCGCCCGGCTCGCCGCGCAACGCATGAGTGCCGGCGAGCGCAAAGCGCTGTCCGACCTACATCAGCACTCGGCAGAGCTGGTGCGTGCCGGCGCGCAGGAAGACTATTCCGCCTTCAACATGCAGTTCCACGGGCTGATCTACGAGGGCTGCCATTCCAGCTATCTGGCCGATCTGGTGAGTTCGACGCGCAACCGCCTGGCCCCGTTCCGCCGGGCGCAGTTCCATGTGCTGGGCCGCCTGCGCAAAAGCTGGGGCGAGCATGAATCCATCGTCACCGCCATCCTGCGCGGCGAAGCGGAAACCGCCGCCCAGGCCGCGCGATCCCACGTCATCGTGGTCAGCGCGGCCAGTGCCAGCTTCGTCAGCGCCAGTTTCCTGAGCGACAGGCACCTCTCCCAGCCTCTGGATTCCTCCAATGCGGAAATCGGCCTGAAGGGGGAACCGATCAGGACGCGAGCCTGCCTGTCCCGGCCGCGCGGATAACCCCGGCGATCTGCGCCAGCTCATCCGAAAGTGGATTGGTCTTGCGCCAGACCATGCCGATCGTCCGGCTGGGCCGGGGCGAAGCCAGACGGACAACGGAGACCGGCGCCGAGCGCGTCTCGACCGGAACCGCCATCTCAGGGATCAGGGTGACGCCAATCCCGGCACCGACCATCTGCACCAGCGTCGAGAGCGAATTTCCCTCGATCAGATCATGCGACGGCGAGACCGATATCTTGCAGAAGGAAATCGCCTGATCGCGGAAGCAGTGCCCCTCCTCCAGCAGCAGCAGCCGCATATCCTGCAGCGTCTCGGCGCTGGGCACCGGCTTGTCCGCATCGGCCTGCGGGCGCACCAGGAAGAATTCCTCCTCGAACAACGAAACCGACGTCAGGGCGGGCTCCGACACCGGCAGGGCCAGGATCGCCGCGTCCAGCCTTCCGTTCATCAACTCGCCGATCAGCCTTTGCGTCGTCGATTCGCGCGGCAGAAGGTCCAGCGCCGGATAGCGCTGCGTCAGGCTGTTGATGACGGAGGGAAGCAGATAGGGCGCCACCGTCGGGATGACCCCGAGGCGCAGTTGCCCGGAGAACGGCCGGTGCGAGGCGCGGGCGAGATCGCCCAGCTCCTCTACCGCGCGCAGGATGACGCGCGCGCGGGCCGCGAAGCTTTCGCCCAGACCGGTCAGGCGAATCTGCCGCGTGCCCCGCTCCACCAGCGGTGCGCCGACGATCTCCTCCAGCTCCTTCACCTGCAGCGACAGGGCCGGTTGCGAGATGGAGCAGGCCTCGGCGGCGCGGCCGAAATGCCGGTGCTGCGCCAGCGCCTCGAAATAGCGCAGATGTTTCATGGAGATATCAATCATAAGTTTTTCATATCATGTAAATTTGAAAATGCAATTTTATCTTATGAATGAACTCGATCATACTCCAGATGCAAGGAAGCGGCGGACAGCATGGGTGTCCTCGGCTGAATGACGAATTTCCCGCAATTCCGCGAACCAAGCGTCGGAGAGAAAAGATGAACGCACCAAGCAAGGGAGCTGCCGGCAAATGCCCGGTGATGCATGGCGGTAATACCGCCACCGGCACCTCGGTCATGTCCTGGTGGCCGAACGCGCTGAACCTCGACATTCTTCACCAGCATGACAGCAAGACCAACCCGATGGGACAGGGCTTCAACTACCGCGAGGAGCTGAAGAAGCTTGATGTCGCGGCGCTGAAGAAGGATTTGCACGCGCTGATGACCGACAGCCAGGATTGGTGGCCGGCCGACTGGGGTCATTATGGCGGGCTGATGATCCGCATGTCCTGGCACGCCGCCGGCTCCTACCGGCTGGCCGATGGCCGCGGTGGCGGCGGCACCGGCAACCAGCGCTTCGCACCGCTGAATTCCTGGCCCGACAATGTGAATCTCGACAAGGCGCGGCGCCTGCTGTGGCCGATCAAGAAGAAGTACGGCAACAAGGTCAGCTGGGCCGACCTGCTCGTGCTCGCCGGCACCATCGCCTATGAGTCGATGGGGCTGAAGATTTTCGGCTTCGGCTTTGGTCGCGAGGATATCTGGCACCCGGAAAAGGACGTCTATTGGGGTGCCGAGAAGGAATGGCTCGCCCCCAGCGATGGCCGTTATGGCAGCGTCGATGATCCGGCGACGATGGAGAATCCGCTGGCTGCCGTGCAGATGGGCCTGATCTATGTGAACCCGGAAGGCGTGAACGGCCAGCCGGACCCGCTGAAGACCGCCGCCCAGGTGCGCGAAACCTTCAAGCGCATGGCGATGGATGATGAGGAGACCGTCGCCCTGACCGCCGGTGGCCACACCGTCGGCAAGACCCACGGCAATGGCGATGCGGCGCTGCTCGGCCCCGATCCGGAGTCGGCCGGCGTCGAGGAACAGGGCCTGGGCTGGAACAACAAGACCAGCCGGGGCATCGGCCGCAACACGGTCACCAGCGGCATCGAGGGCGCCTGGACCACCCATCCGACCCGTTGGGACAATGGCTATTTCCACCTGCTGCTGAACTATGAGTGGGAGCTGAAGAAGAGCCCGGCCGGTGCCTGGCAGTGGCAACCGATCGACATCAAGCCGGAAGACATGCCGGTCGATGTCGAGGATCCCTCAATCCGCTGCATGCCGATCATGACCGATGCCGACATGGCGATGAAGATGGACCCGGCCTATCGGGAAATCTCGGAGCGGTTCTACAAGGATTTCGACGCCTTGTCGGACGCCTTCGCCCGCGCCTGGTTCAAGCTGACCCACCGCGACATGGGCCCGAAGCAGCGCTATTTCGGCCCCGACGTGCCGCAGGAAGACCTGATCTGGCAGGACCCGGTCCCGGTCGGCCCCACCGGCTATGACGTGAAGGCGGTGAAGGCGAAGATCGCGGCCAGCGGCCTGTCGGTCAGCGAGATGGTCACCACCGCCTGGGACAGCGCGCGCACCTATCGCGGTTCCGACATGCGCGGCGGTACCGATGGTGCGCGCATCCGCCTGGCCCCGCAGAAGGATTGGGAAGGCAATGAGCCGGCCCGCCTGAAGAAGGTGCTGGGTGTCCTGGAAGGCATTGCCGCCCAGACCGGCGCCAGTGTCGCCGACGTGATCGTGCTGGCCGGCAATGTCGGTGTCGAGCAGGCGGCCAAGGCGGCCGGCGTCGCCATCGAGGTGCCGTTCGCGCCGGGCCGTGGCGACGCGACCGACGCGATGACCGACGCCGAATCCTTCGAACCGCTGGAGCCGATCCATGATGGCTACCGCAACTGGCTGAAGAAGGATTATGCCGTCAGTGCGGAGGAGCTGCTGCTCGACCGCACGCAGCTGATGGGCCTGACCGCCCATGAGATGACGGCGCTGGTCGGTGGCATGCGCGTCATCGGGGCCAACCATGGCGGCAGCAGGCATGGCGTCTTCACCGACCGCGTCGGTGCGCTGACGACCGACTTCTTCACCGTCCTGACCGACATGGCCTATAGCTGGAAGCCGACGGGCAAGAACCTGTACGAGATCGTCGAGCGCAAGACCGGCCAGGCGAAATGGACGGCAACCCGAGTCGATCTGGTGTTCGGCTCGAACGCGGTACTGCGGGCCTATGCCGAAGTCTATGCCCAGGATGACGGCGAGGAGAAGTTCGTGAAGGACTTCGTCGCCGCCTGGACGAAGATGATGAACGCCGGCCGCTTCGACATCGCGTAAGCGGACCGCATCACACAAACCGGTCGCCGCATCCCGCGGCGGCCGGTTTTTCTTTGCGCGCGCATCGCCCGCTTTTCGGCTAGCGGCTCTATGGGTTTTACGGAAGAAGTGGTGGGCCCGGCAGGATTCGAACCTGCGACAACGCCGTTATGAGCGGCGGGTTCTAACCGCTGAACTACAGGCCCGTAAGGTGGCAAGCGCCTTGTCCGGCTTTATCCCGCATGGGACGGGCGCCGTCAACCGAGGCGCGTACCGGACACCCGCCAGACGGCCACGCGCCAACAAAGAACCCGCCGGCGGGAAGCGCGGCGGGTTCTTCGATTGCAGCCGGATCAGGATTCTCAGGTATCCAGGAAGCTGCGCAGCTTGCGGCTGCGGCTCGGGTGCTTCAGCTTGCGCAGCGCCTTCGCCTCGATCTGGCGGATACGCTCGCGGGTGACCGAGAATTGCTGGCCGACCTCTTCCAGCGTGTGGTCGGTGTTCATGCCGATGCCGAAGCGCATGCGCAGCACGCGCTCCTCGCGTGGCGTCAGGCTGGACAGCACGCGCGTCGTGGTCTCGCGCAAATTCGCCTGGATCGCCGCATCGACCGGCAGGATCGCGTTCTTGTCCTCGATGAAGTCACCCAGATGGCTGTCTTCCTCGTCGCCAATCGGGGTTTCGAGGGAGATCGGCTCCTTGGCGATCTTCAGCACCTTGCGCACCTTCTCCAGCGGCATGGCCAGCTTCTCTGCCAGCTCCTCCGGCGTCGGCTCGCGGCCGATCTCGTGCAGCATCTGGCGGCTGGTGCGCACCAGCTTGTTGATCGTCTCGATCATATGCACCGGGATGCGGATGGTGCGGGCCTGGTCGGCGATGGAGCGGGTTATCGCCTGCCGGATCCACCAGGTGGCATAGGTCGAGAACTTGTAGCCGCGGCGGTATTCGAACTTATCCACCGCCTTCATCAGGCCGATATTGCCTTCTTGGATCAGGTCCAGGAACTGCAGGCCGCGGTTGGTGTATTTCTTGGCGATGGAGATGACGAGACGCAGGTTGGCCTCGACCATTTCCTTCTTCGCCCGGCTGGCCTCGCGCTCGCCCTTCTGCACGGTCTGCACGATGCGGCGGAACTCGCCGATCGGCAGTGCCGCCTCCGAGGAGATATCGGCGACCAGCTGGCGCAGATGCTGCGCATCCTCGCGCTGGGCGGCCAGGAACTTGTCCCAGGCCTTGGACCGGCCGGCCAGCGAGTCGAGCCAGTTTGGATCGAGCTCATTGCCGAAATAGGCCTTCAGGAAGTCCGGGCGCTTCACGCCGGCGGTCTCGGCCAGGCGCAGGATGCGGCCTTCCAGCCCGGTCAGGCGGCGATTGAGCTCGTAGATCTGCTCCATCAGCGCTTCGATCCGGCCGTTGTTCAGCCGGATCTTGTTCATCATCTCGACCAGTTCGGAGCGCTGCTGCTCGTACTTGGCCTCGGACTGCTTGGTCAGCGCCTCGCCCTTCTGGATCTTCAGCAGGCGTCGCTCCTGCAGTTTCTGCAGCTTGCCATAGGATTCGGCGATCTGGTCGAGCTGCTCCAGCACGATCGGCTTCAGCTCGGCTTCCATGGCCGAGAGCGACATGGTGTTGTCGTCCTCGTCGCCTTCTTCGCTCTCTTCCGTCTCGCCTTCCGGCTGATTTTCCTTGGCGGCGGCGGGCTCGCCCTCTTCGGCAGCGTCGCCTTCGGTGGCCTCTTCAGCCTCCGGGCCGGCGCCGTAGGTCGCGTCCAGATCGATGATATCGCGCAGCAGGATGCGGCCATCGAGCAGCGCATCGCGCCAGGCCAGGATGGCATCGAAGGTCAGCGGGCTTTCGCAGATGCCGCCGATCATCGCCTCGCGGCCGGCCTCGATGCGCTTGGCGATGGCGATCTCGCCCTCGCGCGACAGCAGCTCGACCGAGCCCATCTCGCGCAGATACATGCGCACCGGATCGTCGGTGCGGCCGATATCGTCGTCGTCGATATTGCCGCCCTTCACGACCTCTTCATCGTCATCGCCGGCGGGGCTGCGCTCTTCGCGCTCTTCCTTGTCCTCGTCGTCAATGACGTTCACGCCCATCTCGGAGAGCTGGGTCATGATGTCTTCGATCTGCTCCGACGACATCTGGTCGGACGGAAGCGCCGCGTTCAGCTCATCATAGGTGATATAGCCGCGCTCCTTACCCTTCTGGATAAGACGCTTCACAGCGGCACCGATATTGTCGATCAGCGGCGCATCATTCTGATCGTCGCGGGAATCGTCCTTATCGTCGGTCGTCGCCGGTTTGGTTGCCATTCGCTACTGCCCTCTCGATAAAACATATGCGGAACGGACACCCCCCAGCATCCGCCGCACCATTCCCACAACTAAGACTGCTGACCGGACCCGCGATCGCCGTTGCGCTGTCCCGCGCTTTCAATGGCAAAAGCCTGATCGTCAAAGGTTGGACCAGTGACGAGCTCCTGCAAGGCTTGCCTCAGCGACTCCATGCGCGTCCAGTTTTCCTCGGTCATCTCGTCGGCAAGGGCCGCCTGGGCCTCCACCAACTGTGCCTCAAGTTCGGCTTGCGCGGATGCCCGCGACAGCAATTCCTGAAGCACGCTTCGCGCCCTGTCGGCCGAAACCGAGGCGCCTGTAAAACGGGCCGTCTCCTCGACCTCGGGCGACCGCAGCCGCTCCAGGGTCGTGGAATAACCCTGCGCAATTAGGTGGCTCTCGACATGCGGAACGTCAAGGTCGGAAACGCTAGCGGGCACGTGTAGAATCTCCCCCCGCAGCCTGTCAAGCTCGGCATCCTCGAAAGGAAGCATCGAGATGACCTCCGAAAACTCGTCGATCAGCTGCGGATGATTGATCAGCGCGGCCAGAACAATCTGCTCGGCCCGGCGCGAGCGCAGGGCAAAGGCGAAGCGCCGGCTGCCGGTGCGCTCGATATGTTTTGCCGCCAGATCAGCCTGGGTTTCCGGCTCTTTCCGGCGGGCACGCGGATTGTACTTGCCGCCCGGCCGGTCGCGCCAGCCACGCCGGTAGCCCAGCAGATGGCCGTCCTCATACCCGTCGCCATAGCCCTGGCGATAGCCACCAAGGTCAGCGTCTGACCCGCCTTGGGCCGCTTCACCGTGATGTGCTGGCCCCCTTTGAGCCGGTGCCGGCTGCGCCGCCCCGATGCCTGCCAGGGCCGGATAGGCCTCCTCCATCTGCCGCAGCAGGGCGGTGCGATAGAAGCCCTGCACCGTGCGGTCGGCGATCTTCGCCGCATGCTCTTCCAGGGTCTGGCGCAGCAGGGCGAGCTGTTCCGGCGTCTCGCTGTGCAGCTTCGCACGCTCGCTGCGCCACAGCGCCGTGACCAGCGGGGCCGCCTCGTCGATCAGCCGGCGCATGGCGGCGGGGCCTTGCGTGCGGATCAGGCTGTCCGGGTCTTCCTTCGCCGGCAAGGTGACGAAGCGCAGGGAAAAGCCCGGTTTCAGCAGCGGCAGGGCGCGCTCCGCCGCGCGGGCGGCGGCACGCTGGCCGGCGGAATCGCCGTCGAAGCACAGTACCGGCTCCGGCGCCAGCTTCCACAGCTGCAGGATCTGCTCCTCGGTCAGCGCCGTGCCCAGCGGCGCCACCGCATAATCGAACCCGCCCATGGCGAGGCCGATCACATCCATATAGCCCTCGGTCACCAGCACGCTGCCGGCCTTGCCCGCCGCCTCGCGCGCCTGGGCCAGGCCGTAGAGCACCCGGCCCTTGTGGAACAGCGGGGTTTCCGGCGAATTCAGATATTTCGGCTGACCGTCCCCCATGACGCGGCCGCCGAAGCCGATGACCCGGCCGCGCCGGTCGGTGATCGGGAAGATGACGCGATCCCGGAAATAATCGATGGCACCGCGGGCACGCTCACCCGGTCGGTCGCCGGCCTCCTCGGCCGGCTTGTGCAGCCCGCCCTCGATAATCAGCGATTCCTCGAAGCCTTCGGCGACCAGATGCGCCTTCAGTGCGCTGCGCTCGTTCGGTGCGTAACCAAGGCGGAAGCGCTTCAGCGTCGCCTCGTCGAGACCACGGCCCTTCAGATATTCCATCGCCTGCTTGCCGACCGGCAGGCGCAGATTGCGCTCGTACCAGCGGCAGGCCGCCTCCATCACCTCTTCCAGCGTGCGGCGCTTCTGGTCGCGCGCCCGATCGTCCGGATGCTGGGCCGGCACCTGCAGACCCGCGATCTGGGCCAGCTTCTCGACCGCTTCCGGGAAGCTCAGCGCCTCGGTGTTCATGGCAAAGGTGATGACGTCGCCATGCGCCCCGCAGCCGAAGCAATGGTAGAAGCCCTTGTCGTCATTGACGGTGAAGGAGGGCGTCTTCTCGTTGTGAAACGGGCACAGCCCCTGGAATTCCCGGCCTTTGCGCTGCAGCCGGACACGCTGCCCGACGATCTCGGACACCGCCAGCCGGTCGCGCAATTCGTTCAGGAATTCGGGTGGAAAAGACATCTAATCCCAGCGGTTCGTCACAGCGTTTTGCGGTCGTTGATCGACACCGTGCCAAGATGCGGGCGCTATCATACGCCGATTCGGCCCGCGTGCGAGTCAGTATGCTCGCCAACAGGGCTCGGAAATGCCGAAGCCCCCGGACAGGCCGGGGGCTTCAAGCGAAAAGCAGTCGGACGCGATCAGGCCGTCAGATGGCCGCGCACCATGCCGGACGCCTTGCCGAAATCCATCTGGCCCGGATAATTCTGCTTCAGGAAGGCCATGACCTTGCCCATATCCTTCACACCGGCAGGCTGGACATCGCTGATCGCCTTCTCCACCACCTCGGTCAGCTCGCTCTCGTCAAGCTGGCGCGGCAGGAATTTCTGGATGATCGTGATCTCGCCGCGTTCCTGCTCGGCAAGCTCGCAGCGGCCGCCACGCTCATACATCTCGATGGAGTCATGGCGCTGTTTCACCATGCTCTGCAGCATCTGCTGGATCTCGACCTCGTCGATACCATCGACATTGCCGCGGCCCCGCGCGCAAATGTCGCGGTCCTTCAGAGCTGCCAGAATGAGCCGTAGGGTGGACACGGCGCGTGCATCACGCGCCTTCATCGCTTCTTTAAGCGATTCGTTAAGTCGTTGGCGAAGCATTAAGTTCCTCGCATTCATTGGCGAAGTCATGCGACGGTAATGCAAAACTGCCTACCGTGCAAATTGATAAAAATTACCAACTCTTTGGTTTTGTTGAGAAAATTTTATTTCTCAACACTTGACGGCGGCACGCGATTTGCTTATCACTCCGGCAATTTGCCCGCCGCTGCCATTCGTGCGCCCGCAACATCCGCGGTGCGCGGGCGCTCGATATAGGATAGGCCCGATGCCAAATCAATATGGTTCCAACGTCCCGCCCCGGCCAGAGGGGGCGACGGCGGCGCTGGTGCTCGCCGACGGGACGGTTTTCTGGGGGTACGGACTGGGTGCCGCCACCACCAAGGTGGGCGAGGTCTGCTTCAACACCTCCCTGACGGGCTATCAGGAGATTCTGACGGACCCGTCTTATGCCGGCCAGATCATCACCTTCACCTTCCCGCATATCGGCAATGTCGGCGCCAATGACGCCGACATCGAGACGATCACCCCGCCGGCACGCGGCCTCGTTCTGCGCGCCGCCATCACCGACCCGTCGAACTACCGTGCCACGCGGCATCTGGACGACTGGCTGAAAAGCCACGACCTGCCGGGCATCAGCGGCATCGACACCCGCAAGCTGACCCGCCGCATCCGCGATGAGGGCGCCCCCAACGGGGCGCTGTGCCACGCCCCCGACGGCAATCTGGATATCGCCGAACTGCACCGGCTGGCCGCCGAATGGCCGGGGCTGGAAGGGATGGACCTCGCCAAGGAAGTGTCCTGCCGCCAGACCTATAAGTGGGAGGAGACCCGCTGGGCCTTCGCGGAAGGCGGCCGCCCGGAAGGCTATGGCGCGCTGACCGACGCGAAAAAGAAGGTGGTCGCCATCGATTACGGCGCCAAGCGCAATATCCTGCGCTGCCTGGCCAGTGCCGGTTGCGACGTCACGGTGGTGCCGGCGACAGCCTCCGTCGAGGACATCCTGCAGCACGCGCCGGACGGCGTGTTCCTGGCCAACGGGCCGGGCGACCCGGCGGCGACCGGCACCTACGCCGTGCCGGTGATCCAGGAACTGATCCGGCGCGACATGCCGATCTTCGGCATCTGCCTCGGCCACCAGATGCTGGCGCTGGCGATGGGCGGCAAGACCGGCAAGATGGAGCGCGGCCATCGCGGCGCCAACCATCCGGTGAAGGACAATGAGACCGGCAAGGTGGAGATCACCAGCCAGAATCACGGTTTCGTGGTGCTGCCCGACTCGCTGCCCGACAATGTCGAGGTCACCCATGTCTCGCTGTTCGACGGCACGGTCGAGGGGCTGAAGGTGAAGGACAAGCCGGTCTTCTCCGTCCAGCACCACCCGGAGGCCAGCCCCGGCCCGCACGACAGCCATTATCTGTTCACGCGCTTCGTTGATATGATGGATCGGAAGTAAGAATAATGCCGAAACGTACAGATATCTCATCGATCCTGATCATCGGCGCCGGCCCCATTGTCATCGGACAAGCCTGCGAATTCGATTATTCCGGCACCCAGGCCTGCAAGGCGCTGAAGGATGAGGGCTACCGCGTCATCCTGGTGAATTCCAACCCGGCGACGATCATGACCGATCCGGGCCTGGCCGACGCCACCTATATCGAGCCGATCACCGCGGCCATCGTCGCCAAGATCATCGAAAAGGAGCGCCCGGACGCCCTGCTGCCGACGATGGGCGGCCAGACCGCGCTGAACACGGCGCGCGACCTCGCCAAGGACGGCACGCTGGAGAAATTCGGCGTGGAGCTGATCGGCGCCGATCTGGAGGCCATCGAGATGGCCGAGGACCGCCTGCTGTTCCGCGAGGCGATGGACCGCATCGGCGTGCCCTCGCCGAAGAGCAGCCTGATCAAGTCGATGGAAGGCGCCGACGCGGCGCTGGCCGAGGTCGGCCTGCCGGCGATCATCCGCCCCTCCTTCACGCTGGGCGGCCAGGGCGGCGGCATCGCCTACAACCGCGAGGAATTCGAGCAGATCGTCCAGCAGGGCCTGCGGCTGTCGCCGGTCCATGAGGTGCTGATCGAGGAATCGGTGCTGGGCTGGAAGGAGTTCGAGATGGAGGTGGTCCGCGACAAGGCGGACAATTGCATCATCGTCTGCTCCATCGAGAATATCGACCCGATGGGCGTGCATACCGGCGATTCCATCACCGTCGCCCCGGCGCTGACGCTGACCGACAAGGAATATCAGCGCATGCGCGATGCCTCCATCGCCTGCCTGCGCGAGATCGGCGTCGATACCGGCGGCTCCAACGTGCAGTTCGCGGTGAACCCCGAGGATGGACGGCTGGTCGTCATCGAGATGAACCCGCGCGTCAGCCGGTCCTCGGCGCTGGCCTCCAAGGCGACCGGCTTCCCGATTGCCAAGGTCGCGGCCAAGCTGGCCGTCGGCTACACGCTGGACGAGCTGGACAACGACATCACCGGCGTGACCCCGGCCTCCTTCGAGCCGACCATCGACTATGTCGTCACGAAGATGCCGCGCTTCACCTTCGAGAAGTTCCCCGGCTCCGAGGCGATCCTCAGCACCTCCATGAAGTCGGTCGGCGAGGCCATGTCGATCGGCCGCACCTTCCAGGAAAGCCTGCAGAAGGCGCTGCGCTCCATGGAAACCGGGCTGACCGGGCTGAACGAGGTGGATATCCCCGGCATTGAGGGCGACAAGGTGGACCGCGCCACCGTCATCGCCGCCCTCACCAAATCGACCCCGGACCGGCTGCTGCGCACGGCGCAGGCGATGCGTCTCGGCCTGTCGGTGGAAGAGATTTACGATGCCTGCGCCATCGACCCCTGGTTCCTGCGCCAGATCGAGGAGCTGGTGACGGCAGAGGCCGTTATCCGCAAATCCGGCCTGCCCGAGGACAAGCAGGGGCTGCACCGGCTGAAGCAGATGGGGTTCTCCGACGCGCGGCTGGCGGAACTCGCCGGCCTGTCGGAGGATGAGGTAGGCGCCCGCCGGCGCATCCTCGACATCCATCCGGTCTATAAGCGCATCGATACCTGCGCCGCCGAATTCGCCAGCCGCACGCCCTATATGTACTCGACCTACGAGGGCAACGGGCTGGAGCCGGCGGAGTGCGAATCCGAGCCGACTGACCGCAAGAAGATCATCATCCTGGGCGGCGGTCCGAACCGTATCGGCCAGGGCATCGAATTCGACTATTGCTGCGTCCATGCCGCCTTCGCGCTGTCGGAGGCCGGCTTCGAGACCATCATGGTCAATTGCAACCCGGAGACCGTCTCCACCGACTACGACACCTCCGACCGGCTGTATTTCGAGCCGCTGACGGCGGAGGACGTGATCGCCCTGGTGCGCCGCGAGCAGTCCAACGGCACCGTGCTGGGCGCCATCGTGCAGTTCGGTGGCCAGACCCCGCTGAAGCTGGCGGCGGCGCTGGAGGCGGCGAAGATTCCGATCCTCGGCACCTCGCCGGACGCCATCGACCTGGCGGAAGACCGCAAGCGCTTCCAGCAGCTGCTGAAGAAGCTGGGCCTGCGCCAGCCGGCCAACGATACCGCCTTCTCGGCCGAGGAAGCCGAGAAGATCGCGCTGGATATCGGCTTCCCGGTCGTCATCCGCCCGTCCTATGTGCTGGGCGGCCGGGCGATGGAGATCGTGCATGACGTCAGCCAGCTGCGCCGCTACATGCGCGACGCGGTGAAGGTGTCGGGCAAGAACCCGGTGCTGATCGACGATTTCCTCAGCCATGCGACCGAGGTCGATGTCGATGCGCTGGCCGATGGCGAGGATGTCTATATCGCCGGCATCATGGAGCATATCGAGGAGGCCGGCATCCATTCCGGCGACAGCGCCTGCTCGCTGCCGCCGATCACCCTGCCGGTCGATATCATCGAGGAAATCCGCGTGCAGACACGCCTGCTGGCCCAGGGGCTGCAGGTGGTCGGCCTGATGAACGTGCAGTTCGCCGTGAAGGGACGCGACATCTACATCCTGGAGGTCAATCCGCGCGCCAGCCGCACCGTGCCCTTCGTCGCCAAGGCGACCGGTGTGGCCATCGCCAAGGTCGCCTCGCGTATCATGGCCGGGGAGAAGCTGGCCGGCTTCAAGCTGCCGACCAAGCCGCTGAAGCATGTCGCGGTGAAGGAGGCGGTGTTCCCCTTCGCGCGCTTCCCCGGCGTCGATCTGATCCTCGGGCCGGAGATGAAATCGACCGGCGAGGTGATGGGCATCGACATGGATTTCGGCCTCGCCTTCGCCAAGGCACAGCTTGGCGCCGGCGTGGAGCTGCCGCAATCCGGCACGGTCTTCATCTCGGTGAAGGATGACGACAAGCCGCTGGCCACGACACTGGCGAAAAAGCTGGTCTCTTTCGGCTTCAAGATCATCGCCACCAGCGGCACCGCCAACCACTTCAAGCAGGAAGGGCTGATGGTGGATCGGGTGAAGAAGGTGCTGGAGGGACGCCCGCACATCGTGGACAACATGCTGAGCGGCCATATCGATCTGGTGTTCAACTCGACCGAGGGCGCGCAGGCCATCGCCGACAGTTTCAGCTTGCGCCGCACCGCGCTGACCCACAATATTCCCTATTATACGACGGTTGAGGGTGCCCGGGCGGCTGTACAGGCCATTGAGGCTTTGCGCTCGGGAAGGATTGAAGTGGCACCGCTGCAATCCTATGTAACCGGATCGTTCTAGGTTCTGGCAGGTTCCGGAACCGGGCGGTGAATATTGACCGCGCGGGCAACATGTTTTTGCTCCGCGCTTTCTTTTGCTTACGGGATGAGGGGACATGGAAAAGATCCCGACGACCGCGGAAGGCTATGAACGTCTTGTGGCGGAACTCAAGACGCTGAAGTCGGTGGAGCGGCCTGCGGTGATCCGTGCGATCGCGGAGGCGCGCGAGCATGGCGACCTGTCCGAGAACGCCGAATATGCCGCTGCGCGCGAACGCCAGAGCTTCATCGAAGGCCGTGTGCTGGAGCTGGAGGACAAGATTTCGCGCGCCGAGATCATCGACCTGTCGAAGCTCTCCAACGACAAGGTGACCTTCGGCACCACGGTGACGCTGGCTGACGAGGATACCGACGAGGAGACCACCTACACGCTGGTCGGTGCCGAGGAAAGCGACGTCGCGGCCGGCCGCCTGTCGATCCAGGCGCCGCTGGCGCGCGCCATCATCGGCAAGGCGGTGGGCGATACCATCGAGGTCACCACCCCACGCGGCTCGAAATCCTACGAGGTCGTGAAGATCGAGGTGCGATAACCCGCACTCTCGGCAAAATTCCGCACTCTGTGCAAACCTAGGAAAAGGCCGCTCCGCGCGGCCTTTTTCGTGACTGTTTCCGGGGCTGTTCAGTGGTCCCTGTGATAGCGGGGTTTGACGCTCCGCTGTGCGTGCCTATTATCCGGTAGGGTTCGCCTTCGCGGACCGGCGGCACCGCCCGCACCTCCAGTCTTTCATCGCCTTCAAGCAAGGGAGCAGTCCAGATGGGTCAGTTCGGGATCGGCCAGCCGATGACGCGCAAGGAAGACCAGCGCTTCATCACCGGGACGGGACGCTATACCGATGACATCCGCCTGCCCGGCGCGGCGCACGGCTTCGTGCTGCGCGCGCCCTTCGCGCATGCGAACTTCAAGATCGGCGATCTGTCCGCCGCGAAAGCCGCCCCCGGCGTGCTGGCGGTCCTGACCGGCGCGGATATCGCGCGCGACGGCATCGGCGACATTCCCTGCCGGGTGCCGATCAAGAACATCGACGGATCCATGAGCGTCCTGCCGCCCTTCCCGATCCTGGCGCAGGACACGGTGCGCCATGTCGGCGACGCGGTCGCCTTCATCGTCGCCGAAACGGTCGAGCAGGCCCAGGACGCGTCCGAACTCATCGAGGTGGATTATGAGGATCTGCCCGCCATCGCCGATACCGGCGGGGCAATGGCGCCCGGCGCACCGCAGGTCTGGCCGCAGGCAAAGAACAATGTCTGCTTCGACTGGGAGATGGGCGACGGCAAGGCCGCCGAGGCAAACGCCGCCAAGGCGCACCACGTCACCCGCATCCGGCTGGTGAACAACCGGCTGGTGGTGAATTCGATGGAAACCCGGGTGGCGCTCGGCACCTACGATCCGGCCCAGGACAGCTATGAGCTGTACACCACCTCGCAGGGCTCGCACACGCTGCGCGGGCTGCTGGCGGAGAACATCTTCAAGGTGGCGCCGGAGAAGATCCGCGTCGTCACGCCGGATGTCGGCGGCGGCTTCGGCATGAAGCTGTTCCTCTACCGCGAGCATGCGCTGGTGATGTATGCGGCGAAGAAGATCGGCCGCCCGGTGCGCTGGGTCGCCAGCCGCTCCGACGGTTTTGTCAGCGACACGCAAGGCCGCGACCATGTGACCGACGCCGCGCTGGCGATGGACAAGGACGGCAATTTCCTGTCGCTGCAGGTGCATATCACCGCCAATCTCGGCGCCTATCTGTCGAACTTCTCGACCTATGTGCCGACCATGGCCGGCTCCAACATGTATCAGGGCCTGTACAAGACGCCGGCCGTGCATGTGCATGTGCATGGCGTGTTCACCAACACCGTGCCAGTCGATGCCTATCGCGGCGCCGGGCGGCCGGAAGCGGCCTATCTGGTCGAACGGCTGGTCGACAAGGCGGCGCGCGAGATCGGGCTGTCGCCGGACGAAATCCGCAGGCGCAACTTCATCCCGCCGGAGGCGATGCCCTACAGCACCGCGCTGGGCGACGTCTATGACAGCGGCGAATTCACCGCGCATATGGAACTGGCGATGAAGAAGGCCGACTGGGCCGGCATCTCCAGCCGCAAGGCCGAGGCGAAGCAGCGCGGCAAGCTGCGCGGCATCGGCATGTCCACCTATGTCGAGGCCTGCGGCGGCGGCTCCGACGAGACCGCCATCGTCAGCGTGAATGATGATGGCGGCGCCACCGTGCTGATCGGCACCCAGTCGAACGGCCAGGGCCACGAGACCGCCTATGCGCAGATCGTCTCCGAGCATCTTGGCCTGCCGCTGGAGCAGATCACGGTAAAGCAGGGCGACACGGCGGAAATCGCCACCGGCCGCGGCACCGGCGGCTCGCGCTCGGTCCCGGTCGGCGGGGCGGCACTCGATGGCGCCTCCCTGAAGCTGAAGGAGAAGGCGCAGAAGCTGGCCGCCCATCTGCTGGAAGCCGCCGAGGCGGATATCGAGTTCGAGAATGCGGTCTTCACCATCGCCGGCACTGACCGGCGCATGACGCTGGCCGAGGTGGCGAGCGCCGCCAGCGACCCGGCGAAGCTGCCCGAGGGCATGGAGCCGGGGCTGAAGATCGAGAATGCCTGGAAGCCGCCGGCAGCCACCTTCCCCAACGGCACCCATATCTGTGAGCTGGATATCGACCGCGATACCGGTGTCGTGGAAATCCTGAAATACACGGTGATGGATGATTTCGGGAAGATCATCAATCCGCTGCTGCTGGCCGGCCAGGTGCATGGCGGCGTCGCGCAGGGCATCGGCCAGGCGCTGTACGAGGAGACAATCTATGACAGCGAGACCGGGCAGCTCATCACCGGCTCCTTCATGGATTACTGCATGCCGCGCGCCGACCAGGTGCCGTTCGTCGATTTCGACATGCACAATGTGCCCTGCACCACCAATGCGCTGGGCATCAAGGGCTGTGGCGAGGCCGGCGCCATCGGTGCACCGCCAGCGGTCATCAACGCGCTGGTCGATGCCCTGCAGGAGTATGGCGTCGATCACATCGACATGCCGGCGACGGCACAGGTGATCTGGCAGAAAATCCAGGCCGGCACTGTCAGGGCCGCGGCGTGAGCGAGCCTGACCTCGCCGCCCTGCTGGAGCCGGTCAAGCAGATCACCCGCGACGCCGGGGCCGTGATCCTGGACTTCTACCGCGAGGGGTTCGCTGTCGAGGGCAAGGCAGACGGCTCCCCGGTAACCGCCGCCGACCGCGCGGCGGATGAGCTGATCGTCGCGCGGCTGCAGGCGCTTGCCCCGGACATTCCCGTCGTCTCGGAGGAATCGCATGCCGACGGCGCGCGGCCGGACGTTTCCGGCGGGCGCTTCTGGCTGGTCGATCCGCTCGACGGCACCAAGGAGTTCGTGAACCGCAATGGCGAGTTCACCGTCAATATCGGGCTGATCGACAAGGGTCTGCCGGTTCTGGGCGTGATCCTGGTACCGGTCACCGGGCGGCTCTACTGGGGTGCCGCCGGCCTTGGCGCCGGTGTCGAGAATGGTGCTGCACCGACGCCGATCCGCGCGCGGAAAGCCCCGGCGGACGGGCTGACGGTCGCCGCCAGCCGCTCCCATAGAAATCCGGCGCTGGAAGCCTATCTTGCTACCGTTCGGATGAAGGACCAGAAGGTCGCCGGCAGTTCGCTGAAATTCTGCCTGGTGGCCGAGGGCGAGGCCGACCTCTATCCCCGCACCGGCCCGACATCGGAATGGGACACGGCGGCCGGCCACGCCATCGTGCTGGCGGCAGGCGGTCATGTCGAGATGATGGACGGCACGCCGCTGGCCTATGGCAAGCCGAACTTCCTGAACCCCGAATTCGTCGTGCGGGGTCAAATCTAGGATCACGGCATACAGATGAGCGAGGCAATCGCCGGCCAGCCCGGCATACCCAGCACACTCGACCGCGCCTACGCCTTCCTCAGCGGCGACGATGCCGCTGACCGAAGCTGTGCCGCGATCCCGGACAGCGCCTGTACGGCGCTGCCGCAGAATTATCTGCTGAATGTCGCGAACGGGGCCTGCACCAAGCTGGCCGAACAGTTGGCCAGCCCCGGTCTGGTGCTGCCCTGGGTGATCGGCGCGCTGGGCGCACCGGCCTTCCTGGTCGGGCTGCTGCAGCCGGTGAAGCAGGCAGGGTCGCTGCTGCCGCAGCTGGCCATTGCCGGTTCGATCCGCCGGCTGGCAAGGCGCAAATGGGCCTGGGTCATGGCCGGCGCTACCCAGGCGGCCTGCCTGATGCTGATGATTCCGGCGGCCCTGCTGTTGCCGCCGCTGGCCGCCGGCATCGCCATCGTCGCCCTGCTGGCGCTGTTCTCGATGGCCAGCGGCGTCGGCTCCGTCGCCTTTCAGGACGTGACCGGCAAGACTGTGCCGAAAGGCCGGCGCGGCCGTATGCTGGCCAACCGCGCCGCCATCGGCGGGGCGCTGACGCTGGCCGCCGGCATCGGCCTGCGCTGGGGGCTGGAGGGCGAGTCCGAAAGCCTGTTCCCCTATCTGCTGCTGATCGCGGCGGCAGCCATCCTGTGGGCATTGGGCGCGCTCTGCTTCGCCGCCATCGCGGAAGAGAAAGGGGCCCGCGAAGGCGGCGTGACGCCGCTCGATTCCTTCCGCGACGGAATGGCGCTGATGCGCGATGTGCCCGGCTTCCGCAAATTCCTGCTCGCCCGCAACCTGCTGCTGTCGGTCGAACTGTCGATGCCGATCTATGCGCTGCATGCCCAGCGCAGCGTCGGCGAAGGGCTGGGCGGGCTCGGGCTGTTCGTCATCGCGGTCGGCATCGCCGCCATTCTCTCCAGCCCGTTCTGGGGCCTGTTCGCCGACCGGTCCAGCCGCCTCGTCATGGCACTGAGCGGGCTGGTCGCGGGCTTCGCCGCGCTGCTGGCGCTGATGCTGGCGCATCTGGGTGACGGCTTCCAGACGCCGGCCGCCTATGCGCTGGTCTTCGTCATCATCGGTATCGCCGAGGCCGGCGTCCGGCTGGGCCGCAAGACCTATCTGGTGGATGGCGCGCCGGCCGACCAGAAAGGCCTCTATGCTGCCTTCAGCAATACCGTGACCGGCGTGCTGACGGTGATCGCCGGCGCGGCCAGCGCCACCGTGCTGGCGCTGCTGGGCATCGAGGCCGCGATCCTGCTGCTGGGTACACTCGGCATCTTGTCCGCGCTGGCCTGCGCCCGCATGCCGGAAGCCGACAGGATGGCCGTAACCGCAGGCTAGATCACAGCGGCTTCACCGTCTGGTGATTTGCCTTGCCGGGACAACCCCCTATTTTGGTGGTGACAAAGGCTGGCAATACAGGAGACGGAACCATGCTGATCAAGCGCAAAAAGGGCTGGGAGCTGCCGGAATCGGCGGCAACGCCGGAAACCCTGTTCCGCGACCGCCGCCGGCTGATGAAGGGCATCGCCGCCGGCTCTATCCTCGCCGCCATGCCGGGGCTGACCGCCTGCGGCAGCGAAGCCGCCCCCATCCAGGACCCGTCAGCCTCGCTTTATCCCGCCATGCGCAACCTGCGCTACCGCGTCGATCGCGCGATGACGGACGAGAACCAGGCGACCACTTACAATAATTATTACGAGTTCGGCTCGCAGAAGAACATCTGGCGTGCCGCGCAGAAACTGCCGATCCGCCCCTGGACCGTGACACTGGACGGCATGGTCGAGAAGGAACAGCAGATCGCCATCGACGATCTGCTGGCGATGGTGAATCTGGAGGAGCGCGTCTATCGCTTCCGCTGCGTCGAGGCCTGGGCGATGACCGTGCCCTGGACCGGCTTCTCGATGCGCCGGCTGGTGGAGATCGCCAAGCCGCTGTCGGGCGCCAAATATGTCCGCATGGAGACCTTCAACGATCCCGCCATCGCCCCAGGCCAGAAGCAGAGCTGGTATCCTTGGCCCTATGTCGAGGGGCTGACCATGGAAGAGGCCACCAACGAGCTGGCGCTGATGGCGACCGGCATCTACGGCAAGCCGATTCCGGCGCAGAACGGCGCGCCGATTCGCCTGATCACGCCGTGGAAATATGGCTTCAAGCAGCTGAAATCCATCGTCCGCTTCACCTTCACGGATGAACGGCCCAAGGGCTTCTGGGAAGAAATCCAGGCCAGCGAATACGGCTTCTGGGCGAATGTGAACCCGGAGGTGCCGCACCCGCGCTGGAGCCAGGCGAGCGAGCGGCTGCTGGGCCCGGACACCCGCGTGCCGACCCTGCTCTATAACGGCTATGCCGAATTCGTGGGCGAGATGTACAAGGGGATGGAGGGCGAGCGGCTGTTCATGTAGCCGCCGCGCCTTCTGGCCGGCCCTAATTCTTGGCCAGCTTGTAGATTTCCTTGGCCAGGGCGGCGATCTCGCGCCCGGCGGCACTGGACGGCGACACTTCCGCGATACCCCGGCCTTCCAGCAGGGCCGCGGCCAGCGCCACCCGGTTGCCGAGCTTGGTCTTGGCCAGCTTCACGCCCAGCTTCGATGCCGCCTGTTCCATCACATCGGCCAGATTGGCGCGCGGCGGCACCCGGTTCAGCACCAGCAGCACGGCTGTCTTTTCCTGTTTGGCGAGGTCGAGCGTCGCCTGTGTCGCCCAGAGGTCCATCGGGCTGGGCTGCACCGGCACCACCACCAGATCGGCGACACGCACCGCGACCCGCGCCTCGGTCTCGGCATGCGGCGGGCTGTCGATCACCAGTATGTCGAACTGCCGTTTCAGCTTGTCCACCTCGCCGGCGATGCGCCAGCCGGTCAGCGCGCGGATATCCGGTTGCTCCGGTGCGTCCGGCAGCGCGCGGCGGATATCCGCCCAGGCGGTGATGCTGGCCTGCGGGTCGATGTCGAGCAGCGCCACACTGCGCCCGGCCTTCGCCCAGGCCACTGCCAGATGGGCGGCCAGTGTGGTCTTGCCGGCCCCGCCCTTCTGCTGCGCAATGGTGATGATGCGTGCGCTCATGGCCCTCTCCCGCTGCTTTTTGAGTGCGCTCATGTTGCACCGCAACGCGGTGGATAACAAGGCATGCTCTTGACGCGGGCCGCGCCCTGCGCCATGGCTTCGCCGCCATGACAGAACCGGCCAAGACAGAACCGACCCGCATCCTGCCCGCCACCGATGCCGCCATCGCGGAAGCGGCCGGGCTGCTGCGTGCCGGACAGCTGGTCGCCTTTCCGACCGAGACGGTCTATGGGCTGGGCGGCGACGCGACCGACGGCCGCGCCGTGGCCGCCATCTTCGCCGCCAAGGGCAGGCCCAGCTTCAACCCGCTGATTTCCCACCTGCCCGATGTGGCGCGCGCGCGGGAACTGGCATTGTTCACGCCGCTGGCGGAAAAGCTGGCCGCCGCCTTCTGGCCGGGGCCGCTGACCATGGTGCTGACCCGCCGGCCGGACTGCCCGGTCTCGGACCTGGCCTGCGCCGGCCTGGACACCATCGCGCTGCGCGTGCCGGCCCATCCGGTGGCGAGACGGCTGCTGGAGGCGGTGGGCCGTCCGGTGGTCGCGCCCAGCGCCAACCCGTCCGGCCGGGTCAGCCCGACCAGCGCCCAACATGTCGCCGAGGGGCTGACCGGCAGGCTGGCGCTGGTGCTGGATGGCGGCCCCTGCGCCATCGGGCTGGAATCCGCCGTGGTCGATGCCACCGGCACGCGGCCCGTGCTGCTGCGCCCCGGCGGGGTGACGCTGGAGGCGCTGGAGCAGGTCGCCGGTCCGGTGATAACGCCGGACCGCGATCCCGACGCGCCGACCTCCCCCGGCCAGCTTGCCAGCCATTACGCCCCTGCCCTGCCGGTGCGTCTGAACGCGGCCGGCGTAAACCCCGACGAGGCACTGCTGGCCTTCGGACCGCCCCTGCCCGGCGCTGCCGTCACGCTGAATCTGAGCGAGGCCGGCAACCTCGAAGAAGCCGCCGCCAACCTGTTCGCGATGCTGCGCCGGCTGGACCGGCCGGGCCTTGCCGGCATCGCCGTCATGAAGCTGCCGGAGAGCGGCCTCGGCCGCGCCATCAACGACCGGCTGCGGCGCGCCTCTGCCCCGCGCTGAGCGGCCTTGTTCCTGCCAAACTGGCAGGTAACATGGAGGGTGAGAAATCTAGCTGTCCCAAGGGAGTTGACCGCCATGAAGGCCCTGGCCGAAACCGTCATCGACGACACGCTGCAACGCATCCGCGCGCTGGTCGGCGACAAGGGTTACATCACCGAAGCCGACGCGATGGAGCCGCATCTGGTGGAATGGCGCGGGCTGTGGCGCGGCCAGGCGCGCGCCGTGGTGAAGCCGGCGGACACGGCGGAAGTCGCCGAGGTGGTGAAGCTGTGCGCCGAGGCCGGCATCCCCATCGTGCCGCAGGGCGGCAACACCTCGCTGGTCGGCGGTTCCGTCCCCTATGAGGATTTCGACGGCATCATCCTGTCGCTCGCCCGGATGAACAATGTCCGCGCCATCGACCGCATGAACTACACCATGACCGTTGAGTCTGGCTGCGTGCTGGCCGATTTGCAGCGCATCGCGGAGGAGAATGACCGCTTCTTCCCGCTCAGCCTCGCCGCCGAGGGCAGCTGCATGATCGGCGGCAACCTCTCCACCAATGCCGGCGGGGTGAATGTGCTGCGCTATGGTAACACGCGCGAGCTGGTGCTGGGGCTGGAGGTCGTGCTGCCCGACGGCACGGTCTGGGAGGGGCTGCGCGGGTTGCGCAAGGACAATACCGGCTACGATCTGAAGCATCTGTTCGTCGGCGCCGAGGGCACGCTGGGCATCGTCACCGCGGCGGTCCTGAAGCTGTTCCCGAAGCCGACAAGGCGCGAGACCGCGATGGTCGCGATTTCCGGCCCGGACGCCGCCATCGAGCTGCTGGCCCGCGCCCGCGCCGCCACCGCCGATGGGGTGACCAGCTTCGAGCTGATGCCGCGCATCTGCTTCGACTTCGTGCTGGCGCATATCGCCGACACCGTCGATCCGCTGCCGCAGCGCTATGACTGGCATGTGCTGCTGGAACTCAGCTCGACATCGCCGGAGGATGACGGCCTCGCCGCAAAGCTGCAGAACCTGCTGGAAAAGGCGGCGGAGGATGGGCTGGTGCTGGACGCCGCCATCGCGCAGAACCAGGCCCAGGCCAACGCCATGTGGAAGCTGCGCGAGACCATCTCGGAAGCGCAGAAGCCGGAAGGCGCCTCGATCAAGCACGACGTCTCGGTGCCGGTCAGCCGCGTGCCGGAATTCCTGCGCCGCGCCGACGAGGCCGTGGCGAAGGCGGTGCCTGGCATCCGCGTGGTCGGCTTCGGCCATGTTGGCGACGGCAACATCCACTACAATGTCAGCGTGCCGAAGGGTGGTGACAATCAGGCCTTCCTGGCGCGCTGGGAGGAGATCAACGAGATCGTCCATGACATCGTGCACGAGATGGGCGGCAGCATCTCCGCCGAGCATGGCCTCGGCCGGCTGAAGCGCGAGGAGATCACCCGCTACAAGAGCCAGACCGAAATGGATCTGATGCGCAAGATCAAGGCGCTGATCGACCCCAAGGGCATCATGAACCCGGGGAAGGTGTTATAGGGAACAAGCTCAAGTTGCGCATTTAATATATGGCCGACACACTAACGCCTGCCCAACGCAGCGAACGAATGAGGCGCATTCGAGGACGCAACACCCGTCCCGAGCATGAAGTACGTCGGCTTCTTCATCGGCTTGGCTATCGCTATAGGCTCCATCGGCATGATCTGCCCGGCAAGCCCGATATAGTCTTTGGAAAACGAAAAAAGGTCATTTTTGTAAATGGGTGTTTTTGGCACAGACATGCTGACCCGTCATGCCATCTTGCTAGATTGCCTAAATCGCGATTGAATTTTTGGCTACCCAAACTTACCGCCAACGCGGCTCGCGACGAGAAGCATCAAGAAGCGCTTCGTAAGCTTGGCTGGGATGTTTTGGTTGTCTGGGAATGCCAGATAAAGAATAATGAACAATTAGAGAACATCGTTACCAGGTTTCTGGAGGGGGCGCTTTCTCATGAGGGCTATTGAGCTATTCGCTGGGGCGGGCGGGCTTGGAATGGGCATTAGTCATGCTGGCTTCTCTCCCGCCACCATCATCGAGTGGGATAAATGGTGTTGCGATACCCTGCGTGAGAATCGAGTTGGGGGCCTGATTCATCATTGGCCAGAACCAATTGAAGGGGATGTTCGCAGTGTCGATTTTCGAAAGTTCGAGGGAAAAATCGAACTGGTGAGTGGCGGACCGCCCTGTCAACCATTCTCGCTTGGTGGGAAACATCGGGCACACACAGACGCACGCGACATGTGGCCTGAAGCAGTGCGCGTTATTCGCGAAACCAAGCCCAAGGCCTTTATCTTCGAGAACGTCAAGGGGCTCACACGTGAAAGCTTCGCGACATATTTGTCTTATATTGTCCTGCAGCTTACCCACCCTGATCTAGCAGTTCTGCCCGAAGAAGATTGGGAAGATCATCTCCGTCGCCTTGAGCAGCATCATACCCGTGGTGGCATTCTGAACGGTCTAGAATATCGGGTTGTCTATCGCGTTCTTAATGCTGCGGACTACGGGGTTCCGCAAAAGCGTGAACGAGTCGTGTTTGTCGGCTTTCGAAGTGATCTCGATATCGAATGGTCCTTTCCGAAAGCAACCCATTCCCTAGATGCCATGCTCTGGGATCAGATACACGGCAGCTATTGGGATCGACACGAAACACCCAAGGTAGCGCGCGTCCTATCCAATAAGCACATGGAGCGTGCCAATCGATTGCACGAAAAACCCGACTCAATGCCTTGGTCAACCTGACCTGTTCCCCTGATTGTGTCCGTTCAGAAGTCGAGTCTCGTCACCGTTTGATGCCCGATCTGGGCGGGGATGGCAATGTGGGCAGGGGCATGCCCCTGCCCACATTGCGCGCGTGATCCT
>Ga0114898_1000643_pt1 | contig 25024 bp, 20 predicted proteins | sample Malvired_Geostar_FD_83496 | JGI IMG/M metagenome (GOLD analysis project Ga0114898, IMG submission 83496) | Marine viral communities from the Global Malaspina Expedition - Malaspina viral metaG DeepMed_Geostar | ecosystem: Environmental > Aquatic > Marine > Oceanic | place: Mediterranean Sea... | reverse complement strand
GTAGTTCATCGTGAATGGCCAGGCTCGCGGTGTACTGGTTCATGCTCTGCCGCTGCGCCTCGCCGAGAGGAAAATGCTGGAACGGCTGACCCGGACGCTTGATCGCCAACAGCGGGATGCGGTCCATGGCGTCGCCTTCGTACTGCTGGCCGCTGACGATGGTGCCGTCCGCCGCAACCGCGAGGTGACGCACGCTGTTCATCTGCTCGGGCAACTGTTCCTTGCTCACCAGGCTGCCATCGCGGCGCAGCAGCACCAGGCTCGGCTCCATGGCGTCGAGATTCATCATCTCGCGGCTGTCGGCCTCGGTGCGGATGCCGCCGTTGGCGATGACCAGGGTTTCGTGGTCGGGCATCCACAATAGTTGGTGCGGGCCGATGCCATGGGTGGCATGTTCGCCGACCCGCACGAGTTGCCGGCCGTCCAGGCGGTAGACGCCGAGTACTCCGCGGCCTGGGTCGGCGGTGTCGTTCTCGGTGGCGTAGAACCATTCGCCGTCGCGATGGAACACGCCGTGGCCGTAGAAATGGCGATCCTTCGGCGAGACCAGCACCTGCAAGAGCTGCCCGTCGCGTGAGTCGATCAGGTAGCTCTCGCGGCTCGGGCGGCGGCCGACGAAGACCGCCAGCGGCAGGTAGGGGTGCGGATAGACGTCGTGGCAGCGTTCGGCGACCGGGGTGGCGAACACCTGACTGCCATCGAGCCGATAGCCGACGGCGTAGTGCTGGCCGTCATTGCCATCACGGGCAGAGAGCAGCACCGGTTGCCCGCCGTTACGCGTCAGCGTCCAGCCGGCAATTCCGCCGGCGGCCAGCATGGCACCACCGAGGCCGAGCAGGGTTCGACGCTTCATGTTCAGTCTCCGTCGTGGGCGTTGAAGCCGATCTGCACACCTAGCGCGCGGGCCAGCTCCAGCTGATGCAGGCGGTGCAGACGGTCGATTCGCGCGTACAGCTCGTCGAGTTGTGCTCGACCCTCTTGCTCGGCGAGCAACTTGCCGAACGGCTGCTTCAGGCTCGCCAGTTGCTGCAGCACCTCGCCGTAGCTGGCATCGATACGTGCAGCCAGTTCGCTCTGCTCTTGGCCCAGCAGCGCGCGCAGCCCGTTCTGCTCGGCGCCTGACCACAAGCGCTCGGCGCCCTTGACCGCGGCCTCGATGCTGCCGAGCGTCGTGTCGCTACGCCAGCCTTCGGCCTGGTAGGGCTGCGGATGACCCTTGGACTGCCGGCCGAGGGGCGCGCCAAGTTTCTTCTTCAGCCCATCGAGGGCGGTGACCTGTATCCGCAGTAGCTCGGCAATGGCCTCGTTCGGTTCGGCATAGCGCTCGTTGGGAAAGCTGCGCAGCTGGTCGGCCATGCCGTCCTTGTCCTGCCAGCGCTGCAGCACGCCCGCGGCGAGTTTCTGCTGATGTTCGCCGATAGCCGCCAGCAGCGGACAATACCGGACCTTGGTGGCCTGGTCGTTCAGATCGATGCTGCGGTCGAACAGGATGTATTCGTAGGCACTCAGTCCCTGGACCACTACGCTGGCATTGTCGAGGTCGGCCTGGCTGAGGTCGGGTTTGGCTTCGAGCAGGGCGCCGACCTGACGCGCGACCAGGTTCTTCTTGTCCGGCCAGAACTGGACCTGCCAGGCCAGATTGCCCTCGCCCAGCGGGCCGATCAGCAGGGGCTGCAGGCCCGCCCAGGCTGTCTGGGCGTGCACGAAGGCTTCGCGCGCCTCCTCCAGCGTCTGGTTGTCGGCACAATAAGCGATGGCGCTCGCCGCGAGGCGACGATCCACTTCCGACCATTGGGTGTAGGCGGGTAGCAGCACGTCATCGGCCAGCGCCTTGCTGGTTTCCACTTGCGGATCGGCCGGGGTGCAGGCGCTCAGCAGGAGCGCGGCGAGCAATCCGCCGCTGGCGATGCGCAAGGAATTCGAACGGATCATGGTGTCCTCTTTGGCGGAGCCGGTTTGCAGGCCTGCAGCGATACGCAAGCCCGGCTGAATGTTAGATCTGGAGACTCAGAGCGACTCCAGGAAGCTCAGCAGCGCGTCACGCTCCTGCTGGTCGAAGCCGAGCACGACCTGGCGTGCTTTCTCCGCCTCGCCACCGTGCCAGAGTATCGCTTCGAGCAGGTTGCGGGCGCGGCCGTCATGCAGGAACTGGCTGTGGTCGCTGACCGTCTGGGTCAGGCCGATGCCCCAGAGCGGCGGGGTACGCCACTCGCGACCGCTGGCCTCGAACTCGGGGCGATGGTCGGCCAGGCGTTCGCCCATGTCATGTAGCAGCAGGTCGGTATACGGGCGGATCAGCTGGTTGGCCAGCTCCGGTTCCGCCGCGTCGGCTGCGGTGGTGAACTGCGGCACATGGCAGCTTTGGCAGCCGGCCCGGTGGAACAGCGTCTTGCCGGCCAGGACCTTGGGATCGTCGACGTTGCGCCGCGCCGGCACGCCGAGGTTGCGCGTGTAGAACAGCACCTGGGCAAGGATGTTGTCGCTGACTTCCGGCTCGCCACCGTGGGGCATCGCCAGGCAATCGGTCTGGCGCTCCGTGCAGCTGTTTCCGCTGAAGAGGCTGGTGGACAAGCCCATGTCGTTGAAGAAGGCGTCGGCGTTCTGCTGATTGAGGCTCGGTTGCCCGGCCTTCCAGCCGAAGCGACCCATCACGGTCTCCCGGGTAGTCTGATCGAAAACCCGATTGGGGCGCCCGGAGATGCCGTCACCGTTGCGGTCGTCCGGGTCGGCATTGGCCAGCAGCGCCTGCTCGGGGATGGCTTCGAGCAGGCCGAGACCAATCATCTGCGGCGCGATGCGCAGCGACACAAGGGTGTCTGGATGCATCTCGCCGTAAGCCAGCTCGCTCAGCTCGACCTCGGGCTTGCGCAGTTCCACCTCGGTGCCATCGGCGAAGCGTACCCGCTCGGTCGAATAACGCAGGCGAGCCTTGCCTTCGGGGGCGACTCCGGGCACCGCCATGTCTTGCAGCTGACCGCCGTAGCTCGGCTCCGGGGCGATGCCACGTTCGCGGACGACTTCGGCATGCTCGGGACCCGCCGGGATGGACAGGCGCACCAGCATTGAAACCGCGCTGGCTGCGTCTTCCGCGGGCGGATGGCCACGGCCGTCCTTGATATGGCAGTTCTGGCAGGCATTCGTGTTGAACAGCGGGCCGAGTCCGTCGCGCGCGGTGGTGGAGGACGGCGCGATGACCCAGGGATTGCGGAAGAAACTGTTGCCGACACTGAAGTCGAGCCGGCGCATCGGCGCGAGATTCGCAGCGGGCATGGAGAAGGCGTTGTGGTCGAACTTCATCACGGTGGCATTGCCCGCGGACAGGGCTTCGCCGGGCTCGGCCTGTGTGAAACTGGGAGTTTCGTCGTTGCTACAGGCGGCCAGAGCCAGAACCAGCAACGGGAGGAGGCCGCGGACCAACGGGCGCATCGGAAATACCTGCACAGCGGTGAATTAAGCCGCGCAATCTTAGCAGGCTAATCGACTTGAAATAAGAGGGATTTGCATTTGCGCGGAAGGCCTGTCCCGCAGCGCTGAAGGGAGAAGCCCTGGCGCGACAAAGCGTCGCGCCAGGGCTGAGCGATCAGAACTGGTGATCGGCCGTATCGGGGTTGAGGTCGCTGATGCCGAGGGCGGCGGCGGCCTGTTCGATCGATGCGGTCTGCTTGACCAGAGCGGCGATGGCGTTGCGGACCTTTTCCTGGCCTTCGGCATTGTCCGGCGCGATCAGCTGATCGAAGGCTTCGCCATCCTCAGCGCTCTGCACCAGCACCTGCAGTTTGGCTTCGGTGCTCTCCAGGTCGGTCTTCAGCGTGCTGTCCACTTCCGGGCTCGCGTCCTGGACGAGGGAGGCGAGGGACGGGCCGGTCAGCGTGGTGCCGTCGATGCGCTTGTACTCGCCCAGATAGACGTTGCGGATACCACGCGCATTGAAGAAATGCGAGTTATGCGTGTTGTCGCTGAAGCAGTCATGCTCGTCCTCGGTGGAGTTCGCCTCCAGTGCGACCTTCATACGCTCGCCCGCCAGCTCGCCGAGCGACAGGCTGCCCATGCCGAACAGCATCTTGCGCAGGCCATTCTCGGCGGACTCTGCCTCGAGGCTGGCGCGGTAGTTCTCGGCGCCCGGCTGCCACTGTTCGACCATGTCCTGTAGATCGCTGACCAGCAGGTCGGTCGCTGCCTTCAGATAGGTCCGACGGCGGTCGCAGTTGCCACCGGTGCAGCCTTCGCCCTCGACGTAGTCGGTATATGGGCGCTGGCCGGCGCCTGGGCCGGTACCGTTGAGGTCCTGCCCCCAGAGCAGGAATTCGATGGCGTGGTAACCGGTGGCGACGTTCGCCTCCGAGCCGGCAAGCTCGTTGAGGCTGGCCAGCAGCTCACCGTTGATCACGCTCGTATCGATCTTGTCTTCGCCGATCTGTACTTCCGGATTGGCGATGATGTTCGCCGTCGCGCCCGGGTTGCCCAGGGCATGCTGATAGTCGCCCTCGACGTAGTCGATCAGGCCCTCGTCGAGCGGCCAGGCGTTGAGCTGACCTTCCCAGTCGTCCACCACCGCGTTGCCGAAGCGGAAGACTTCGGTCTGCATGTATGGCACCCGGGCTGCCAGCCAGGCCTCACGGGCCGCCTGTAGCGTTTCTTCGCTGGGATTGGCGAGCAGGCTGTCGACCGCTTCCTGCAGCTTCACGCCGGTGGCATGAGCATCGCTGAACACGGCCAGCGCCAGGTCGGCGTAATGAGCCACGACGGCCTTGGCGGCTTTTTCGTCGAGCGTCTTTGCCTGTTCGGCAGGCACTGACTCGGTTGTCGCCTGCGGGGCCGCCGTCTGGTTCGTGGGCGTCTTGTCCTCGCCGCAACCGGCGAGCGAAATAGCCACGGCGAGAAGGCTGGCGGTTGCCCAGGTGGGAGTGCGTAGCATGTGCGGATTCCTTTGCGTGCGGGTGAACGAAGCAGAGTGCTGCTCGGAAGCGCCTAATAATGCGAAAGATTTTCATTTTGTGCAAAGCCAATGCGTGCACGGGCTCTCTATTCCGTTCCGCCCCCGTCGGTAGAATGCTGGCGATTTGCTTATCTATCCCCGGAGACGCGACGATGAGCCTTGGCGTAGTGGCTGTGCTGGTAATCCTGTTCCTTATCGCTGCGTATGCGGTGACTCTCTATAATGGGCTGGTCCGCCTCAAACATGGAGTCGGTAAGGCCTGGGCCAACATCGATGTGCTGCTGCGTCAGCGCCACGAGGAACTGCCCAAGCTGGTGGAGACCTGTCGGCAGTACATGCAGCACGAGCGCAGCACGCTGGAGCAAGTGATAAGCGCTCGCAATGCCGTTTCCAGTGCGCGTGAGCAGGGTGATGTCGGTGCACTGGGGCAGGCCGAGACCGGGCTGCGCGCTGGGCTCGGGCGGCTATTCGCGCTGGCCGAGAACTATCCGCAGCTCAAGGCCGACGAGAGCTTTCGCCACTTGCAGCAGCGCATCAGTGGACTGGAGAGCGGCATTGCCGATCGGCGCGAGCTTTATAACGAAGCGGTCAATCTGAACAACGTGCGCATCGAACAGTTTCCCGACGTCATCCTTGCGCGTCTGTTCGGCTTCAAGGAGGCGGCTCTGCTGCAGTTCAGCGAGGCAGAGAAGGCCGATGTGAATCTGAAGGCGCTGTTTGGCTAAATGGATTTCGCTCAGGTCTTCAGCCTTGTCGCAGCCGGTGCCCTCGCCGTCGGTGGTGCAGGGTTAAGCATTGGGCGGTGGGCACGTGCTCGCCATCTGCTCGACACGCCAACCTCGCGCATCCGCTCGGCTGCCCAGGGTTATGTCGAGCTGGTTGGCATCCTGCGCGAACTGGCGGTGCCGCAGCCGGTGGCGCCGCTGACGGGTGAGCAGTGCCTATGGTGGCGCTACCGTATCGAGGAGTACCGCTCCAACGGTAAGCGCAGCAGCTGGCGCGTGGTCGAGCGAGGTGTCAGCGATGCCTGGCTGCGTCTGGCCGATGCGACCGGCGAATGCCTGATCGATCCGCGCGGTGCGGAGGTCCATCCGGCCTTTCGCAGGGTCTGGACCGGCGATCTGCGCCACCCGCGCGGCACTGCGCCGAGCGGCTGGCTGAGCCTGATCGCTGGCAGCAAGCGCTATCGCTATACCGAGGAGCGCCTGCACGAAGGTGAACCGCTGTATGCCATCGGCGATTTTCGCACCAGTGGTGGTGGGCGCCAGGGGCTTGATCTCGACGCGGCCCGGCGAGAGATTATCCGTCACTGGAAGGGCGATTTTGCCGGTCTGTTGCAGCGTTTCGACAGTAATGCCGACGGCGTGCTCGACGAGCAGGAATGGCGCCGGGTGCAACTGGCTGCAACGCTCGAAGCGGAAGACCAGCACCGCCAGCGCAGCGCAGTCCCGGAGCGGCACCAGCTGAGTCGTCCGCAGGAGGCGCTGCCGTTCGTCCTGTCCAGTCATGGCGAGGAGGTTCTCGCTCGACGCTTCTATTGGCAGGCCGCGGGAGGGGTGCTGATGTGCCTGGCCGGTGCTCTATGGCTGGCCTCACAGCTGGGTGTGGACGGCTGGTAAGGCGTACCGCTCCGGCGGCTGCGTCGCATGCATTCGGGCCTCACAGGCGCGTGCGGTTGGCCCGGACTTCGCCTCCCTTGTTCGCAAGGCTTGTAGCGGATGCAGGCCTCCCTGGTGAGCGCGCCGCCGTTTGCACAAGCCGTTTCTTCTGCGCTTAGCGCAACTCGGAATTGGCGGCCCGATCGAAGGGTTGTGACTGGCGCAGGAGCAACTCCAGGTCGCGCGCAGGCAATGGCTTGCTGTAGTAGTAGCCCTGACCTTCCTGGCAGCCCTCGGCGATCAGATAGGCCTCCTGCTCCGGGGTTTCGACCCCCTCGGCGATGACTGTCATGCCGAGGCTCTTGCCGAGCTGGATGATTGCCCGAACGATGGTGGCGCCTTCGTCCTGGCCGATGTCCTGGACGAAGCTCTTGTCAATCTTGATCTTGTCCAGCGGCAGGCTCTTGAGATAACTGAGCGAGGAATACCCGGTGCCGAAGTCGTCGATGGCGATGAGCGCTCCGGAGTGCCGCAGGCTGTGCAGGTTGTGTGCCGCGGCTTCGATGTCTTCCATCAGTCCGGTTTCGGTCACCTCCAACTCGAGGGTTTCGGCTGGCAGCTGATGGGCCTGCAGCAGCTCGCCGATCATCTCCGGCAGCTGCGGGTGACGCAGCTGCACGGTCGAGAGGTTCACCGCCACGCGCAGGCCGGTGTAGCCCAGCGCATGCCAATGGCGCAGCTGGCTGCACGCCTGGTCCAGTACCCATCTGCCGATCTCGATGATGCTGCCGTTCTGCTCGGCGAGTGGAATGAACAGATCCGGCGGAACCAGCTTGCCCTGGGGGTGCTTCCAGCGGATCAGCGCCTCGACGCCGATGATGCGGTTCTGCTGATAGTCCACCTGTGGCTGGTAGACCAGGTGGAACTCATCCCGCTTGAGCGCCTCGCTGAGGTCCTTCTCCAGCTCCCGGCGTGCACGCATCTCGCTGTCGATACTGGCGACATAGAACTGGTAGCGGTTGCGCGAGCGGCTCTTGGCCAGGGTCATGGTCTGCTCCGCCTTCTGCAGGAGCTTCTCGGTGCTGTCGCCGTCCTCGGGATAAAGGGTGATGCCGATGGTGGCGCGCAGGCGGATCAGATGGCCGTTGAGCTCGATCGGATTTTCCAGGTCGTCGAGCAACTCCTGCGCCAGCTCGGCGGCTTCGTAGGGCTGTTCGATGCCGCCGAGCACCAGGACGAACTGGTCGCCGCCCAGTCGCGCCAGTGCGCCGAGCCGGCCGCCCGAGTCGCGCAGTCGGTCGGCCAGCGCCTTGAGCAGATGGTCGCCGGCCTGGTAACTGTACTGTTCATTGATGCCTTTGAAGTCGTCGAGGCCCAGGCAGAGCACCGCGATGCGGCGTTGCAGGCGCCTTGCCTCGTCGAGGATGTGGTCGAGCTGCCGCTGCAGCTGCTGGCGGTTGGGCAGGCCGGTCAGCGAATCATATTGGGTCATGCGCTGCAGGCTGCTTTCGGCCTGCTGGCGCAGGTGCATGTTGTGCTCGATGGAGGCGAGCAGGCCATTGGCGGTTTCCACCCAGAGCCCGAGCTCATTGGCTTCGTGGCCCTTGATCATCGGCAGCTTGTGCGCACCGGGGCGGTCCGGGTTGATCTGCGCCAGGTGCTCGATGAGCGTGGTGAGCGGACGAGTCAGCAGCCACTGGTAGATCAGATAGAGAATGAGCCCCAGCGTCAGCGCCCGCAGTATGCCGACGATGAAGATCACCACCGAGTCGCTGATGAATTCCTGGCCGTACTGGGCGGTATCCAGGGTGATGCGCAGGTCGCCGTAATACTCGTTGTAGGGCGGTTTACCGACCAGGGGAATCGAGAATTGCTGATCGCGGCCGAGGATCGGGTCGGTCAGCCAGCGTGTCGGCAGTTTGATCGGTGGGCGGATCTTCAGCGCCAGCATGCCTTCGTCCGGATGACCGATCGAGGCCATGCGGATCGACTCGTGCTGAAACAGGCCCTCCATCACTTGGGCACCCATCTCCCGGTCGAGGCTGTAGATCGCCTGGGTGGACGGGTCGCGGGTCATGCGCAGGATGCGTTGGGCGTCGGCCTCGATCAGGTGGCGGGTCTTGTAGGCGCCGAAGATGATCTGTGCGCAGCTCAGCACAAGCCCCACCGCCAGGGCTGACAGGAGAACGATACGTAGGAGCTTCCGCGACAGGCTATTGCGCAATTCCAGCTTCAAGTGAAGGTCCTTTTCCGCGCCACGTGCTCGGTTGCGCAAGTATTGATAGTCATTGAGCAATCGTCAAAGAGGCAGTTATCACCGGGAAAACCAGTAGCACCGAATGTGCGGGCGATACAACAGGGCATGCAAGTGCGGATTATCCTCGAAGGCCCGCCGTGTGCCGAATTCATCCGTCGGGTCGCGCCTTTACGGGCCCATAAAGCATATAGCGGCAGGTGATGCAGAAGCCTTAAATGAGAATGCCCGCACGGGTGCGGGCATTCTCTGTACGGCGCTGAGGCGCTTAGCCGGCGAAATTCTTCGCGACGAAGTCCCAGTTGACCAGGTTCCAGAACGCCTCGACGAACTTCGGACGAGCGTTGCGGTAGTCGATGTAGTAGGCGTGTTCCCAGACGTCGCAGGTCAGCAGCGGCTTGTCGCCAGCGGTCATCGGGTTGCCGGCACCGATGGTGCTGGCCAGGCCCAGGCTACCGTCGGACTTCTTCACCAGCCAGGCCCAGCCGGAGCCGAAGGTGCCGATGGCGGTCTTGGTGAACTCTTCCTTGAACTTGTCGAACGAGCCGAAGGAGGCGTTGATGGCGTCAGCCAGCGCGCCGGTCGGCTGGCCACCGGCGTTCGGCGCGAGGCAGTTCCAGAAGAAGGTGTGGTTCCAGACCTGCGCGGCGTTGTTGAAGATGCCACCCGAAGAGGTCTTGATGATGGATTCCAGATCCTTGCCTTCGAACTCGGTGCCCGGGATCAGGTTGTTCAGGTTGGTCACGTAGGCAGCGTGGTGCTTGTCGTGATGGTATTCGAGCGTCTCGGCGGACATGTGCGGCTCGAGGGCGTTCTTTTCGTAAGGCAGCGGCGGCAATTCGAAAGCCATGATGTATCTCCTACTCAGGTGTCGAGGATTGATGCGGCCAGCTCGGAGGGACGTACGGGGTTTACCGGCGTAGCCGGTGAGCAGGCGCTGCATCGCGTCCTGCTCTTGCCTCTGTCGTTCCCTTCGCTCGCTACATGCTTGCGCAATCTCTGGCCGTTCACGGTCGGCCGAACAGACAGACTGAAGCCTTCCGCTCCATGTCTGCGAGCCAGCGATCATAGCATCCGACCTGCGGCAAAACCACGCGGCAACTGTATGGACTATTGGTTCCAGAGCGGTTGCGGCGCGGCGCCTTGGATGCGGACGATCGGCTGTGCCTTGCGTGGACCGCATAGTCGGGCGTGGTGTTCCGTACGATGTGGGAAAAGGTGCGCGGTGCAATGCCGCGCGCTGACGGTCAGGCAGCGAATGCCAGCTGGGCGGCGATGGCGAACATCATGGCGGCCACGCCGAGATCGATCAGCCGCCAGGTTAGCGGACGGGCCAGCCAGGGGGCGAGCCATGCGCCGCCCAGCGCAAGGGTGAGAAACCACAGAGTCGAAGCGCTGGCGGCCCCCAGGGTATAAGCCCCGGGTTCTGGCTGCTGCGCGCCAAGGGTGCCGATCAGTACCACGGTATCCAGATAGACATGCGGATTGAGCAGCGTCACCGCCAACGCGGCCAGTAATACCGCGCGTAGCGGGCGCGGTTGCGCGTCTTCGCTGCGCAGGCTCTGTGGCCTGGCCGCGCGACGCAGGGCCAGCGTGCCGTACCAGAGCAGAAAGGCCACACCGCCCCAGCGGGTGATTTCCAGCAACAGCGGGCTGCTCGCCAGCACCGCGGCCAGCCCGAACACCCCGACGCTGACCAACAGGACGTCGCAGACGATACAAAGCGCCGCCACCGGCAGGTGGTGCTCGCGGCGCAGGCTCTGGGCTAGCACGAAGGCATTCTGCGCGCCGATTGCCATGATCAGCCCTGCCGCTACCAGAAGTCCGTTGATATAGCTCTGCCAGATCGCACTCATGTCGCACGCCTCGTTCGTTTTCTGCTGGCGAGTCTGCGGATTGACGAGCTATAAGAGAAACCAATTTTGCCCACGTAGCATTAGGGAAACTGATGTTCGACTACAAATTGCTGGCCGCGCTTGCGGCGGTTGTGGAGCAGGCCGGCTTCGAACGCGCCGCGCAGGCGCTGGGCCTATCGCAATCGGCGATATCACAGCGGATCAAGCTGCTCGAGGCGCGCGTCGGCCAGCCGGTATTGCTGCGCGACACACCGCCGAGACCCACCGAGTTGGGCCAGCGCCTGCTCAACCATGTACAGCAGGTGCGCCTGCTCGAGCGCGACCTGCAGGGGCAGGTCCCGGCGCTCGATGAAAACCGTCTGCCGGAGCGCCTGCGTATCGCACTGAATGCCGACAGCCTGGCGACCTGGTGGGCCGGCGCGGTGGCGCCGTTCTGTGCCGAACACCAGGTGTTGCTCGATCATGTGGTGGAAGATCAGGCCGTCGGGCTCAAACGCATGCGCGCGGGCGAGGTCGCGGCCTGCGTCTGCGCTGCCGAGCGGCCGGTGGCCGGCGCGCGCAGCCAGTTTCTCGGGGCGATGCGCTATCGGGCGCTGGCCAGCCCGGCGTTCATCGAGCGGCATTTTCAGCGTGATGCGAACGCCGCGGATCTGGCGCGCGTCCCGGCCGTGGTGTTCGGCCCGGACGATCAGCTGCAGCATCGTTACATGACGGCGGTCGGTGGCGGCGAGGTGTTCATTCACCACTTGTGCCCCTCGTCGGAGGGCTTCGTGTGCATGTTGCGAAGCGGCCTGGGCTGGGGCCTGGCACCGGAGTTTCAGGTTCGTGGCGAACTTGCGCGTGGTGAACTGGTCGATGTGCTGTCCGGGCCGCCGATCGACGTGCCGCTGTACTGGCATCACTGGCGTAACGGCGGACAACTGCTCGATGAGCTGACGCGGCATCTGGTGCGTTGCGCCAGCGACTGGCTGCTGGTCGAGTGAAGTGCGAGTCAGGCGAGCACGCGCTGGCCTCGGTAGATGCGAACCGCCGGGCCACTGCTGGCGGGACGTGCCGGCGGCGGTGCGGGCGGTAGCTGGTCGCTGAAGGCCGCGAGCTGACGGCCGAGTTCGCGGGTCAGTTCGTCGTTTGAACGCATGCTCGCTGCGAGCATTGCCACCACCGCGTCCGGCTGGTTGAGATGGATGTCCAGTTGCTGTTCGTCGCGCAGTCTGCGGCGCAGCGCGCGCATGCAGTCGATCACTGCCTTGTTCAGCTCCATGCTGTATTCCTCGTGATTGCCCTAAGGCCCGACATCCCTGTCGGAAGTGTCTATCCGCTGGCGAGGATGACGGAGCAAGCGGCGTACCAAATCTGCTGCTGCGTCTCGGCAGAAGTGTGACCGACAAGCGAAACCCCCGGCCGGCGAGGCGTGCAGACTGTCGATCCATTGCGCAAACGCGTCCAGTGGCTCGTCGGTGATCGAGCCGGCCCAGGCTTTCAATGCACCGTGATGCGCGTTGCCGCCGTCGCGATGCTCCACTGCGGTGCAGCCAGGATGGCAGACGTGAGTCGCTGATAGCCTCACCCCGAACCGTTATACTGCGCTGTTTTTCGCACCGCGCCATCGAAGGTAACCCATGCGCAACGATGCTCACGACGAACTGGACAACATCCCCAGCCTGACCGCAGGCCGTGACCGTGTGGAGCCCTATCCGGCGCCGGATCTCGAGCCGATTCGCCGAACGCCGGATGACTACGGCGATGACTCGCGTGCGCGCCAACGGCGTCGCCCGGCAGGCGCTGCGAAGGCCAGCTCCGCGCCGCTGTGGGTGATGGTCGTGGCGTTGTTGATCAGCCTCGCTGCGCTGGGCTGGTGGAGTTATCGGCAGATTGCCATGCTGGAACTGCAGCTGGTCGCCACACAGGAGAGTTTCGCCAGGATCAGCGAGGACGCCGCCGGTCGCTTGCAGGATATCTCCGGCAAAGTGGTTGCCACCGAATCCAACGTGACGACCGAGAGCGAAGCCGTGAAGCTGCGCATCAAGCAGCTCGAGCAACAGACGCAGGAGCTCGCACGCAAGCAACAGGCCTTCGCCACCGAGCAGCAGAGCCTGACGGGCAGGCAGGGCAATCAGGACCAGCGCCTGGATGAGCAGGGCAAGCGTATGGAGCGCCTGACTACCGATCTGCAGGCCCAGCAGGGCAGCAGTGCAGCCCTGGCCGAGACGGTTAAGACTCTGCGCAGCGAGCAGGCCACGCTGAAGTCTGCAGTCGACGAGCAATCCAAGCTGGCGGCGCGAATCGATGGTCTGGGCAAGGAGGTGGCGGCGCTGAAACAGGCCGGCAACCAGAGTCAGGCGATCAGTCGTCTCGAACAGGACATTCTGGTTCTGCGCAGCGAGCTGGAGAATCGTCCGGCACCGAGCGCCGCCAACAGGGCCGAATTCGATTCCTTCCGCGCGCAGGTCACCCGCACCATCAATGCCATGCAGGGCCAGATCGCCAATCTGCAAGGGCAGATCGACGGGCGCTGACTACCGCCTCGTTTGGCCGCCGCGCGCATCGCGACGGCGGCCGCTTCCAGCCAGACCCTTTCTTACAGATCCAGTGCTAACGACAGCCCCACCCCATGGTCGCGGTTGTCGTTGCCGCGGTAATGGTAGTTGGCGCGTAGCGCCAGACCGGGGGACAAGCGGTGCGCCAGCCCCACGCTGAAACGCGTCTGGTCGCCGGTCTGCGTTGCACCGGGTAGTTCGAAGCTGTTGCCCGGCACGCTGTTCAAGGACATGCGCAGGTCGCGCCGGTCGTCGTCCTCGCGTTCCACTTCGCGCGCAACCTCACCGAACAGGCGGGTTCTCTCACTCAAGGCGTACTCGCCGAACAACCCGAGCGACAGGCGCAGCGAGTCCAGGTCCTGGTCGTCATAGCTCAATGCCGTGGAGCGGGCACCCTCTTCGCTGTAGGCGTCCACTTCGACCTTTTGATAGCTGGCTCCGACGAATGGGCCGAACTGCATCTGGTCGCCTGGCTGCATCAGATTGAAGCCGACCTTGGCCGCTGCACCCCAAACGGTGCCCTCGGTGTCACCCTTCTCCGCGCGTTCGGTGATGCCCAGGGCGAAGGTGCGTTGCAGGTCGTGGTAGTCCAGATAACCGGCGCTGAGGCTGAAGTCAGCGAACAGGCGGTGCTGCTCGTAGCGGGCGAAGGCCGTGGCCAGATAGCTGCGCATGTCGTAATCGGAGTCGCTGCGACCCAGCTCCAGTGAGTTCTCTGCCAGCCCGAGGCTGATGCCGGCGAGCCAGGCTTCGCTCAGTCTATGGGTAACACCCAGCGACAGGCTCAGGCCGTGGCCGTCACCGCCGCCGTAACCGTCGTACTCAGGTCGGTTGTAACCGCCCTGAACGAAAGTGCGCCAGGCACCGACTGCCTGCCAGTCGCCTCGCTGGGCGGCCAGTTCGCTATCGAGCTGTTGCAGGTGGGCGCGTAGCGCCGAGTGGCCCATTTCCGGCAGAAGCGAGACCTCCCAGGGCGCGGAGATAATCGAGTAGAGGTAGTCGGCGCTGATCTGATGAACCGCAGTGGTGGGGTGGACCGCGTCGTTGAACAGCAGGCGGCTCGGATCCGGCGCTGTGCCGCCCAGGCTGTAGGTCGGGTCTGGTAGACACGGCGACGTCGAGGATGCCGGGTCGAAGCAGACTGCAGTTTGCGCGACGTTGGGGTCGAAGCCGAAAGCGGCCAGGTCCGCGCGAACCTCCGCCAGCAACAGACGGTTGTTGACCAGCACGTAATTGCCACCCTGGGCTTGCAGCTGGCTCGCCAGCTCGATGTTGAACTGGTCGCTCAGGGCGTTAAGTGTGGCGGCCCCGACGGGGCCTGAGTTGGCCCCCAGTGGTGTGATACCAACATCCGGCAGGTCGGAGACGATGATGTAGCGTGCTCCCGCCATTTGCAGGGCGCCGACACCTGCCACCAGATTGCTCGCGGCCTGCGCCATCGTCACCGGATTGCTGCCCAGCTGGAAGATGTCGTTGCCGCCTCCGTTGATGTAGTACAGGGCATTGCGGTCCACCCGGGGGTTCTCGACCAGATAACCAGGGCGCGTACGAGTTGTGCCGCCGGCCGATACGATCGAGGTGTCGGTGATTGAGTCGAGGATCTGGTCGGTCCGGTAGCCGCCGACGGCGTAGTTACTGCCGTCCGGATTACCGGTCAGTACGGACGGTAGCAGGGGCGTGGAAGGAAGCGATTGCAGGCCTAGCATGCTGGCCAGTCGCTGGGTGCCGACTTCCCCGATGTATTCGCCGGCGCCATAGGTCGGTCCGGTTCGATTGGTGAAGCGCAGACCGCCCGTTGGGTTGCCTCCCAGGGTCGGGCTCAACAGGTCGGGGAAGTTGCCGGCATCGCTGAGCGAGTCGCCGAATACGATGAACTGGCTGAACGGTCCGCTATCGGCGGCGCTGACGGCAGTCGTGCAGCCGAGCAGGACGGCTGCCGCAAGCGGCTTGAGGGCGCTATGCACGAAGGTATCTCCTTATTGTTCTTTTTTTGGATACGTCGCGGGACAACAGGGCGACCTGCTCACGCTAATGGCTGTGCCGCGCCGGCATAAGCGCCCGAAAGGGCGATTGTCGGTAGCCCGGAGCATCGCACTAAAGGCTTACTGGCGGTTTGACCGTACGCCATTTATTGTCCTGGCTCAAAAGGCGGAGATATCAAACTGCTACCATCGGCCGCGCTTGTGGCTCGAGTGACGGAATGCCATGGCCATGAGCAACTGCCTGCTTGGAAAAAGGTGCTGAGGGCCAGTCTGGCGTCTGGATTCGCCGGGTTGCGCTCACCGTGCAAACGATCGTCCCGACATGGGAGCAGAACAATAAAATGCCATCGCTTCTCGATCTGCTGCGAAACCGACTGACGACGCTGCTGCCCAGCGAACTCAAGCCCAATGAACTGCGCCATCTGCTGACGCCGGGTCGCCATCCGTTGCTGCTCTGCCAGCGCCGGGCGACGCTGATCGTCAACCGTGTCCGCCTGTTCGCCTTCCTCTTCGCCGTGCTGACGCCACTGTGGAGCCTGATCGACCTGATGGTGTTCGAGCCGAAGCTCTGGCTGGCGCTGGCCGGGTTGCGCATGATGGCCTGCCTCGCCTTCACTGGCCTGCTCTTGTTCTACCGGCCCAGCGGCAATCTCCTGGATGCCTACCGCGCGATCGCTATCCTCTTTGCCATCCCCACCGCCTTCTATATCGCGTCGCATACCCTGCTCGGCAGCTACCAGCTGGCGCAGTTCTCCGCGGTGGTCGGTGCCGGTTACGCTTTTCTGCCTTTCGTGCTGATGGCAGGTCTGACGATCTTCCCGCTGACGTTGGTGGAGAACCTGGTCCTGTCGAGCCTGTTGCTCCTGGCGCAGGCACTGGCCGGATACCTCAGCTGGGCGACGCTGAACTGGCCATCGTTCGCTGGAGCGTTCTGGCTGCTGATTCTCATCGCCGGCGTTGCCAGCCTGGCCAGCATGAGCCAGCTGGCGTTCATGATCGCGCTGGTGCGCCAGGCGATCCGCGATCCGCTCACTGGAGTGTTCTCCCGCGGCAGCGGCGAGGAAATCCTGCGCCTGCAGTGGGACAGCGCGCAGCGCAAGGATTCCGCGCTGGCCCTGGCATTCATCGATCTGGATCACTTCAAGTCGATCAACGACAACTACGGCCACGAAGCCGGCGATCAGGTCCTGCGTGAGGCCGCTCGACGACTGGTAGCGACACTGCGCAGCTCCGACAGCCTGTTGCGGTGGGGCGGCGAGGAGTTTCTTCTGATCATGCCGGAGACCGACATGGAGCAGGCCCACAAGGCCATCGAACGCATCGTTGGCGAGGGGCTGGGCGTGCGACCGGATGGCCTGGCGCTGACCGCAAGCATCGGTCTTGCCGAGCGCCGTAACGACCGGGTCGATGACTATCGTGACCTGCTCGAACTGGCGGACCGGCGCATGTACCTGGCCAAGACCGGCGGCCGCAATCGGCTGTGCGCTGCGGAGTCGGAGAAGCCCCTGCGCGAACGCGCGCTGGCCCTGGAAAGCTAGGCCCGACGCACTCGTCGCGACGGCCGGGCGCTGCGCTGCTGCGCAGCGTTACGCCAGGCCGAAGACATGTCGCAGATAACCGACGAAGGCCTCGTCACGGCACATGGTCTTGCCCGGTGAGTCGGAAATCTTCGCCACCGGCTGGCCATTGCACGCCGTCATCTTGATGACCATGTTGGTGGGTTCGACACCCGGGATGTCGCAAGTCAGTCCCGTGCCGATGCCGAAGCTCGGATTGCTGCGACCAGCCAGTGCACGATGAATCTGCAGCGCCTTGGCGAAATCCAGGCCGTCGGAGAAGATCAGCTGGCGCGTCCTCGGGTCGATGCCCAGTCGCCGATAATGCGCGATGGCTTTTTCAGCCCAGACCAGAGGATCGCCGGAGTCGTGGCGCAGACCATCGAACAGCTTGGCGAAGTACAGATCGAAGTCACGCAGGAAGGCGTCCATGGTGATGCAGTCGGTCAGCGCGATACCCAGCGCGCCCCGGTACTCGCGAACCCAACAGTCGAGCGCGGCGATTTGACTGTCGATGAGCCGTGGGCCGAGCTGCTGATGCGCCATGATCCATTCATGGGCCATGGTGCCCATCGGCTTCACGTCCAGCGTGCGCGCCAGGTGCACGTTGCTGGTGCCGACGAAACGGCCGGGAAAGTCGCAGCGCAGACGCTCGACCACCATTTCCTGTACCGCGAAGGAAAACCGTCGGCGTGTGCCGAAGTCGGCCAGGGTGAAGGTGGTCAGCTCTTGCTCACCGGCCTGGCTGCGCAGCCAGGCCAGCTTCTCGTCGAGCCGGTCGCGCGCCTGCGTCAGGCTCACTTGTGAGTAACGGGCGCGGTTGCGCACTTCGCTGATGATCGCCAGCAGCGGCACCTCGAACAGAATCACATGCAGCCAGGGGCCGCGCAGATGGATCACCAGCTCGCCGTCTTCTACATCCAGGCGCAGGTAGCGCAGGTCGAAACGAAACAGTCCGAGAAAGCGGATGAAGTCCGGCTGCATGTAGGGGATGCGCTCCAGATAAGCGAGCTCCTCGGGCGTCATCTGTAGCTCGGCGAGTGCTTCGATCTGCTCGCGGATGTCGTCGAGGTAGGGGCGCAGGTCTTCCCCTGAGCGGCTGCGGAAAGCCCATTCCACCTCGGCATTGGGATAGTGATGCAGAACGGCCTGCATCATGGTTAGTGATCTTGAAATACCCCAAAAAATCAATTTCTGTCACGTAATATATTGATTTTAAGAGAAAATATATTGGGCTTGTTTTGGGGTAAATTTCGAGTTCCATCCAAGAACTCGATGTCCATCGTAAATATCACAGCGGCGCTGAAGGGACGAACGGTGCCTGCTAAGACCGCCTTCGCTCTCATTCCAACGCCATTCCAGCTTCAGTTGTGCGCGACGCCCTTAGTCGCCCAGAAACTCCGGGGTAATTGCGGTTTCAGCCAATAGCGCTCAACTGTCTAAGGGTTACTCCGAGACGGTTGGCTATCTCCACCGTCGATGGGCCTTCCATCTGCAAGCGCTCGGTCTCATCACGGGTTGCATCAGACCTCAGACCCCGCAGATCCCGTGCCGCCTCATTCTGAGTCAGAGGCGCCTAGAGCCTCTCTGCCAAGAGGGCGCGGCATCCCTCACCGTCTGCGGAAAGGAACCCTTCTGCTGCGAGCCCTAAGTGGCAGGTTTCAGCGACAAAAGAGTATTTGACTCACCGATAGGCCCTGCGCGTTGCAGAGCCACATCAGCGGGTCGAGCTTGATAGCCGCTTGGCCTTTCTCAATCTGGCGCAGCTGAGAGCTGCAGATGAATATTGCGAACGCGTAGCGTGTGAAGCCAGGCCCCCTCCATCGCTCGAGTTGGGGCGCTTTCGATCGTCAAAGCTATCGGCAGTTGCCTGCTTTCCGGTAACCGCCGGCAACAGCTTCCGCTTCGGTAGCGAACGGTACTTGGTTCTTTGGAGATACCTTATCGTAGCTAGGACAGCCCTGGGGCAGGTGGTAAATCCTACTGTTGCGGTTGCCGATGACTACACCCACATCGGCCTTCTTAGAAGGCGTTGCTGTCGTACGCGCAGGAATCGCGCTCACGAGTCCCTCTCGGGTCGGTTTGTGCCCAACACTCCAAGAACGATCTCCCGTGATGAACGGATTCGGGTGGCCCATGACCTTGGCGGTTCGGTTGTTCCACTCCTTTTCCCAGGTGGTTACTGGGTACTTTCGATCCCACGCCATAAGCAGCTGCTGCTGTTGTCGTGACATGGAAAGCCCATACCGGTCGAACATGTAAAACGTCGCCCGTGCCACGATGCCTTTAGCCTCGTTTCGTGGTTCGGCGGCACGCTCTTTAAAGTCGACCCGCGTCGTGCACGACCCGTATTGTGGCGCTAGGCCGGTAACAATGCCGTAGTTAAAATTGCTGCGGTCACCGTTAACCTCACCAACAGACGGGTAAAGGTTGAACAAATCTGCCTCCATTGCTCGGAACACCGGATCATCTGCTATGCAGTTCTTCCGTCCGCCGTTCTGCCAGCATTGGCGCTGATGCCCGAACGTCCATGCAGGCACGATGTGCTCCCACTCAATCCGAGCGGCGCGGTTCTGCTGTGCGCGTGTTTCGTAGCCGCAGGATTTCGGGTCAATCCTTCCTCCAGACTTGCCAGTCCATGTCCATTTGCAGCCGCAGTAGAGTTCACCCTCTGCGCTTGAGGCTTGGTCGAAGAAAATCTTCTGCTTGGCCAGCACTTTGGCTGCAGCGAAGTTGGATGGGGCGTCAGCGAGCGTGTTCGATGTGGACAGGACTGCGACCAGTGCCGCCATCAGAAAGCGAGTCATATGTGAAACGGCCATCAGAGAAACGACGCGCATTGTATTGATGAAAAATGCGGCCGTCTCGCTGGGCGGGTTCGCGGGCGCGACGCCGTCAGGTTTCCCGACTGATAGTTCGGGCAATGATTCTGCCAAGCTCTCTTGCCTGTTCGTGGCCCACATAGATCAAGTGTGGGCTTTCTATGACCTTGGTGCTTTCGCTGAGGCCCCTGGCGCGTACATATTTGACAGGCTTGGCTCCATGTACGAGCAATACTTGCGGATTGATCGAAGCTAGCAGGAATTCGAAGATCTCAGTCGACTTCTGGTGACTCTTCAGCATGCTTTCTCTGGCAGTGGGGATCGAAAAGATATTGGTCTCTAGAAATCTGATGGCACCGTAGTCGGCCTTGGCTTGATCCATAATCATCTGCATGGCCTTTCGCGTCCGACTGACCTTGGTGCGTGCAGAAAGATAAGCGTCCAGCCAGGTAGTCCGTTCAAAACCGTATCCAGGCCGCCAGAAATCCCAGAAATCTTGTTTCATGTTCGAGGCGGCGTTAACCCCGACAATGAAGGCTTGGCAGGTAAGCGGAGAGCCTTCGCAAACGAATGGGCGATCATGGTACGGGGCGCCCATGAGCGCGCGAAGTTGTGTTTCGAATTCGCTTATGTCCAATGCCCAAGCATCCCCAACGAAAAAACCTGCTGGAAAACAGGCCTTTTCAAAAACGGAAAATTAGCGATAGATCGCTACTGAGATTTTTCTGGATCCTCGTCCTAAAACAAGCGCTGCAGGCTGCTTGCGTGAGCCGTCACTAGCGAAGCGTTAAGCTCACTTACGGGCGTACCATGGCCCTGTACTTCTGGTCATCGCACATTCGCCTTCACCCGAATTACCTGCGTTTCTCGATTTTGTAGAAGCTGCCCTCAATCATCAGCCGCTTACGGTCTGAATTGACAGCATCGGTAATGGTGTTATCGAGTAAGACGAAGTGTCGGCAGTCCTGCTTTTTAGACTGCTCGAATATGGGACGAACTGAGCCGATGAATTCGGGGTAGCTCACGTTTGCGTTAGCTAGAATGCGTTCGATATTAGGCAGCTCGGCCGCATCCTGATTGCGGCTTTCCGGCCAGGCCGGACTGACCGTGAGCGCTTCATCACGCAGCACAAGCGAGAACAGTAGCTGAGTCTTGCCAGTGACCTCGTCCGCCCAGCAGGGCGGGAAATCCATACCGCCGCGCGCATCGAGCTTATTCTGTAGGTAAACCATCTGTCCGCGCAGGTTGGCGTTTTCACGCTTGAGCTCGACAGGGTTCAGTTTGCCAGTTTTGATCTCCCGGTACGCTTTAGCGTCAGCAACCACGGCGCTGGTTTGCTCCAGCCGCGTCAATTCGAGATCTTTTGGCGCCTGGGCGGCGATCAGCTTGCTTGCTTCCAGAATCTGGTCGAGTTCGGCTTCAATGGCCTTGTCACCAGGCTCAGCGCCTAGCTTTTCGCTGAGCTTTGACATAACAACCAGTGACGTTCGGACATGATCGAGCGGAGCGTTGCTATCCTGGCTCATCTTCTCCAGAACCTTCTCTAGCTCGACCATAGCGGTCAACTTTGCATCCTTTTCCTCAAGCAGCACCTTCAATCGCTCGTTCTCAGACTTGGCTTCGGCCGTTTGTACGAGCTTCGTGATGACCTCGTCGGGTTGTGTTGCACCCAAGGTTTGGAGTTGCTTGCTGATGAACTCTTTGGCTTGGGTTAACGCAGCATGTTGTTGCTGAAGTGCCTGCTCGCTCTGAAGTTGAGAGATGAGGTCGCCTTTCTCGCGTTGCAGGGCAACGACCATCATGCCAAGCACAAGCATTAGCAAAAAGGTGAGCATGAAGGCGATTTCGGTCAGTGAGAGCTGAAAGACCTGATCGTTCTTGCCTGACATCAGCTCTTAGCGCCTTCAAGCAAGCTGTGGTCGATAGCCTCGGGAGAAGCTGCGCCCGATTCAGCCATTGCGGCAAGCGTAGGGCCTTTGTGGACGGCTTGTTGCACTAACGTACTCCTGATGACCTCATCAAGCTTGCTGGCAAGACGATTCGAACTGTCGAGCGCACCTGCAAAGCTTTGCTCGTTTTGCTCGAGAGCCGCTTTCATGATGTGAGCTGACGCAGTATTGCTTTGCAGGGCTTCGCGGATTTGTGCGCCCAGAGCTTCAGACTGTGCCCGCGAGTCATTGACCCACGCCGGAAGCAATTCAAGAGTCGCTTTCAGGCCATTGAGAAGTGTTTGTTGATCATCGTGGGTCTTCTCGGCGGTACTTAGCAGTTTGGAGGTGACTTGCTGACCTTGGCTGATCTGAGTGACCAACGCGCTGACCGAGTCGGACATTTGATTTGCTGACTTGGCCATCACGTTAAGGTTGGTGATTTGCTGGTCAAGGCGCTCATTTACAGTCTGCTGTTGTGCTGATAGACGCGTGATAGCCGCATCGCTTTGAGCCGATTGCTTCAGGGCCAGCTCATGACTGGCGCTGATGAGGCCTACCAGACGTGTTTGCTCCTCAGCAATGGAGCGCACCAGCTCCATGGACGAGTTCATAGCCTCACTCTGCTCATTGATTTTCGAGATACTCTTCTCGACAGCTTTGGCCGCGCCGTTGATATCACGCGTGACGAGGCGCATGACCTGACCAACATCGCCCGCCGAGTTGTTGAGCTCGTTGAGCGGCGTGTTCAGCTTCTGAGCAAATAAATCATCCGGAAACGCAACGGCCTCGAGTCGAGCATTGACGGACTTGGTGAAGTCGCCGACGCTGGTGTCGAGTCGTACAAGTGATTCGCCTGTTTCACGGGCGTATTTTTCCACGACAAGGTTCAGGCTCATCGAGGATTTCTTCAGCTCCCGGATATTCTCAATGAACGCGTAATTGATCCGCTCGGACAATTCCTTGAAATGGACTGCCATCTGTTCGGACAGCTCTTTGGCGTGCGCATCCATGCGGGCAGCGCTTTCCTTGGCCATTTCATCGAAACTCTCACGGACTGACTTCACCGATTCGTTGGTCGCCGTTAAGACTTCGCCACGAAAATGAACCAGGGCCTGAAAAGCACGGGCATATTCGTCGGTTAGCCGGCGGGAAGCATCCACCGCGCTTTGCTCGTGGTTGCGCAGAGCATCTTCCATGTTGGGCCGGAAGCTGACCAGGATTACTCGAACCGTCAGCCCAACAATCGTACTGATCATCGCCACGCCGAATCGTGTGGCGATGGTGATCATGTCGTTCTTGATATTGGGCAAATCGATCAGGCATACGATGATCGAGGCGACGGTGAAAATGAAGCCCAGGTAATAGCAGGAATCAGCAAACTTCTCGTCTGAGACGTCGGAGGTCTTGTACTTACCTCCAATTACGACATACGCAAGCATGATCGTGATCGGAGCGATGAAGCCTGTGAACAGGAGTTCACCGAGCAGATAGCTAGCGACTAGGCAAACAATCTTGGCTACGCAAGCCGTCGCGAACAGAACTGGCAGCTTGATTTGAAAATCAGCTTCCTTACTCATGATTCATCCCTCAAAGGTATCGATTTCGACCAGCTGCGCGCCGCTATTGTCGAAATATTGCTCCCAAAATGCTGCCTGCTTGGTGGTCTGCAGATTTGGATAATTAATCAGGTAATTAAGGTGCACCTCAACTCCATCGAGGCTGGCTTGCGACTTTCGCCCATAGGCGCCAGCCGAGAACGTCTTGAAGTCGGGTAGGCTCTTGAACATGCTGAATTCAGGCATATGCGGCAGCATGTCAGAGAACACAACTAGAGTGCGGGGGCCTTGTGCATCCACGCGGTTAAAGCCATTGATGGCGGATAGTTGCAGCATCTCAAAGACAGGAGATCGGTCAGATGGCTTATCGAGCGTTATCTGCTGGCGTAACTGCATCAGGGGCGACCTGAACTCCTTGATGTACCGCGCCTTGATCTGAGCTGGGTTAGCATTGAGCTTGGATTTGCCTTCGCCAGTGCCTGGGTTGCACTTCTCGAAAATCGGCATAGCGTTGTCTGCAAAGGATTCGCCGAGCACAAACACAGAAATCATCTGCCCCTCAAGCACTTGCTTTTCAGCGAGCTCTTTGAATCGCTGAGTGAGCGCCTGGCGCTGAATGAAATTCAGGGGCTCTGTATTATCGACTAGGACAACGGTATGACCGGTCGGGCCGGAGGCGGGGCACAGGGTTACCGGATCGGGCGGCGCCTCTGTGTTGAGCAGCAGGTACACCACTCCGGCCAGTAGTCCGGCAATGGCCAGGCCCACGAGCACGATCAGCACCAGAGTTATATTGTTCTTCTTTCTTGCAAGTTTGCTGCGACGGGCCATGAACGTTACGCCGATTTAAGATGATCGCGAAGGGGAGTGACCTGGTCATAACAGCTCACGAACGCGGACTGTATCTGGCCCCGGATAGGTTCGACCTGAGCCAGCAGCTCATCGAGCAGCGCTTCCTGGCGCGCGATGTCTATAAGGTCGTCCTGAAGATCCACTTCTTTGGCTTCAACCGGGGGAAGGAGAACCTTCTCGTTGAAATAAGCGGGAGCAGGGGTTTTGCGGTGAATGGTGTTCTCGGTTCTGAACAGCTCGATCAGCGCATGGAGCATATGCTCTGCCTTGCCCTGATAGTTGGTAAAACGTTGGCCGGCGAGAGACTTGTTCTCGGCGAGCTCTTTTAGCTTGACGATGTCACGTTTGGCAGTTTCCAGGGTACTGTCTAGCGTCTTTTCAAACTCCTCCTTTAGATCGCTCAGTTCATCGCGCACCAGCTCAACCTGACTGTCGTGCAGGGCGCGGGCTTCAATAACGCGGTCACTTGTGCTGCTGTATCCTGGGTAGATGTCACCCCAGGTGAGGCCCTTGACAAGCGCTAGGATGGAGAAGATCGCGCTCATCAGGAACAGGATGATCGAATCGATGCCGTGAAAGCCGAACGGCGAAGCGAGCATAGTCTGATGCGCGATTGCCATGGCATCACCATCAAGAGTCACTACTGCAAACGCATCTCTGAGATGGGTGGTTATTAGGGCGATACCAAACAGTAGTGCCAGTGCAGCCAGCAAGCTGATTACACCGATAAACTTGGCAAAAGTATTGACGTGCCACAGGTACTTCAGGCCCTTTTTACCTATGAAGAAGCCGCCAAGCACGTTGATCGCGGAGAGCATGCCCGCATAGACAAAGCCCTGCGCTAGGCCGCCGGCAAGCCCAGCCGAGAAAAAGTAAGCGTTCGCAGCGCCTTCCAGGATTACGAGCAGGGCGATAATGAGAATCCACAGCCAGCGGGAGAGAGTACCCATGGGCTGCTTAGGCTCACGATCTAAGCGATTCTTGGCCTTGAAAAGCTCTAGCTGTGTTGTCAGCCGCTGAGCTTTGAATCGCCCCTAGTTTCGTAGACACCTCCAGGCCTCATAATACGGCCCACTAGGAGGTGCCATGAGCAACCCGCGTTATCCCGAAGAATTCAAAATCGAAGCAGTCAAACAGGTGACCG
>Ga0114898_1000639_pt1 | contig 25133 bp, 15 predicted proteins | sample Malvired_Geostar_FD_83496 | JGI IMG/M metagenome (GOLD analysis project Ga0114898, IMG submission 83496) | Marine viral communities from the Global Malaspina Expedition - Malaspina viral metaG DeepMed_Geostar | ecosystem: Environmental > Aquatic > Marine > Oceanic | place: Mediterranean Sea... | reverse complement strand
GGGGAAAGCCTCGGCGTCCGTATCGTGCGCGGTCAGGCGGGCGAGGCTGGCGGCAGTCAGCTGCTCTCGGGTCGCCTCACGCTGTTGCCGGGCCGCCTCCAGCCGGTCCAGCAGCGCCATCAGCTCCTCCACCTTCGCCACGATCCTCCGCTGCTCGGCAAGGGGCGGGAGGGGGAGCATAACTGCTCGAAGGCCGGCGAGTGAGACAGTCTTTTGCGCGATGCCTGTAGCGGCGGCTTCCGCCTGTTTGAAAGCAAACTCGCTTTCTAAGAAGAAGGCGAGAGCATGTAACTCGACCTGCTTTGTGGGCCGGAGAATGCCTATGTGTCTCTGGATGCAAAACGGTGTATCGCTTTGAACTGGAATCGGAATACCGAACGATCCCACAAGCGTGTAAAGCAGATCGCCCGGTCGAGGCTTCCGGATCGGATCGAGCCCGTCAAAGTATTCCTGCGACACCTTCCGCTCGGCGTCATAATTAATCTTTTTCGTTCTAACGTCGCCGATGACGAGGAAGGGCACGCCGATCTCTGCCTTCGGTGGCGGCTGATGGTCACCGTCACTGATTGAAAGGCAAATGGACTGCAGGTTGGTCCATGCCCATCCGTAGGGCAACTCAAACAACTCCACGGATGCGGACGGTTCTTTGGGGCTGCGCTCTGCTTTTAGCCATCCAGCCTTCACGAATCGCGCCTTCTCCGTCGCAATACGTTTGAGTAGTTTCGAGGCGGGCTCGTCCGCCGGGTCCTGTGACACGAGCTTGCCCCGGACCGCGAGGTCCAGCACGAAGCGGCGGAGGCGGGCAATGGCGTCGGGTGCCTCGGCCACCTTCTCGTAGAGCGCCAGAAGCCGTTCGGCCTTCATCGTGCCAGAGCCTCCGACAGGATCGCTTTCAGCTGGTCGCGGAGTGCCGCGACCTCGGCCTCGGCGGCGGTCAGGTCGGCCAGCAGCGTCTCCGGATCGCCATGGTCATCCGTCACAGTATGCGGGTTCCTGATATCGAGATTGTAGCCGCGCGCCTTCACCTCCTCGACGCTGACCTTCCAGGCGCGGTCGGTTTCCATCCGTCCCTCGCGACGCGGGCCACCCCACCAGGCCGCACAATCCTCCAGATGCTCCAGCCGGATCGGCCGGGTCATGGAATAGGCCTTCTGCCCCTCTGGCACGCGATGCTCCCAGAACCAGATATCCCTGGTCGGTGTGCCCTTTTCGAAGAACAGCAGGTTGGTGCCGATGGAGGCGTAGGGGCGGAAGACCGAATTCGGCAGGCGCACGATGGTGTGCAGGTTGCACTCCTCCATCAGCGCCTCCTTCAGCCTGGTCTTCACGCCCTCGCCGAAGAGCGAGCCGTCTGGCAGGACCACCGCCGCGCGCCCGCCGGGCTTCAGCAGGCGGATGATCAGGGCCAGGAACAGGTCGGCGGTTTCGCGGGTGCGGAAATGCTGGGGGAAGTTGCTCTCGATGCCGTCTTCCTCGCGCCCGCCGAAGGGCGGGTTGGTGAGGACGATATCCACCCGCTCGTCCTTGCCCCAGGAGATGTAGGGGCGGGCGAGGGTGTTGTCGTGGCGCAGGAAGGACGGGTCCTCGATGCCGTGCAGCAGCATGTTGGTGACGGCCAGCATGTGGGGAAGCTGCTTCTTCTCCACTGCGCGGAGGCCAGCCTGCAAGGCGGCCTCATCCTCGGGCCGTTTCACATAGCGGTCGCGCATGTGGCGGATGGCACAGGTCAGGAAGCCGCCGGTGCCGCAGGCCGGGTCGAACAGCGTCTCGCCCGGCTTGGGGTCGATCATCCGCACCATGAAGGAGGTGACGGCGCGCGGGGTATAATATTCGCCCGAGTTACCGGCGGATTGCAGGTCGTTCAGGATCTGCTCGTAGATGTCGCCGAAATGCTGGCGCTCGGACAGATTGTTGAAGTCGATCTGGTTGATCTTGTTGACCACCTGCCGCATCAGCTGGCCGGACTTCATGTAGTTGTAGGCATCCTCGAACACGTCACGGACGGTCCGCGCACGGGGCGTGGCCGGGGGCAGCTCCTTCAGCGTAGGGAACAGGTCACCGTTGATGAAGGCTAGCAGTTCCTCGCCGGTGATGCCTTCCGGATCGGCCGCCCAGGCCCGCCATTGCAGGCGGGCCGGGATGGGCGAACGATAGCCGTCCTTCAGCAGCTCGAATTCCTGGTCCTGATCGTCGATGATTTTGAGGAAGAACATCCAGCAGAGCTGGCTGATGCGCTGCGCGTCACCATCCACGCCGCTGTCCTGGCGCATAATGTCCTGGACGGATTTAACGAGGGTGCGGATGGACATGGGTCAGGCTGTATCCCTGTACAATTCAGATTGCAAATCATGCACGGCCTTCTCGAAACCGGGCATCCCGCCGAAAGAGCGCACCAGTTCTATCGGCGTGCCGAGGCTTGAGAAAGGGGCAATCCGCAGGACGTTCGCATCGTCCAGATTCAGCACGCCCTCGTCGGCATATTTTGCCAGCAGCGCATCGAGCACGGCGCGGGCCTGCGGCCCGTACTTAGTGAAGACATCACGCTTCTTTACATTGTCCGCACGCTCGCGGCGAGTCAGTGGCTTGGCGTCGAAGGCGACATGGCAGATCAGGTCGAAGGGGTCGAGGTCCTTACCTAACTCCGCGACGATGGGGTCGAGCGGTAAGCCCTCGGCCTCCAGCTCGTCCAGAATGGCCTGCTTGCGCTCGCTGGCATTCCAGCTCCTCAGGAAATCGTCCAGGCTGGCGAAGCGCTTGCGCAAGGCGCGCTTGGTGAAGTCACGCAGGGATTCCGTGACCAGCCGACCACTCTCGTCCAGATATTCGACGCGTTCGGCGATGATGGTTGCGCCGATGCCATCGACATAGATCTTTTTCCTTGGCCCACCCGGCGGCGTTTCCGGCTGACCCGGTTCATCGACAATGGTCTCGCCCTCGCCGGGCACCTCTGGCAGCGGCTTGCCTTCCTCGTCGGTCGGTGGGGCTTCAGGTGGGTCGATTGGCTCGTCTTCCTTCGGCTCGTAGATCTGAACCGGTTCGCCGTCGAAATCCGGGTCAGCGAAATGACTGGTCGCGCCCCGGAAATCGATCAACGTGAAGTAGAACTTGCGGGTATCCTCATGGACGCGGGTGCCGCGGCCGACGATCTGCTTGAACTCGGTCATGGAGCCGACCTCGCGGTCGAGCACGATCAGGCGGCAGGTCTGCGCATCAACGCCGGTCGAGAGCAGCCGCGAGGTGGTCACGATCACCGGCCATGTCGATTCCGGGTCAATGAAGTTGCCGAGCTGGGCCTGCCCCTCGGCATCGTTACCGGTGATGCGCATGACGTAGCGCGGATTCTCGGCGACTAGGTCGGCATTCTCGTTGACCAGGGCCTGACGCATGCGCGCCGCATGTTCCTGATCGACACAGAACACAATGGTCTTCTGGTAGCGGTCGCCGCTTTCCTTCAGGAACCGGGTGACCTTCTGTGCAACCAGCTTCGTACGGTCGTCGATGACCAGCGTGCGGTCGAAATCCTTGGTGTTGTAGATGCGGTCCTCGACCTCTTCGCCGTAGCGGTCGAGCTGGCCCATCTCCGGGCGGTAGCCTTGTACATCGCGGTCGATATGGACCTTCACGACCTTGTAAGGTGCCAGGAAGCCGTCGCTGATGCCCTGTTTCAGGGAGTAGGAAAACACCGGATCGCCGAAATAGGCGATGTTGGAGACGTATTTCGTCTCCTTCGGCGTGGCAGTCAGGCCGATCTGGGTGGCGGATGAGAAATATTCGAGAATCTCGCGCCAGGCCGAATCCTCGGCGGCGCTGCCGCGATGGCATTCGTCGATGACGATCAGGTCGAAGAAATCGGGCGAGAATTCCCGGTAGAGCTTCTGACGCTCCTCTGGCCCGGTGATGGCCTGATAGAGGCCGAGATAGACCTCATAGGCGGTATCGATGCGGCGCTTCTTGTCCAGCGCGACGGTCAGATCCTCGCTGCTGCCATCCTGACGCTCGATAGTCTTGGCATTGGTCGAAAGCTTTGCCATGGCGCCGCCGAAGGGGCGGAAATCGTTCACCATGGTCTGGTCGATCAGCACATTGCGATCCGCCAGGAACAGGATGCGTTTCTTCCGGCCGGCCTTCCACAGGCGCCAGATAATCTGGAAGGCGGTGTAGGTTTTTCCGGTCCCCGTCGCCATGACCAGCAGCACGCGGTCCTGTCCCTTAGCGATGGCTTCAATCGCGGTATTGACCGCGTTGACCTGGTAGTAGCGGGGCGTCTTGCCGCTGCCGTCGTCATAGTAATCCTGCAGGACGACCTGCTCTGCTTCAGCATCCAGGCCTTTCCAGGCGCGATAACGCGCCCACAAATCAGCGGGCGAGGGAAAGGCATCCAGAGCCAGCATCATCTCGCGCGGGTTGCTGGTGCCGGTGCGGTCATGGAAGACGAAGCCGTCGCCATTCGACGAAAAGACAAACGGGATATTCAGCGTCTCGGCATAGCCCAGCGCCTGCTGCATGCCATCGCCAACGCTATGCGCATTGTCTTTCGCCTCGATCAGCGCAATCGGGAAGTTGGGTTTGTAATAGAGGATGTAGTCGGCGCGTTTGACCTGACCGCGCGTCACCAGCTTGCCACGGACGATGATCCGGCCCCTGGTGAAGCTTACCTCCTCGCGGATCTGCAGCATCTCGTCCCAACCCGCGCTGCGAAGCGCCGGCGTGATGAACTTGGTACAGATGTCGCGTTCCGAGAGCCCCCTCTTGTTCATACCCGCGCCAGATCTCCCCACGATTATTCAGCTCCTGCGTAAGGGCGGGAGCCTCGGCTTATTGCGCCATTTTGGGATGATTGTTTACGAAAGCGGCAGATGCAACCGCTAACGGTAATCTGATGCTGATTACGCGCCGAAGATAGGCCCTGGCCTCAACCGAAGCTCGCCTGGAACGTCGTCGCGGTCAGCGAGACATGGGCGTCGAGCGGCGGGTAGAGCTCGAAAGCGCGCGGCTCGCGCGCGAAGTTCCAGAGCCGGAACAGGCACCATTCCGAACGCCGCTCGTCCGCGACAGCCAGCTCGTTGCGGGTGATGTGGAAGGGCGTGCGCTCCCAGCCGTTCGTCGTCTTCACCTCGATCAGGCGAGGACGCCCGTCCTGTGCGAAGCTGGCGATGTCATAGCCGGCGCCATCACCATCTTCCTGCGATACCCATCGCACCTTGCGCGCCAGATCGACGCGACCAGCAGCTTGTAGCGTGGCGCGCTCATGCATCAACACACGTTCCTCACCAGCTCGGCCAAGGGCCCGGTTGCGCTCGTCCCGGCCCGCCACATCGAATTTGCGGGCGATGTGCAGCATCTGCTCCAATTCCTGCGGCGGCTGATTCGACAGCGTCGGCGCCGATCCCACCCAGAGCGATGCCGCCTCACGCAGACCCATGGCCGGCTGCGCGCCGGTGAGGCCTCCCAGCCAAGTCGGATTGAGCGCCAGCCATCGGGCCACGGCGTCCGCCAGCGACATCTGGAAATTGAAGGCGGGCTTGTAGCCGTCAATCCAAGCCTCACCGAACCCCTTCAGGACGGCGCTGATGTTCTGATGCTTGAACTCGACGGAGCTTTCGGACCGGTCATCGAGCAGCGGGAGCAGCGCCCGGCGATGCTCGGCCTTGCTGTAGGGGCGCCCGGCGATATCGTCGGCGAGCATCGCGAAATAATCCGCGACGATCAGATCGTTCTCTGCGTCCGTCCAGGGCCCGTTCGACATGCGGCCAGGCTAGAGGGGCGGTTCGCTTTTGTCATCAGGGCAAGGGCATTGACTGGTCCTGGGTCGCCTCTTGGCCACTAATGCGCATCACCGCCTTGCGGATTTTCCAGGCCAGCCCCAAAGCCACTCCGGTGAGCGCGCCGATGTTGCGGGCGGTGTCGCCGTACTCGGTCCAGCCTAACACCACGCCGCAGCCTACGGCGCCCGCCAGACCGAGGCTGGCCAGCAGCCGCCCCGACTCAAGGGTGAATATCTCGCTGGCGATCGCGCGCGCAATTCCAAGCATTCCCGTCAGCCCTCCCAGTTCGCGATGACGTTCATTGTCGTCGAGAAAAGGAAGGAAAATCAAATTACTAGGGGCTTACTTTAGATGCAGATGGGATAGATCGAGCCCGTCGAACCGCAGCTTGTTCATCGCTTCTGTTCTGATTGCGATGCCCACGGCATCACCGTAACCATCATGGACCGTGCCCCCGCTGTGACCGACGAAAGCTCTCCTGATATCTTCGGGAATGCCGCTGTTCCGACAGGCGGTGATGAAGGTGTGTCGGAACGCATGCATGCTCAGGCCCGGCCGTTTCAGATCCAGGCTCTGCAGAAAGCGCCCGAACCACTGCGACACCGGCGCATAGGGATTGCGGCCTTCAGCACCGACCGGCGCGTCCGGAAGCAGCTTCCCGCCCTTCGCCTTTTTCACGAAGGCCAGGAAACCGATACGCTCCAGTTCCGGATGGATAGGCACCGGATATTGCTTGCCGGTCTTGCTGCTGTGAATGTCGATCCACTTGCGCTGGCCATCGATCTTCACCTGGCTGCGCTCAAGGCCGCAGATCTCGCCCATGCGCGCGCCGGTGAACAAGGCGAGCAGGGGCACCCAGAACCGGTAGCTATGCCGGTTCGCCCGGTCGCTATACAGGTCGCTGCTGAAGATCGCCTTCAACATGTCCGCCGACAGCGTCTTGCTGGGCGTCGCTCTGCTCTTGGCCTTGCGTTCCACCGTCAGGTCGGCGACCGGGTTGGCCGATACCAGGTTTAGCCGGCGGGCCCAGTCAAAGAAGGTCCGCAGATGGGAGACGTATTTCTGCACCGTGGCAGGCGTATTCACCTGAATCTTCGCCGTCTCGTTCTTCCGGATGGCCTCCCGCATCGTCTCGACCTTCAGCCGTGTGCGATATTTCTGCGGGCACTGGCTGATGAGCGCATACCACTCGACCACATCGTTCCGGGTGATCGCGGCGATCGGCTTGTCCCCGGTGACCTGCTCAAGATAGTCGATGGCAGTCGCAAAACTGGTCAGCGCGGATTCGCCTCGTCTCTCCCGGCTGTCATGCCTGAAACGGTCAAGCAACTGCGACGGCCGCTTTGATGAATCCGGCGCCAGGTCGGCGGAAATCGGAATAACGGGGGCAGGGGATAGGGAAGCGGGCGCGTCGCCCGCTGATGCCAACTGCCCCAGCTCGGCGTCCGTGATATCGCGCAGCTGGCGCTTCAGTGCCTTGATTTCTCGCTGCATGATGGTGCGCGCCAGGGCGCGGTAGTCGGACCGCTCGCGGTTGATGTCCAGCAACTCGATCTGGCCTTCATGCGGCGCATTATCGTTTTCCGGCACGGTAACAATCCGCGCCAGCCCGGCCTCGCGGAAGGCCTCATCGGCATAGGGCTCGACCAGCCGATAGTCGTCGGCATCGAGGCAGGCCAGCAGGTCAGCCAGTTGCGTCCGCGCTTTCTCGCGCTCCCAGTCCGGATCCGGTTTGGCCGGCGCATCGCCAATCTGTTTGAGCAGCGCCGACAGGTCGTTTTGCGTCGCCGCGGCCCGGTCGAAAGTACCGTGGCGCTTCCTGAAGGCTTGGTCGGATCCGTCGATCTCTTCGGCGAACTGGCGCAGATAGGCCTCGGCCTGCCGTGAAACCTTGGCCGCGGCAACCGAGGTTTCGCTGGCTGATAAGGGCTGACGGGATAAAGCGCGATAGGCCCGCTTCATCTCCTCGTCGGTTTCAGCTTCCAGCGCCTTCGCAGCAAGCCGGGCGACCTCCCGATCCGAAGTGCCCAGCGCCCTGTACCATTCGACTCGGCCGACAAGCTCGACCAGCTCCTTTGGCACCCGACGCCGGAAGTAGTAGTTGCCCTTTTTCTGCTGCAGATAGTCGTGCCGCCCCATGCCCCAAACTCACCCTTCCGAATTCAGTTTGTGGGAACTATTGTGGGAACTGCCTGTGGGAACGACAAGCCTATTTATCAATATGTTATAAGGCTCAATAACTTGATATAGGTCAGGGTTCGAATCCCCTTGGGGACGCCAAAATTTTTTCCCAATAGATTTTACTGACCCAGCAATCCCTGTGGGAACTGCCGCGGGAATTCGCTGGCTGACAGTTTCGTCCGATAAATTGGTCGACGCCGATTCGCGAAAGCGCCCGAACACAGCCTGCATCCCCAGGAAGCTTGTTTGCTTTTCCAGGGCTTCGACCCTCAGCGCCGCGCCTATGGATCAGGGTTTAGCCTGGCTTTGCGTGTGCAGGCGATTTACCGCGACGGAAAAGCCGCCCGCCTGCGTTTGGTCATCATGCGCCGATACAATGCGTGCATGAGTGACCCGACCCGCAAGCTGGGGGTTTCCCGCGCTGAAAACGTCATCTAATAATCATTCGCGTTTATTCGATGCGCTTTACCAGCGCCAGGCCGCAGGATGCGCGCCATGGCGGGCTGGCGCAGGCGACGCCGGAGCCTATTTCTTCTGCATGGATATTCATGACTGAGCCTGTCCTTCCTCCTCCCGGCAACCCTTCTTCCGGTCGCCGGCTGCGCGCCGTCGTCTTCCTGTGCCTGCTGGCCGTCGCGGGCGGGCTTGGCTGGTATTATCTGCTGCGCGCACCGGATGCGCCGGCACCGGGCGGATTCCCCGGCGGCCGAGGCGTTGCCAGTCCGTGGGCGGCGCCGGTTCCGGTCCGCGTGGTTCCGGCAATTGCCGAGGATCTGGCGGTCGAGGTGAAGGCCATCGGCACGGTGGCCCCGCTGAATACGGTGGTGGTGCGCAGCCGGGTCGATGGGCTGCTGCAACGCGTCCTCTTCCAGGAAGGCGAACGGGTCGAGGCGGGCGAGGTGCTGGCCGAGATCGACCCGGAATCCTTCCGCGTGAGCCTGGCCCAGGCGGAAGGAACGCTGCAGCAGAACCTGGCACAGCTGAAGAACGCGGAAAGCGAGCTGGCGATCTACCGCCGGCTGTTCCAGCAAGATTCCATCGCCCGCCAGCAGCTCGACGCGCAGGAGGCGCTGGTGAACCAGCTGCGCGGCACGCTGATGACCGACCGTGCCCAGGTGGACAACGCCAAGCTACAGCTTTCCTACACGAAGATCACCGCGCCGATCGGCGGGCGGCTTGGCCTGCGCAAGGTCGATGCCGGCAATTTGATCGCCAGCGGTGATGCGGACGGCATCGTCACCATCACCCAGACCCAGCCCATTGCCGTTCTCTTCACCGTGCCCGAGGTCCAGCTCGCCGATATCCGCACGGCGCATGCCGCGGGCCGTCTACTGACGGTGGAAGCCTGGGACCGCAACGAGCAGAAAATGCTGGCCGAGGGCGTGCTGACCACGCTGGACAATCAGATCAATATCGCCACCGGCACCCTGCGGCTGAAGGCGCAGTTCGACAATGCAGATGATGCGCTGTTTCCCAACCAGTTCGTGAATGTGCGGCTGCGCGTGCGCACGCTGGAGGGGGCGATCACCATTCCGGTGGATGCCGTGCAGCACGGCTCACAAGGCACATACGTTTATATGATCTCAGACGGCAAGGCGACGGTGCGGCCAATCAAGCTTGGCCCCACCAGCAACAGCCGGGTCGCCGTGACGGAAGGGGTTCTGGAAGGCGACGAGGTGGTGCTGGAAGGGCTGGACCGGCTGCGCGAGGCCAGGGCGGTGACCATCGTCGATGAGGCGGCCACCGGCACCCCTACATCCCGGCCGGCGCAGAATCCGAATCGCGGCGGCTGACGCCAGATGAACATCTCGCGCCCCTTCATCCTGCGGCCGGTCGCCACCTCGCTGCTGATGCTGGCGCTGCTGCTGTCCGGTATCCTGACCTGGCGGCTGCTGCCGGTGGCGGCCCTGCCGCAAGTGGATTATCCGATCATCCAGGTCTTCACCTTCTATCCCGGCGCCAGCCCGGACGTGACCGCGCGCACCATCACCGCCCCGCTGGAACGGCGTCTCGGCCAGATTCCGGGCCTGAAACAGATGTCCTCCAGCAGCTCCGGCGGGGCGTCGGTCATCACCCTGCAATTCGCGCTGACGGTCGATCTGGGCGTCGCCGAGCAGGAGGTGCAGTCGGCGCTCAGCACCGCCAGCAGCCTGCTGCCGAACGACCTGCCGGTGCCGCCGGTCTATCGCAAGGTGAACCCGGCGGACGCGCCGATCCTGACGCTGGCCATCACCTCGGCCGAGCTGCCGCTGCCGAGAGTCTATGACCTGGTCGATACCCGCATGGCGCAGAAGCTGGCGCAGGTCTCCGGCGTCGGGCTGGTCAGCCTGGCCGGCGGCCAGCGCCCGGCAATCCGCGTACAGGTGAACCCCGGCGCGCTCGCCACCGCCGGCCTCACCATCGAGAATGTCCGCTCCGCCATCGCCAGCGCCAACGCCAACCAGGCCAAGGGCAGCTTCGACGGGCCGTTCCGTTCCACCTTGCTGGACGCCAATGACCAGATTCGCACGGTGGAGGGGTATCGCCAGCTGATCCTTGCCTGGCAGGACGGGGCAGCCTTGCGGCTGGGCGACGTCGCCACCGTCGAGAACGGAGCCGAGGATCGCTTCCTCGCCGCCTGGTCCGGCGAGGTGCCGGCCATACTGCTGAACATCCAGCGCCAACCCGGCGCCAATGTGATCGAGGTGGCGGACCGGGTACGCACGCTGCTGCCGCAGCTTTCGGCCAGCCTGCCGGCCTCGGTCGAGGTTTCGGTCCTGACCGACCGCACGCAGAGCATCCGGGCCTCGGTACGCGACGTGCAGATCGAGCTGCTGTTCGCCATCGCGCTGGTGGTTGCCGTCACCTTCGCCTTTCTCGGCAATGCCCGCACCACGATCATCCCCAGCGTGGTGGTACCGCTGTCGCTGGTCGGCACCTTCGGGGTGATCTATCTGGCGGGCTTCTCGATCAACAATCTGACGCTGATGGCGCTGACCATCGCGACCGGCTTCGTTGTCGATGACGCCATCGTCATGCTGGAGAACATCGCCCGGCACCGGGAGAAGGGGATGCCGCCGCTGCAGGCTGCCCTCAAGGGCGCGTCGGAAATCAGCTTCACCCTGGTGTCGCTGACGCTGTCGCTGGTCGCGGTGCTGATCCCGCTGCTGTTCATGGGCGATGTGGTGGGACGGCTGTTCCACGAATTCGCCGTCACGCTGGCCATCGCCATCCTGATCTCGCTGGTCATCTCGCTGACCCTGACGCCGATGATGAGCGCCCGGATGCTGCCGGCTCTCGATGCGAAAGAGCCGGGCAAGCCCGGCCTCCTGGACCGGCTGATTGCGCGCTATGGCATCTGGCTGGACTGGGTGCTGGCGCACCGGACACTGACGATGGCGGTGATGCTGGCGACACTTGGACTGACCGCCATTCTTTATATCGCCGTGCCAAAGGGGTTCTTTCCCGTGCAGGACAGCGGCGTCATCCAGGTGGTGACGGAAGCGCCGCAATCGATCTCCTTCCAGGCCATGGCCGAACGCCAGCAGGCGCTGGCAACGCGCATCCTGCAAGACCCGGATGTCGCCAACCTGTCCTCCTTCATCGGTGTGGATGGCAGCAATGCGACGCTGAACAGCGGCCGCATGCTGATCAATCTAAAGCCGCACACGGACCGCAACGCTTCCGTGACCGAGATTATCGCCCGGCTGCGTGACACGGTCAGCGGCATGGTCGGCATTACCGCCTGGTTCCAGCCGGTGCAGGAACTGACCATCGAGGATCGCGTCAGCCGCACCCAGTACCAGTTCACGCTGAGCCACCCGGACCGCGATATTCTGGCCAACTGGGTCGAACGCATGATGGATGGGCTGCAGGCCCGGCCGGAGCTGGCCGACGTCGCCAACAACCTGATGAATGGCGGGCTGCAGGCCTATGTCGAGATCGACCGCGACGCGGCTGCACGCCTGGGCATCGACACGACAAACATCGTCAGCGTGCTGCAAAGCGCCTTCGGGCAGCGGCAGATCGCAACGATGTTCACCCAGGCCAACCAGTACCGGGTGATCCTGGAGGTCGATCCGGCACAGGTGCAGGGACCGGAGGCATTGCAGGATGTCTTTATCCAGACCCCCGGCGGCCAGCCGGTGCCGCTGCTCAGCGTGGCGCGGGTCAGCCAGCGCCAGACCCCACTGCTCGTCAGCCATCAGGCGCAGTTCCCAGCTGTCACCATCTCGTTCAATCTGGGCGCGGGGGTCTCGCTTGGCGCCGCCGTCGCGGCCATCGAGGCGGTGGAGAGCGAGGTCGGTCTGCCGCTGGAGGTCGAACGCCGCTTCCAGGGGGCGGCGGAGGCCTTCCGCGCCTCGCTGACAAACACGCTGTGGCTGATTCTGGCCGCCGTGGTGACGATGTATATCGTCCTTGGCGTGCTGTATGAGAGTACGATCCACCCGATTACCATCCTGTCCACCTTGCCGTCGGCCACGGTCGGCGCGCTGGCGGCATTGCTGCTGACCGACCGGCCGCTCGATCTGATCGCCGTCATCGGCATCGTGCTGCTGATTGGCCTGGTGAAGAAGAACGGCATCATGATGGTGGATTTCGCGTTGGAAGCGCAGCGCCGCCAGGGCTTGAGCCCGCGTGACGCGATCCACCGTGCCGCCATGCTGCGCTTCCGGCCGATCCTGATGACCACGCTGGCGGCCCTGTTCGGGGCGCTGCCCCTGATGCTGGCCAGCGGCAGCGGGGCGGAGCTGCGTCAGCCGCTGGGCATCGTCATGGTCGGCGGGTTGCTGGTCAGCCAGGTGCTAACGCTGTTCACCACCCCGGTCGTCTATCTGTTCTTCGACGGTCTGACGCGCGGGCGGGGCACGGGACGCAAGGAAGCTGCCGAACCGGCAACGGAGACAGGCGCGGCATGAACATCGCCCGGCCCTTCATCCGCCGCCCGGTGGGCACCAGCCTGATGGCGCTGGCGCTGCTGCTGATCGGTGGGCTGGCCTGGCGGCTGCTGCCGGTTTCACCGCTGCCGCAGGTGGATTTTCCGTCCATCGTGGTCAATGCCAGCCTGCCCGGTTCCAGCCCGGAGAGCATGGCGGCCACGGTGGCAACGCCGCTGGAACGCGCGCTGGGCAGCATCGACGGCATCACCGCGCTGACCTCCTCCAGCGCGCAGGGCACGACACGGATCAACCTGCAATTCGAACTCGGGCGCGACATCCACGATGCCGCACGCGACGTGCAGGCCGCAATCAACGCGGTGCGCAACCAGCTGCCCAGCGGTATGCCGAACCTGCCGACCTACCGCAAGATCAACCCGTCACAGGCGCCGATCATGGCGCTGGCGGTCAGTTCGCCAAACCTGTCGCCGGGGCAGATCTACGACGTCGCCTCCACCATCCTGGCGCAGAAGATCGCGCAGATTACCGGCGTCGGCGAGGTCAGCCTGGGCGGCGCCTCGCTGCCAGCCGTCCGGGTACAGCTCAATCCCGGCATGCTGGCGCATTATGGCATCGCGCTGGACGAGGTGCGCACGGCGATTGCCCAAACCAACCCGATGCGACCGCTGGGGCTTGTGGAGGAGGGGGACCGGCGCTGGCAGATCACCATCAGCGAGCCGCTGCGCCAGGCGGCCGAGTACGCGCCGCTGATCATCCGCTGGCAGGATGGCGCCGCGGTTCGGCTGCAGGATGTGGCGAGCGTCACCGACTCGGTTGAGAACCGCTATCGCAGCGGTTTCCACAACGACCAGACCGCCGTGATCATGACGATCAGCCGGCAGAGCGGCGCCAACATCGTCAAGACCATCGACGCGATCAACGAGAAGCTGCCGGAACTGCGCGCCCTGCTGCCGGCCGATGCCTCGCTGACCGTTGTCATGGACCGCTCGCCGGGCATCCGGGCGACCCTGAAGGAAGCACAGCTGACCCTGCTGCTGTCCTCGGCGCTGGTGGTTCTTGTCGTCTTCCTGTTCCTGGGCAGCGTGCGGACGGCGCTCATCCCCAGCATCGCGATCCCGGTGTCACTGATCGGCGCCTGCGCCGTCATCTACCTGTACGGTTTCTCCCTGAACAATTTGTCACTGATGGCGCTGATCGTGGCGGCGGGGCTGGTGGTCGATGACGCCATCGTCGTGCTGGAGAATATCCAGCGCCATATCGAGAGCGGCCTGTCACCCTACCGCGCTGCCTTGCGCGGGGCGCGGGAGGTCAACTTCACGCTGCTGGCGATGAATTTCTCGCTGGTCCTTGTTTTTCTTTCAATTTTGTTCATGGGCGGGCTGATCCAGCGGCTGTTCCGCGAGTTTTCCATCACGCTGGTGGCGGCGGTGCTGATCTCCCTGCTACTGTCGGTGACGCTGACGCCGGCCATGTGTGCCCATCTGCTGCGGCGCCGGGTGGAGCGCCCGGCCGGCTGGCTGTCGCGCGCGACCATCCGGCTGTTCGCCGATGTGCGCTCGCTCTATGCCGACAGCCTGGCCTGGACGCTGCGGCATGGGGTCGTCGTGCTGCTGATGCTGGGCGCGGTGATCGGCCTGAATGTCTATCTCTACATCAGCATACCGAAAGGGCTGCTGCCGCAGCAGAGCACCTCGCAGATACGCGGATTCGTGCGCGGCGATGACGGTTTTTCCTTTCAGGTCATGCAGCCGAAGATCGAGGCCTACCGGCGCCTGCTGCTGGCCGATCCGGCGGTCAGCGATGTCGCCGGCACCAGCGGCGACAATGGCGGCGTCAGCAATGCCTTCCTGACCGTGCAGCTGAAGCCCCTGGCCGAACGCGACGGCCTCAGCGCCCAGCAGGTGATCGACCGCATCCGCCGGAAGGTGCCGCCGGTCCCGGGCGGCATTCTGATCCTGTTCGCCGATCAGGACATCAGGCTTGGCTTTTCCTTCAACCAGAGCGATTCCGAACTGGTGCTGATGGCCGACGATATCGCGCTGCTGCAACGCTGGGCGCGGCGGGCCTCGGAGGCGATGCAGGCGATGCCGGAGCTGGTCGATGTCTCGGCCGAAGGCGACAAGGGCACGCAGCAGGTCATCCTCGATATCGACCGGGAGGCCGCGCGGCGTCTCAACGTCGATACCCAGGCGATTTCGGCCATCCTCAGCAATTCCTTCTCACAGCGCCAGGTCGCCACACTCTATGACGATCAGAACCAGTACCGCGTGGTGATGGAGCTGATGCCCGGCTATACCGCGCAGCCGGCGGTGCTGGACCAGTTGCAGGCGATCACCGCTGACGGCAACCGCGTGCCGCTGGCCGCCTTCACCAGCTACAGCTACGGGCTGGCGGATGACCGCATCTATCATGATTCGCAGTTCGCGGCGGCCAGCATCGGCTATTCGCTGGCACCCGGCGTCACCACGCAGCAAGCGCAGGAAGCCATCGACCGGATGCTGGCGGACATCCTGCTGCCGACCGAAGTTCAGGCCCGCACCGGCGGACGGTCACGCGGCTTTCAGGAAAGCGTACAGGCCCAGCCGCTGCTTATCGCGGGCGTGTTGCTGGCGGTCTATCTGCTGCTCGGCGTGCTGTATGAAAGCACGCTGCATCCGCTGACCATCCTGTCCACGCTGCCATCGGCCGGTATCGGGGCACTGCTGGCGCTGCGCGCAAGCAATACGGAATTCACGCTGATCGCTCTGCTGGGGCTGTTCCTGCTGATTGGTATCGTGATGAAGAATGCCATCCTGATGGTCGATTTCGCGCTGGAGCGGCAGCGCCGCGACGGTGCCAGCCCGGTAGAGGCCATTCACCATGCCGCCTTGCTGCGGCTGCGCCCGATCCTGATGACCAACCTCGCCGGCCTTCTAGGCGCGGTGCCGCTTGCCATCGGGCTGGGGGAGGGGGCAGAGATGCGCCAGCCGCTGGGCATCGCCATCATCGGCGGGCTGGCGGTCAGCCAGATACTGACCCTGTACACGACCCCGGTGGTCTATCTCTACTTCGAACGCCTGCGGCAATGGAGCCTGCGCCGCTTCGCCCGCACCGGATTTGCATCATGAAACACCACGGTTTTTTCCCGGTGATCCTTCTGGCCTCGGCCGTGCTGGCGGGCTGTACGGTCGGACCGGATTACAGCCGGCCGGAAGTACCGATTTCGGCAGCCTACAAGCATGAGGCGGGCTGGCGCAGCCTGTCGAGCGTGGAGGCGCCGCCATCGGGCGACTGGTGGGCGATCTATGGCGACCCGGAACTCGACCGTCTTATGCGCACGACAGCCGGATCGAACCTGTCCGTGGCACAGGCCGAGGCCCGCTACCGCCAGGCGCTGGCGCAGTTGCGGGTTTCCCGCGCCAGTGCGCTGCCACAGGTTCAGGGCAATGCCAGCGCACAACGCAGCGGGCGGGAGAATAATGGCGGCGGTTCGAGCCTTTCCAGCAGCAGCGACGGCACCGCCTATCAGGTCGGCGCGACCGCCAGCTGGGTGCCGGATCTATGGGGCAAGCTGCGCCGGCAGATGGAAGCCGACCGCGCCAGCATTGCCAGCAGTGCCGCCGATCTGGAAGCGATGCGGCTCAGCATGCAATCGACCGTGGCCCAGGCTTACTTGCGTATCCGCGCCACCGACCTCTATCTCGGTCTGCTGGAACTGACCCGTGAGGCCTATGCGCGCTCGCTGGAACTGACCCGCAACCAGTACAGTGCCGGCCTTGCCGCGCGGGCCGATGTCATCCAGTCGGAAGTCCAGCTGCAATCGCTGCTGACCCAGGAATCCGATCTTCTCCAGCAGCGCCTGCTGAATGAGAACGCGATTGCCGTTCTGCTGGGCCGCCCGCCCGCCGGTTTCGCCGTGGCGCGCACCGATGCACTGCCGCCGCCGCCCGCGATTCCAGCCCAGATGCCCGCAGCGCTGCTGGCCCGGCGCCCCGACATCACCGCCGCCGAGCGGCTGGTCGCCGCGGCCAATGCCAATATCGGCGTCGCCGAGGGCGCCTGGTTCCCCGACCTGACCCTGAGCGCGCAGGGCGTCCTGCAGGAGGGGCGCTTCATCGACCTGCTCAGCGCACCGCAATTCATCTGGTCGGTCGGTCCGTCGCTGGCGGCGACCCTGTTCGACAGCGGACGGCGCAGCGCACTGGTCGAGCAAAGCCGCGCGCAATATGACGAGCGGGTGGCTGCCTACCGCCAGACTTTCCTCACCGGCATGCAGGAGGTGGAGGATGCGCTGGCCACGCTTCAGACCCTCTCCGAGAAGGCCGTGCAGCAACAAAGGCTGGTCGAGCTGGCGGAGGAGAATGAACGCGTCGTGACCAACCGCTACCGCGCCGGTCTGGTGACTTTCCTGGAAGTCTCGGTGGCGCAGAACCAGACCTACACCAGCCGGCGCACGGCACTGGAAATCCGCGCGGAGCAGCTCATCGCGTCGATTCAGCTGGTTACCGCCCTCGGCGGCGGCTGGGACGCCAGATAACCCCCTTTGTCGCATCGCTCTACGCGTTATAGTCCACCGGACCGTCCGTTGGCGCGGCCGCGCGATCCGTATGGAATAGCTAGAGAATATCGGGGAGTCATGTCTGTCCTGCCGGAAGAAGCCTATCTGGCCATCGCGCCGCATTTCGCCGTCCACCGCCAGGATGAGGAGCGCCTGCTGCTGCTGTCGGAGACCCAGAGCTACCGGCTGACCGGCGGGCTCTATATTGCCTTGCTGCCGCTTCTCGACGGCCGGCTGACGACGGCGCAGATCGTCGACTCCCTCGCGCGATCCGTGGACGCCGATACCGTCCGGGACTGCCTGAAACACATGCTGGCGAAATCCTATATCGTGCCGGTTCCAGCGCCGTCCGATCTGATGGGAATGCGCCCATTGCATGCCTATTGGAGCGCCCGGGGCCAGGCGCCGGACAGCGCCATGCGTACCCTGCAAGGCCTGTCTGTCGGCGTCTTGCCGCTGGGCAGCGGCGAAAGCGCCGGCGCGGCGGCAGCCGAACGCCTGACCGGTATGCTTTCCGGCAGCGGCATTTCCACAACCGCGCCCGATGCCGCCGATCTGCTGCTCGTGCTTGTCGATGACTATCTCCAGGAAAGTCTGGCCCGCTTCGCCGGCAGCACGGAAGGCCGCGCACGGCGCTGGATCCCGCTGAAGCCAGGCGGGGTGCAGGTCTGGATCGGCCCGGTTTTCGAAAATCCAGCCGCGCCGGATTCCGCCCAAGCCTGCTATTTCTGCCTTGCCCGCCGGCTGATGGCGCACCGGCCAGGCGATTCCCTGATTCCGGCCCTGCCCGGCGGGTTGCGCCCGGCACTGGGCTGGACGCCGGGATCGCTGTCGCTGGCCTTCGGCCTGGCCGCGACCGAGATTGCCGCCATCGCGATGGGCAATGCCAACCGGCTTGCCGGGCATCTGGTCACGCTGGACAGCGCCAGCCTGGCGCTCGGCTCGCACGCTGCCCCGCACTTCCAAGATTGCCCCGTTTGCGGGGACGGCGAAACACCGGCTGTTACCGAAGCGCCGCCGATCAGGCTGAACCCGGCACAAGCCATCGGGAAAGGCGAAAGTGGTTGGCGCGCCTTGTCCCCCGCCGAAGCATTGGCAAAGCTGCACCCTATCGTCAGTCCGCTGACCGGCATCGTCGCCCGGATCGACGATCACGAGCTTGCACCGGGGCTTCATGTTGCGGTGGCGGCACAGGCCAACCGCGAATCGGTTGACTCAAGGCAAAATCGTGGGCTTGGCAAGCCCGGCTCGGCCGGCGGCAAGGGGATCAACCCGACGCAGGCCCGGATCAGCTGTCTTGCCGAGGCGGTGGAGCGCTATGCCTGCGGCTGGACCGGCAGCGAGCCGCGCCGCCTCGCGCACCTGGACACGCTGGGGGAGGAGGCTGTCCACCCGCAGGCATTGCTCGGCTTCAGTGCGCACCAGTATGCCAACCGCGATAGCCTGAACAAGCAGGCCGGGCCGATGCACAAGGTGCCACAGCCGTTCAACGAGGGCAGCACCATCGAATGGTCGCCAGCCTGGTCGCTGACTCAGGATGCGCCGCGCTGGCTACCGACACGGTTCTGCTATTTCGACTATGCCGCGCGGGAAGTGCCGGAGGATCACGCTTTCTGCATTGCTGATTCCAATGGCTGTGCGTCCGGTGGCACCCGTGAGGAGGCGATTCTGCAAGGCCTGCTGGAAGTCATCGAACGCGATGCCATCGCCATCTGGTGGTACAACCGGCTGCATAATCGTTCGGCTGCTCGGCTGGAGGGCGTGAACTCGGCGTTTCTGCAGGCAATGGAGGATTACGCGCGCCGCGACGGCCTGCGCGTCGAGGTGCTGGACCTCACCACCGATCTCGGCATTCCCGTGATGGGGGCGATCGCATCGCAGGCGCAGGATGGCAGCCGCATCTCCATCGGATTCGGTGCCCATCTGGATCCGGCTATTGCCGCGACCAGGGCACTTACCGAGCTCAATCAGGGCATCTATTTCAATGCGCTGAACACGGCAACGCCAGAGGGAAAAAAGACTTCCTTCGACGATGCCCGGGACTGGTTCGAGACGGCGGTGATCGATCAGCACCCCTATCTCCGGGCCGATACACGCCAGCCTGGCCGCTCCTGGGACCTGCCGCGACCGGAGGATGTCTCGATTGTCGAGGCGGTGGGTTTCTGTGTCGAACGACTGGCCGCCGCCGGGCACGATACTGTGGTGCTGGATTATGACCGCCGGGACGTACCGCTGGCCTGCGTGAAGGTCGCAATTCCCGGCCTGTGCCATTTCTGGAACCGGCGCGGCGCCGAAAGGCTGTTCACGGCGCCGGTCCGCCAGGGCATTCTCGACGCCCCCTTGGCGGAAACCGCGCTCAACCCGATCAATTTCTTTCTGTAGCCGGCTCCGATACCGACGCATCGGCTGGGGCGGCGCCAGTGGGGGATGCATAAGTTATGCTGTGGCTGACCGGATGCCAGTTCATGCGCTTCAGATAGGCGATCGAGGCGCGGTTTTCCGGGCGGGCAATGGTCCAGGGTTTGTCGATTCCCGCCGCGATATAGCGGTCCAGCGACAGGCCGCCAATCCATTCCGCCAGCCCCTTCGCCCAATAGCGCCGCGCCACAGATATGCTGGGGAACAGGGCGTTGTCCGTGCATTCAGTCACACCGACCACCTCATCCGTTGCGACTTCCACAGCGACCATCATCCAGTGGCCGTCGCCGCTCAGAATCCCTTCGATGCTGTCGGCAGTCAGGTGCGGCACCATGGTCTCGCGCACGAAGGCCTTGTTCTGGAATTCGGCGATCTTGGCATTCAGCACGGGATCACCGCCGCGATATTCCCGGCAATGGACGCCCTCGACCGGGGTGTAGCTGTAATCCCCACCATTCCAGGCAATGACGATATCCTTGCACACTTCGCGAAAGCCGGTGGCTTCCAGGAAGGGCAGGGCATCCTCCTGGCCTTCATAGAGCATGGCGTAATGCAACGGCATACCCGCCTCGGCCATGTGCCGGTCCGCGGCTTCCTTCAACCGGGTGCCGATGCCCTGGCGGCGCCAATCTTCGAAGACGATGATCATCGAACAGCGCCCTTCCGGCCGGCCATAGGCCCGGCACATCACGACACCGATGCCGACGATCATCTCACCTTGCCGGGCAACAATCACCGCGCTGTTCCGGCGATAGGGCTCGTCGATCAGCTGCCGCCAGAAATAGCCGACGCCATCCTGCCGGTTGAGGATACCCGCCGCGTCGAGTTGCTGCCGCAGGCCGGCTTCGTGATCCTTGCCATAGGGTTCGAGGACAATAGACGTCATCGGCTTTCCTTGTTTTCCTCATCTGCTTCCGGCCCGCCACTCAGGGCAAACTCGGCGATGGCGGTTTCCTCGAAGGGTGACAGGCCGGTCAGAGCCTCGAACAAGGCCGAATCGCCGGTACCATTGGCGCAGGGTGCCAGCCCGAGCGCAGTCGCGACAAGATAGAGTGTCTGCATCGCCGCCCCCGCCTGCAGCTGCGCCAGCCGATAGGCGATGCCCTCATACCCCCTGGCAAGCAGCGGGTGACGGCTGGCCATGACGACGACGCAATCCGGCGAAGTCCCGGTCTCGCCCATGGCGGCAGCGGCCGTGTAATTCAGACGCTGCTCGAGGGCTGGACGCGATGGCAGCCGATACAACGCATGCTCCTGTTCCCGGTAGTGATAGAAGCCGCTTTCCAGCCCCTCGCAGCGCCGGATACCGAGATAATATTCTAGCGCATGAATGGCGCCCCCCGCAGGGACCGGACGCCAGAGCCTGACATCGGGACGACCCGGCACATCCGCCGCGCGGAAGCACTGCCACAGCAGGGTGGAGAGATCGTCAAGCCGCAAGGGCTGGGAAGCCGGACGGCGAATCGAGCGGCGCCCCGCCAGCACATGCGCGAATGGCGGAGATGACCGGTCGGCTGGTGCCGGCAGGACGATACGGTTCGATGACATCACCGGCTTTTCCGGCGATGGCTTCGGGTAAGTCCCGGCCAACCGGTCGTGCTTTGCAATGGGTCTCAGCCCCAGTGCCTGCCGAGTCGCATCGTGAAACTGCAGATCGTGAAATTCCCATGCCGCCCGCGCGGCCGGTTCCGGCTGCGGCGACTCAAGAAATCCGGCACAGGCCAGAAAGCCACGGAACGGATTGTTCGTCTCCTGCCCGGCGACGGGGTCGAACAAACCATCCAGCAGTCTTATGCCCGCCGGTGCGACGGTCAGCCGCGCGTGAACTTCCGGATTATCGAGAATCGCGGCATCGCCATGCCGCCGCAGACTGACGAAGCGGGAAAGCGGCAGGCGCAGCGCAGCTGCCGGCAGGGCTATCAGCATAGGGCAATAGGTGCCGCTGTAGCTTTGCAGGTGGCAGAGCGGCTGCTCAGGCGGGCCGAAGAACCATTCCAGCGCTTGCCGCAAGGCCAGGGAACGCAGAAATCCCGGGACATACTGGTCGGTCTCGTCGCCGGCCAATGCCATGAGTTGCGCGTGCGTTGCCCCATTCCCGAGCAGGGCGTTCAGCAGTTCCGCGTCATGCCGGCCATGACCGGCGAGAGAAAGCCCGGTGCCGTCACGGAACGACAGGATCAGATTTCCATTACCCGCATCGACGGTAGCGGATGCCACCGACACCGGCAGTCGGTAGCCGAATTCATCGACAATCGACATTGATTCGGAAGGGGCACAGGGGAAATGCGTCACAAGGAGCCCCGTTTTACCGCGATCCGGAAAGCTGAAACAAAGACGCGCCCGCCGGTTTGCAGCCGGCAGGCGCGCATTGGAAGGCCAGAATTAATGCGACTGACCGGAATCAGCCAGCAATTCCTCATCGGCGTCGCTCACATAGCATGAGCAATTGGGCGTCGGCCGAACCATACCGGCAGAAGAAATATCCTCGTCGCCGATTACGCAGCCCAATGGCCGGCACTTGGCCGTCCCGGCAGCAGAAAGACCGGCAGCGGAGAGGTCTTCATCGGAGCCAACCCAGCAGGAGGTTACGCAGGGTCCGACAGGCGGCCGTGCCGCGCTACCGGCAGCGGAGAGGTCTTCATCGGAGCCAACCCAGCAGGTGGTTACGCAGGGTCCAACAGGCGGTCGTGCCGCGCTACCGGCAGCGGAGAGGTCTTCATCGGAGCCAACCCAGCAGGTGGTTACGCAGGGTCCAACAGGCGGTCGTGCCGCGCTACCGGCAGCGGAGAGGTCCTCGTCGCTGATCCGGGAATAAAAGCATGGCGACGGACGATCGCCGGCGGCGCTCAAATCTTCATCCCCGACGAACCGGTTGAAGACGGGTGGGATAAAACTGCTAACTCGATGGCTATGATTATCCGACATTCCGAGCTGTCCTTTCGGCATTTGAAAAATACTGCATCCGCAAATTCTTTTGTCCCGGCCCTTTCGGGCGCTTTCTCAGACAAAAAACTGTCATTACTTCCGCACCAAATCAAACAATACCAATGGAATAGCACGGATTGTCAAGAATGATACAGGCATGTCGCGCTCCGGCAACCCGATATATCGGATTTTATCCAATCGCCATTGTTCGGACTGCGTCACTGACCATCGCCGCAATCTCCGCCATCCGGTCCTGCATGCGGAACATCGGTCCGGCAATCACGATGGACAGCCGCCGCTCGCCGACCGGCAGGGGCAGGGCGACGCCGGCGAGGTCCGGGCTGAATTCGGCAAAGCTGCTGTGCCAGCCGCGCGCCATCTCCTCGGCCAGCTTCGTCTCGACATCATCGGGCGTCAGCGGCGTGGTGTCGCTGTGGCGCTGGAAGTCGATGCGGCGATAGAGTGCCAGCCTTTCCTTCTTCGGGCATTGCGCGAGGATCGCCCGGCCGGAGGAACTGGCATGAATCGGCAGCCGATGGCCTGCCTGTGCGAAATAACGGATCGAGGCCGGCGATTCGACCACGTCCAGGAACACGGTCTGCGTGCCGGCCGGCGCGACGATGGCCGCCGTCTCACCGGTCTCATCCGATAGCGTCTCGATCAGCGGACGGGCGAAGTCCGGCAGCGGTTCCGCCGCCGCGATCTGCTGCGCCAGCGCCATCCAGCGCGGGCTGGGGTAATAGCCGGCGCGCGGGCGCGGCTCGTAGAGGAAGCCGCGCTCCGCCAGCGTCGTCAGGATGTTGAAGGTGGATGACCGCGGCCAGCCGAACGCCGCCGAGACCTCCGCCAGGGTCGCGGACTGGCCGCGCCTGGCAAAGAATTCCAGCAAATCAAGGACGTTGGCAGCCTGTCTTACGGTCATGGGCGAATGGTCACGCGATGCCGGCGAGGCTGAGGATGCGCTCGGCGCTGACCAGATGCGGCTTGTCGATCATCTTGCCGTCGATCTTGATGACGCCCAGCGCACCATCCTGCTTGAAGGCGGCCACCACTTTGCGCGCCCAGTCGATTTCTTCCGGCTTCGGCGTGAAGGCCGCGTTCACCGCGTCGATATGCTTGGGATGGATGACCGCCTTGGCGAGGAAGCCGTCGCGCCGCGCCTCGGCGCATTCCTTCGCCAGCCCCTCCAAATTGTCGATGTCGGTATAGACCGTATCGACCGGCACCAGATCGGCGCCGGCGGCCCCGGCGAGGCACAGGTTGCGCGCCATGCGGTAGGGCTCGGTGAAGCCCTGCGCATCGCGGTTGGCGGTGGAGCCCAGCGTCGCCGCCAGATCTTCCGCACCCCACATCAGCCCCCACAGGCGCGAAGTCGCGCCCTTGTAGCTGCCGAGACCGAAGATCGAGGCCGCCGTCTCCGTGCCGATCGGCAGCAGCTTGATGGTGCCGAGCGGGATGCCGGCGGCACTCTCGAAGGCATCGAGATAGAGCGCGACCCGGTTCGCATCCTCGCCATTCTGGCATTTCGGCAGCATGATGCCATCCGGCCGGCCCGGCACAACGGCGGCAAGATCGCCCAGCGTCAGACCGGTATCCAGCGCGTTCACCCGGACGAACAGCTTCTTGCCGTTGCGGTCGCTCTCCAGCGAGGCGCGCACGGTCTGGCGCGCGCCCTCCTTCTGGTCGGCGGCCACGGAATCCTCCAGATCGAGGATCAGCGCGTCGGCGGCCGAGGTCAGGGCACGCTGGAACTTGCGCTCGCTGTCGCCGGGCACAAAAAGCAGGGACCGAATCTTCATCACTTATTTCTCCTGGGCGGCGGGCTTGCGCCGCATCATCGCGGTGCGGCGGCAGACCGCCACGGTTTCGTCTTTCTGGTTGGTCGCCCAATGCTCGAACTCGACCAGCCCGACTTCCGGACGGGACTTGCTGTCGCGCAGCGAGACGACCTTCGTATGGGCCTTCAGCGTGTCGCCATGGAAGACCGGCTTGGGAAAGCGCACATCGGTCATTCCCAGATTGGCGACGGTGGTGCCCAGTGTGGTGTCATATACCGTCATGCCGACCAGAATGCCCAGCGTGTACATGCTGTTGAACAGCCGCTCGCCCCATTCGGTCTGGGCGGCGAAATGCGCGTCCAGATGCAGCGGCTGCGGGTTCATCGTCAGCAGGCTGAACATAGTGTTGTCCATCTCGGTCACGGTGCGCGACAGCGGGTGATGGAACTCCTGTCCGACGGAGAACTCCTCGAAATAAAGCCCGGCCATTGCTGGTTTCCTCTTCTTTAGCGGGGTTGTTCGTCCGGCGAGCCGACCGCGCCGCAGGCGAACAGCGCCTCGATGCGCGCGGCATCGATGTTCCAGTCCGCCAGCACGCCGCGGCTATCGGCGCCGGCGGCAACCGGCGGGGTGGGCAGGGGCGGTGCCGTGC
>Ga0114898_1000637_pt1 | contig 25198 bp, 25 predicted proteins | sample Malvired_Geostar_FD_83496 | JGI IMG/M metagenome (GOLD analysis project Ga0114898, IMG submission 83496) | Marine viral communities from the Global Malaspina Expedition - Malaspina viral metaG DeepMed_Geostar | ecosystem: Environmental > Aquatic > Marine > Oceanic | place: Mediterranean Sea... | reverse complement strand
GAGCCCTACGCCTTCTCCAACAACGCCGTCGGCAACATGGGTCCGGCGCGCTGGGAGCGGGCCCGTTTCGCCGTCTCGGGCCCGACCGCCCAGACCATCAGCATCCGCTGAGCGGCCTACCGCTCGCCGCGCGGCGGCTCGCTGCCTGAGGCCGCGCCGTACCCTTCTCCGGAGATTCCCATGATCGCCTCCCGCCGAAACTTCCTGACAGGCGCCGCCGCCGCCGCCGCGGCCGTCCTCACCCCCGAGACCGTCCGCGCCATGACGGCGATGCGGATCGCCACGGACTGGGGGCTGGCCACCGCAGACGTCGAGGCCGATGTCGCGCCGGCGGCCATGCGGCTGATCCAAGGGCGGGCGCCGGCGGGGCTGGAGGGCGCGCTCTATCGCAATGGTCCGGCCAAATTCCGCCGGCCCGGGCGGTCGGCGGCGCACTGGTTCGACGGCGACGGAATGGTGCGGCGCTTCCGCATCGCCGACGGCCGGGCCGAGCTGGCCGCCCGCTTCGTCGACACGCCGAAACGGCGCCAGGAGACGCGGCTGAACGCCATGGTCATGCCGGGCTTCGGCACGGTCGGCGATCCGCGCGCCGAGATCGGCGGGCCGGACGACGTCAACGCCGCCAACACCTCGGTGCTGATGGCCGGCGACGCCCTGTGGGCGCTGTGGGAAGGCGGCTCCGCCGTGGCCATGGATCCGGAGACGCTCGAAACCCGGGGCATGGTCACCCACCGCCCCGACCTGAAGTCCATGCCCTTCCTGGCCCATCCGCGCCGCGAGCCGGACGGCCGCATCTGGAATCTCGGCATGGGCCGGGGCCAGGCGATGGTCTGGCGGCTTTCGCCGACGGGCGAGCTGGAGACGGCGACCATGGTCGACCTGCCGCGGGCCAGTTATGTCCACGATTTCACCGCCACCGCCCGGCATCTGGTCATCGTGCTGCAGCCGTGGGTGCAGACGCGGATGACCATGCCCTTCTCCGAGGGCTTCGAGTGGCGGCCCGACGAGGGCGCGCAGGTGCTGGTCATCGACAAGGACGACCTCTCGCGGCGACGGGTGTTCGACCTGCCGGCCTTCGGCTTCTTCCATCTCGGCGACGCCTGGTCGGACGGCGACGACATCCGTTTCGACGTCTGCGCCCATCCCGACATGGACTTCGCCGCGCGCGGGGCCGTCGAGGTCCTCAACGGCGTGCCGCTGAACGGCGAGCCGGCCCGGCTGGCGCTGGCGCATCTGAGGTCGGACGGGTCGGCCGACCTGCAGCGCACCGGGATGGTGGCCGAGTTTCCGCGCAGCGATCCGCGCCGCGCCGGCCTGCCGCGCCGTTTCACCCTGCACACCGCCGAGGAGACTCCCGGACGGCCGTTCGCGAGCGGACTGGGGATGACCGACTGGCTGACGGGGCGGACGCGGGTGTTCGACTTCGGGGCCGACCATGTGATGGACGAGATGGTCTTCGTGCCCCGGCCCGGCGGCTCGGCGGAAGACGACGGCTGGCTGGTCGGTCCGACGCTCAACCTGGCGGCCCGGGCGACCGAACTGCAGGTGCTGGACGCGGCCCGGATCGAGGACGGGCCGGTCGCCACCTGGCGCGCCGACGCGGCCCTGCCGGTCAGCTTCCACGGCATATGGAACGCGGGGTAGTCAGTACCAGCCGGCCTCGCGCAGGGCCCGGGCGTAGCGACGGCTGACCGGGGCGACGATCCCGCCCTCGAGGGTCAGGACGGCGCGGCCGTCGCCGCGCGAGACGTCGCGCACCGCGTCCCGCGCCACCCACCAGCTGCGGTGGGTGCGGGCCCCCTCCAGCCCCTCCAGCTCGGCCACGGCGTCGGACAGCCGCATCAGGACCAGGTCCGAGCCGCGGTCGGTGTGCAGGCGCAGATAGTGGTCCTCGGCCTGGACGGCGATGAGGGTCGCGCCGCGCAGCCGCGGCGGCAGGCGGTCCAGAAACCGGGCCGGAGCGGTTCCGCCCGGGACCGCATGCGTCTGGACCGGCGCGGGCCGGCCGAGGAAGACGTTTATGGCGCTGATGGCGATCGTGATGATCAGGACCGGCCCGATGAAGTGGACGAGGCGGTCGACCGGATAGATCTCGTTCTCGAAGACCAGGCCGGTGACCAGCCAGACCATCGCCGTGACAGGCCCGGCCGTCGCCGCCGACAGGGCCGCCACCGTCAGCCACGGCTGCTCGTCCGGGTCGATGAGACGCTCGATCAGGCGCGAGCACAGATGGGCCCAGACCGCGCCGGCGAGGATCAGCGGAACCCAATAGGCGAAGCGCAGCCAAAGGGGCGCCATGACGGTGCCGAAGGCGCCGGTCAGGGCCAGAACGACTCCGGCGCCCACGGCGACGCCGACGCCGCGGTCGAGACGGATATCGAGCCGCAGCCGACGCCCGTCGCCGTCCGGTTCGATCGATGCGCCCATCAACCGGTCCGGCTTCCGGGGCCGCACACGGCCCGGAAGCCGGCGGCGGCGAAGCGGATCATGTAGTCGCAGGCGCTTTCCAGATCGCCCGACCGGCACAGGCCGCCCGACAGACGATCGAGCCGCCCCGTCTCGCCCAGCGTCAGGGTCAGGGCCCCGGACATGTTGTGCCAGGCCCAGAACAGATCGACCTCGCGCGCCTCGGGCATGATCTGCTGGATCAGTTCGATCAGGCGCCGGATGGCCGGGTCGAAATAGCGGGCCATGGTCTCGCCGCCGAAGGTCGGGTTGGCGTTGGTCTGGGCCACCAGGGCGGCGTAGTGCTTCCAGCCCGGCCCGCCCTTCAGCGACCACTGGAACGGCGGGCGCAGGAAGGCCTCGAACAGCCCCTCCAGCGTCATGCCGTCGGGCCCGGCGTCGCGGGCGTAGCGGTTGATGGCGTCGACCCGCTCGCTGTTCCACACCTCGGCGCGGCGCAGGAAGACGGCGTCGAACAGGGCCCGCTTGGCCCCGAAATAATAGTGCACCAGGGCGGTGTCGACGCCGGCCTCGCGGGCCACCTCCCGGATGGTGACGCCGTAGAAGCCGTGTTTGGAGAACAGGTCCTCGGCCGCGTCGAGAATGCCTTCGCGGGTGTCCCCGTTGCCCTGCGCCTTGGCCTTCGACGGGCGGCCGCGCCGGGCGGGGGCGCTGGCGGACTCGGGAGCGGGCGCGTCGAGCTTGGTCATGACGGCGAAGCTAGGCCCGGTCGGGCGGTGCTGGCAACGGCGCCACAGTTCGGCGGACACGCTCCCAGGACAAGCTCGACCGTTTGACAGCGGGCCGAAAACGGTTACGTTCCCGGAAAATCATTGAACGCTGAATAAAAGCGTCTCGGGCTGGAAACATCATTGAAACGGGGCTTCACATGAACCGCTACGTAAAGACCGCCTTGCTCGCCGGCGCCGCCTGGGGCGCGCTGTCGACCGGCGCCATCGCGCAGGACGCGCCGACGCAGAACGAAGAGGCCGCCAACGTCGGCGACGTCATCGTCACCGCCCGCCGCCGCGACGAGGCGCTGAAGGACGTGCCGATCTCGGTCTCGGCCCTGAGCGCTGAACGCCTGGAAGAGACCGGCGCCACCGACATCACCGCGCTGCAGCAGCAGACCCCGAACGCCACCGTCCAGGTCGCGCGCGGCTCCAACTCGACCCTGATCTCCTTCATCCGCGGCGTCGGCCAGCAGGATCCGCTGTGGGGCTTCGAGCCGGGCGTCGGCCTGTATGTCGACGATGTCTATGTGGCCCGCCCGCAGGGCGCGGTGCTGGACATTTACGACATCGAGCGCATCGAGGTCCTGCGCGGGCCGCAGGGCACCCTGTACGGCCGCAACACCGTCGGCGGCGCGGTCAAATACGTCACCTCGCGCCTGTCGCAGGACCCCGAGCTGGTCCTGCGCGGCGCCTACGGCAGCTACAACCAGATCGACCTGCTGGCCTCGGGCAGCCTGCCGCTGGCCGACAATCTCCGCGTCGGCGGCGCCATCGCCAGCTATCAGCGCGACGGCTACGGCGAGAACCTGAACACCGGCGCCGAGCACTATAACAAGGACGTGCTGGCCGGCCGGCTCAGCATGGAGTGGGAGCCGCGCGACGATATGTCGATCCGGCTGGCCTTCGACCGGGTCGAGGACGATTCCAATCCCCGCCACGGCCACCGCGAAGTGGCCGGCGTCGGACCGGGCGCCGGTTCGCCGGACAGCGTCTACGACACCTACGCCGGGGTCGGCGACGACAACTCGGTGATGAACCAGGGCTTCTCGGCCACGGTCCAGCTGGACCTGAACGAGCACTGGACCTTCAAGTCGATCAGCGCCTGGCGCGAAGGCGAGACCGACACGGTCATCGACTTCGACAACACGCCGGCGCCGACGCTGGACATCCCGGCCTACTACGCCGACGACCAGCTGACCCAGGAGTTCCAGTTCCTGTTCGACTACGACCGGATGCAGGGCGTGCTCGGCTTCTTCTACCTCGACGGTCACGCCGAGGGCGCGTTCGACACCATCCTCGGCAACGCCGGCATCGTCATCGGCACCGGCGGCCAGGTGGAGACCGAGAGCTGGGCGGCCTTCGCCGACGTCAACCTCAACATCACCGACCGCCTGCACCTGTCGCTGGGCGCCCGCTACACCATCGACGACAAGACCGGGACGGTGTTCCGCGCCAACTACCTCGGCGCCACCAATAGCCCGCTGCTCGGCGGCGCCGCACGGCCGCCGCTGCTGGTGAGAACCGACTACACCAACTCCAAGGACTTCACCCAGTTCACCCCGCGGGTGGCGCTGTCCTACGACTTCAGCGACGACATCACGGGCTATGTCTCCTATTCGCAGGGCTACAAGTCCGGCGGCTTCGACATGCGCGGCGACGCCATCTTCACGCCGGACACGGTCGACGGCTACGACCCCGAAACCGTCGACTCGATCGAGGTCGGCCTGAAGGGTTCGCTGGACCGGCTGTCGTTCGCCGCGGCGGTGTTCCGCAACGAGTACAACGACCAGCAGGTCACCACCCAGGTGCCGGCGATCGGCGGCATCGCCAGCTTCGTCGACAACGTCGGCTCGTCGACCTTCGTCGGCGCCGAATTCGAGGGCCGTCTGCGCATCCTCGACAACCTGCACGCCAACTTCGCGGTCGGTTACCTCGACTCCGACTTCGAGGAGTTCCTGCGCTACAACCTGGTCACCATGGCCTACGAGGACATCTCCGACCTGGTGGTGCTGCAGAACGCGCCGAAATGGACCGGGTATCTGGGCCTGACCTGGTACGGCGACGTGGCGGGCGGCGAGCTGGCGGTGACGCCGTCGGTCGCCTATCGCGACGACTTCAGCCAGTTCGAGTTCCCCAACCCGATCCTCGACCAGGAGGCCTACGCCCTGGTCGACCTGTCGATCGTCTGGACCGACCCGACCGACCGCTACACCGTCGGCCTGTACGGCAAGAACCTGACCGACGAGGAGTACCGCGTGGGCGGCTACAACTTCCCGGGCGCGCTCTTCAACGACTCGGTGATCGGCTACTACGGCCCGCCGCAGACGGTGACGGCCTCGCTGCAGGTCAAGTTCTGATCCGGAAGACTCCTGAAGCCTGATCGCATGTGATCACGGGCGGCGGTTCACCTGAGCCGCCGCCCTTTTTCTTTTTACGCGGCGCCACGGCCCCGCTACCGTTCCGTCCAACGAAAAGACCAAGTCGAGGGAAACGCCATGACCGACACGGCCGCCGCCGCCGCGCCCGCCGAACGGCCGGGATATCGCTTCTATGTTCTGGCGATCCTGATCCTCGTCTACATGCTGAACTTCCTGGATCGCCAGATCATCGGCATCCTGGCGGCGCCGTTGAAGGCGGAATTCGGCCTGTCGGACAGCCAGTTCGGCCTGCTGGGCGGCATCGCCTTCGCCTCGGTCTATTCGACCCTCGCCATTCCCCTGGCGTGGCTGGCCGACCGCTACAGCCGGGTGTGGATCATGACCGGCGCCCTGGCGGTGTGGAGCGGCTTCACCGCCCTGTGCGGCATGGCCACCTCCTTCACCCAGCTGTTCCTGTTCCGCATGGGCGTCGGCGTCGGCGAGGCGGGCGGAGTGGCCCCGGCCTATTCCCTCGTCGCCGACTATTTCCCGCCGCATCAGCGAGCGCGCGCCCTGGCCGCCTTCGCCTTCGGCATTCCGCTGGGAACGGCGGCGGGCACCCTGGTCGGCGGACTGCTGGCCGCCGCCTACGGCTGGCGCATGGCGTTCATCGTCGTCGGCCTCGTCGGCGTGCTTCTGGCGCCGGTGCTCCTGCTGACGGTGCGCAATCCGAAGCGGGGCGGGACCGACATCATCAAGACCGAGCTCGAACTGGCGGCCATCGCGGCGGCGCCCGTCGTCGGCTCCGGGAAGTCCGGCGCGATCGCCGCCCTCATCATGCTCGGGCTCGGCGCGGGCTGCCTGACCCTTGCAGCGCTGAACCATTTCGCGGGGCTCGCCCTCGGCAACGCTCTGGTGCTCGCCTTCGCCGGTCTGCTGGCCATGGTCATCGGCATCTCCCTGACCATCGCGCGCCGCACCGCCTCGGCGGTCATTCCGAAGCCGAGCTTCTGGCTGCTGGCGCTGGGCGCCGCCTCGTCCTCGGTGTGCGGCTACGGCGTCGCCGGCTGGCTGCCGCTGTTCTTCATGCGCAGCTTCGGTCTGAACCTGTCCCAGACCAGCTGGTACTACGCCGGCATCGCCCTGATCGGCGGCACCCTCGGAATCTGGCTGGGCGGCGCCATCGCCGACAAGCTGTCGAAGCGCGGCAAGGGCGCCTATCCGCTCACCCCGGCCATCGCCTTCCTGATCTCCGCTCCGATGTTCATTCTGGCGATGAACTCGCCGTGGCTGATCGGTCTCGTCATCCCGGGCGGCGGCACCAACGCCCAGCAGCTGATCCTGGCCTTCCTGATCTTCATTATCCCGACGGGACTGAACCTGGCCTGGCTGGGGCCGATCACCGCCTCGATCCAGCATCTGGTCCCGGCGGCGATGCGCTCGACCGCCTCGGCCCTGTTCCTGCTGATCAACAACCTGCTCGGGATCGCCGTCGGCTTCTACTATTTCGGCTGGATGAGCGACCTGCTGGCCCCGCGCTTCGGCGACGAGAGCCTGCGCTGGGCCATCTATACCGGCATGGGCTTCTATCTGCTGGCCGCCCTGCTGCTGATCGGCGCCTCGCGGACGCTCAAGAAGGACTGGGTCGCCTAGAGCGCGTCCACCGCCGCCTCCCGGCCTTATTGACGCTGTTTTTCGCGGCAGAGTGAATTTCATGCCGGGCGCTGCGGCGTCCGGTCCTCCCCCTACGTCAAGAGAGTACGAGTTGATGATCGCCACCCTTCTGTTCGCCGCCGTGACCGCCGCCGCCCCGGCGCCGGCCGACGACTTCAAGACCCTCTGCCTCGCCACCAAGGGCGATGTCGCCGCCGTGACCGCCGCCACCGCCGCCCAGGGCGCGTGGTCCGCCCCGGTGCAGCAGGACGGCCTGACCGTCTGGACGCACACCGCCGTGGGCGTCGAGCGCAACCTGGTGGTCGGCGAACAGGAGGCCCCCGACGGCAAGCGCCAGGCCTGCATGCTGACCAGCCAGCCGGCCGAGCCGGAGCTGGCCACGGGCATCGCCACCATGCTGGGCGGCGTGTCCATGGCCGTCGAGTCCAATCCGGGCCTGTACGCCTACGCGCCGGACGCCGACGCCTATCGCGCCGGCGACGTGACCTTCGTCCAAGTCACCAGCGAGGCCGACAGCACCAGCCTGACCGCCATCCGCGCGATCAAATAATTCGGCCGGATCGCGTGCGATCTGAAGCGCCCTCCGCCCCACCGGCGGGGGGCGTTTCGCTGTCCGGCGTCCGCTGCCGGTTGCACCCGCGAAGGCCCGGGTCCTATAAGCGCCCGACTCTCCCCCGAAGGCGGCATCCATGAACATTCACGAGTATCAGGCCAAGCAGGTCCTGAAGGGCTTCGGCGCCCCGGTCGCGGCCGGCGTCGCCATCACCTCGGCCGACGAGGCCGAAGCGGCGGCGAAGTCGCTGCCCGGACCCCTGTATGTCGTGAAGTCGCAGATCCATGCCGGCGGGCGCGGCAAGGGCAAGTTCAAGGAACTGGGCCCGGACGCCAAGGGCGGCGTGCGGCTGGCGAAGTCGATCGAGGATGTCGTCTCCAACGCCCGCGAGATGCTGGGCAATACGCTGGTGACGGCCCAGACCGGCCCGGCCGGCAAACAGGTCAACCGCCTCTACATCGAGGACGGCGCCGACATCGACCGCGAACTCTACTGCTCGCTGCTGGTCGACCGGCAGTACGGCCGCATCGCCTTCGTGGTCTCGACCGAGGGCGGCATGGACATCGAGGCCGTCGCCCACGACACGCCCGAGAAGATCCAGACCATCGTCATCGACCCGGAGACCGGCGTCACCGAGGGCGACGTGGCGACGATCAACGCGGCCCTGAAGCTGGACGGCGCGGCCGCCCAGGACGGCGAGACCCTGTTCCCGACCCTGTACCGGGCCTTCGTCGACAAGGACATGTCGATGCTGGAGATCAACCCGCTGATCGTCATGACCAACGGCCGCCTGCGCGTGCTGGACGCCAAGGTCAGCTTCGACGGCAACGCCCTGTTCCGCCACGAGGACATCAAGGCGCTGCGCGACGAGACCGAGGAAGACGCCAAGGAGATCGAGGCCTCGGAATGGGACCTCGCCTATGTGGCGCTGGACGGCAACATCGGCTGCATGGTCAACGGCGCTGGCCTGGCCATGGCGACGATGGACATCATCAAGCTGTACGGCAAGGAACCCGCCAACTTCTGTGACGTCGGCGGCGGCGCCTCCAAGGAAAAGGTCGCGGCGGCCTTCAAGATCATCACCGCCGACCCCGCCGTGCAGGGCATCCTGGTCAACATCTTCGGCGGCATCATGCGCTGCGACGTCATCGCCGAGGGCGTGGTCGCGGCGGTCAAGGAAGTCGGGCTGAAGGTGCCGCTGGTCGTGCGCCTCGAAGGCACCAACGTCGACGAGGGCAAGCGCATCCTCAACGAGTCCGGCCTGGCCATCACCGCCGCCGACGACCTCGACGACGCCGCCCAGAAGATCGTGGCGGCGGTCGGCTGATGCGCCCCGCGCGCCTCCTCGTCCTGACGCTGGCGGCGCTCGGCCTCGCCGCCGCGCCTGCCGCGGCGGACGAGTCCTTCATCCTGTTCAAGGCCATGTGCCTCGACACCGACGCCGACGCGGCGCGGGCCCACGCGGCCGCCGACGCGGCGGGCTGGGGCGAAATCCCGGCCGAACGCCTGCAGGAGCTGGCGGACGCGACGCGGGCGGTCGGCGCCCGCGGCCGGATCGCCGCCACGCCCAACGGCATTCTGGTTCTGATGACCGGCCTGTCCGCCGACAGCGACGCCGAACTCGCCACCGATCTCTGCAACGTCTTTGGGTTCCAGCAGACCCAGGCCCTCGACGCCTCGGCGGAAATCGAGGCGTGGGTCGGCCTGCCGCCGGAACGGGTCGAAGGGCCGTCGCGCATGTGGACCTGGGACGTACGGGACGGCCGCAAGGTCGCGCCCGCCCCCGACGCCCCGGCCGGCGCCGGCTACGCCATCGTCGCCACCAGCCGACCGACCAATTTCCGCTACGAACTGGCCCGAACCCGTCCGGCGAACTGACGTTCAGCCGGATCGTCACACCTCAGCACCCTCCCGGGAATCCGCATGTCCATCCTCGTCGACAAGAACACCAAGGTCATCGTCCAGGGCCTGACCGGCAAGACCGGCACCTTCCACACGGAACAGGCGCTGCGCTACTACGGCACGAAGATGGTCGGCGGCGTGCACCCCAAGAAGGGCGGCGAGCTGTGGCACGGGTCCGAGGGCGAGACCCTGCCGATCTATGCGACCGTGGCGGAAGCGAAGGAGGCCACCGGCGCCGACGCGACCGTGATCTACGTCCCGCCGGCGGGCGCCGCCGACGCCATCATCGAGGCCATCGAGGCCGAGGTGCCCTTCATCACCTGCATCACCGAGGGCATTCCGGTGCTGGACATGGTGCGGGTCAAGGCGAGGCTGGACCGCTCGAAGTCCCGCCTGCTGGGCCCCAACTGCCCCGGCATCCTGACCCCGGAAGAGTGCAAGATCGGCATCATGCCGGGCTCCATCTTCAAGAAGGGCAATGTCGGCATCGTCTCGCGCTCGGGCACCCTGACCTATGAGGCGGTGTTCCAGACCACCAACGAGGGTCTGGGCCAGACCACGGCCGTCGGCATCGGCGGCGACCCGGTCAAAGGCACGGAGTTCATCGACGTGCTGGAGCTGTTCCTCGCCGACGACGAGACGAAGTCGATCGTGATGATCGGCGAGATCGGCGGCGGGGCCGAGGAAGACGCGGCCCAGTTCCTCATCGACGAGGCGAAGAAGGGCCGCAAGAAGCCGATGGTCGGCTTCATCGCCGGCCGCACCGCGCCCAAGGGCCGCACCATGGGCCACGCCGGCGCCGTCGTCTCCGGCGGCAAGGGCGATGCGGAGTCCAAGATCGCGGCCATGGAAGCCGCCGGCATCCGCGTCTCGCCCTCGCCGGCGCGGCTCGGCTCGACCCTGGTCGAGGTGCTGAAGGGTTGATCCCGCCCGCAGCAATCGGAGCGGTTCCGGCGTAAGGCCGAATTCGCGAAGCACAACAGCTCCTTCGGAAAATCCATCCGCCTCCCCCGATCAGGGGAGGCGGGCCGCACCGCGCGTGGGCAGTCTGGACGCTCGCGGGCCCATGAGGTCCGGACCAGAAGGAGCGAAACGATGAAATCTTTCACTGTCGGACTGTTGGGCGCGGCGGTCGTCGGAGCGACCATGATGACCGTGCCGGCCTCGGCGCGGGCGGGCTGCGACGACAGCTATATGTACATGTGGGCCTCCTGCACCCAGGACCGCATGCAGCGCCCCGAGTGGGGCAACGACTGCGAGATCGACGTCGACGACGAGGACGGGGTGCGCAATGTGCTGTTCATCTCGAACGTGTTCAACGACCGCGACGACGGCGTACGCGCCGGCAGCGTCTTCTTCGACAGGATCGAGAGCCAGCATCGCGTGTCGATGAACGGAGAGGAATCGCGTTGCTACAGCGATTTCGACGAGGCGGTCGCCGACCGGCAGGAGATGGTCGCCGACCGCAGCCGCTCGGACTGGCTGATCCGCCGCGTCCTCATGCCGAGAACCTGAGATGGCCATTCAAACATCCGCTCGCCCCCGCCGCGACTCCGGGTTCAATGGGTCTCAAGGGCCGATGACCTGGCTGAAGCTTGTCGCCGCTCCGCTCGTCGCCGTGGTCGCGATCGGTTTCGGTGACGTGCGGACGGCCGCCGCCCAGGAACTGACCGACGCCGAGGCCCTGGCCTACGTCCGCGATCAGTGCACCCACCCGCCACGAAGCACGCGCGACACCCGCAGCCAGCGGATCGAGCTCGTGATGACGCCGCCGGGGCGCCTTCTGACGCGCATCGACGAGCCGCCCGCCACCTGGGATCAGCCAGGCTTCCTCGTCTACACCTGGATGATGAACCGCGAGACCGGCTACACCAGCATCATCCCGCTGTCGCAGGTTTCCGCCTCGGTCCGGCGTCGGCGTCCGGACCCTATCTCCCTCACCGGGACGATCGTCGAGTTGAGTTGCGCCGACGATACGCACTGCGGGGTCACGCTCTACACCGACGGGGACGTCCGACCGTCGGACGGAACCGGCCTTCAGTGCCACAATCCGGAGCGGGTCATCGAGGCGCTGGACGGCTGGATCGATCGAAACGTCAGCCGGGCGGACGGTGCCCCGCCCTTCGTCCAATGACCCTCGCCCGGCGCAACATCGTCCGCGAGCGCGGGAGATCATGCCCGCCTCCCCAGATCGGGGGAGGCGCCCGCCGCTCCGACGGGCGAAGGCTGGGCCCGATGTCTTTCGGGAGCCGACTTCTCATGCGTATCGCCACGCCCTGTTTCGCCGCCGCCCTGTTCGCCCTGGGCCTCGCCACGCCTGCCATGGCGCAGACGACGCCGATTCCGGAGGGGGTCGAGCGGGAGATCGCGGTGGCAGGAAGAGATTTCTGGAAGCGTGTGAGGCCGCGCGTGATGGCTTGGGCCAAGGAGGGCTCGCCGAGCCTTAGCTCCATTCGCGACAGCACCGGGCGCGAACAGATTGGAGGCGTCGGAGGACGTCGCGCCTACATGCGCTGGCGCCGCCGCCTCGACCGACAAGATGGCTACGTCGCCATCTGTGACGCCTCCGGCAGAGATGTCTTCTATGAGAAGGCCGGCGAGATGGTGGTGTCCTACCAGACCATCGATGAGTCCGGAGGCGGATCCGGCGGAGTCTACAACAACCGCCACACCCAGCGGATCGGGTATCGCGCCCGGACCCCGTTGGAGCTGTCGTTCTCCCTCACCGGCATGACGGTCAGCGTCGAAAGGGCGGTGGGCGTGGATTTCGACCGCGACTACGATATTCTCGACCGGTTCTCGCGCGCGTTCCGGTCGGGAATGGGGCGCCTCTCGCCGCTCACCATCCGCTTCAACGAAAGCGAACGGACCGCCTACGAGCGCGACCCCCGCTCTTTTAAATGGGGGCTGCACATCGGCGGCATCGCGGACCGGTGCTGACCGGACGCTCCAGCCCGAAGGCTTAGCCCAGCCGCGCCAGCAGCCGGACCAGCTCCACCTGGTTGCCGACGCCGCATTTGTCGAACACGGCGCGCAGGTGGGCGCGGGCGGTCTCGTAGCTGACTTCCAGAGCCGCCGCGGCCGTGGGCAGGTCGCTGCAGTCGGCGCTGAACAGGCTGGCCAATTCGGCCTCGCGCGGAGTCAGGTCGAACAGGGCCGCCAGCACCTCGGGATCGAGCGGCGCGGGCGCCGCGCCCGGCTCCACGATCTCGATCAGGCAGCGGTAGAAGGCTTTCTCGATACTGGAGAAATCGAGCGGCAGCGGTCTGAGCCGAAGCAGCAGATCCGGCCGGCCTGACGGCCTGGGCGCCGCCAGCGCCCGCCCGGCCGCGCCGCTGCGCAGGCAGCCGCAGACCTCGCGCACGGCCCGCCGCAGGGCCCGATCCGCCGTCGGCGACGAGGCGCCCAGGACCCCGCAATGCGTCGCCAGCCCGTCGCCGGCGCCCAGTATGGCTTCGGCGGCGGCGTTGGCCTTCATCACCCGCGCCTGATGATCGACGACCAGGCAGGCCGTGGAGGCCAGCTCCAGATCGGGCGCGCGATAGGCCAGCCGCGCCGCCCGCTCCATATGGCTGAACACCATGCCGTGCAGGGCCTCCTGCTCGTGCGTCAGGCGCGGCTGGTCCGTCGGCACGTGCAGGGCGAGGACCAGGCTGACGCCGTCCTCGGCGGCGCTGAAGCGGCTGTGATAGTCGCCGCTGCCGAAGTCGTGGCGGATGAAGTCGCGCCAGTCGCCCGGCGCGGCGGTCAGGGCCGGTCCGGTGGCCGAGAAGCGGAAATTGCCGCCCCCGGGCCGCTGCACCGCATAGGGCAGGCCGGGATCGATGGGGATCAGCTCGCGGTGCAGCCGCATGGCGTCGTCCAGCGCCGAGGTTTCCGGGCCGACCATGTCTGTAAACGGGAGATCGTTGCTGGCCGCGTCTATGACGCCGATGAAAGCCACCCGGCCGCCGGAAACATCGAGGAACTCGCGGATCGCTCCCCGCCAGGTGGCTGGATCCTCCACACCCTCGTAGATCTTGCCGATCAGCCTGGCTGTACGCGAATCCAGCACTCTACACCTGCACGGGCCTCTCGCTAAACCTAACGACGTGATCTGCGACCGCAACCGCGCGGCGGCAATTTCCCGAATCGGCTCGTCCAGGCTTCGCCGGCGCCAAGGTCGCGGGTGTCGCCTGCACGGCGCTGGCTCCGGCGCTTTCGCGCCGTGGTCGGGGGGCAGGTGGTGTCCCGGTAGCGGGACAGGAAACGGGCGAATTTCACTGGATTTCAGCGAATTTCCGTCCTTTCGCCCCCATTCGGTCATGACCCATAAGGAAACAGCGCCTATATCAACGGCGCCGGCTTCGCGCGGACGTGCGCGCGCCGCCCAAGGGACGCGACGAGAACAATGGCGGATGATGCCGGTCGGCTGAATCAGGTCTTTGCCGAGACCAGCTTCCTGTATGGCTCCAACGCCTCGTTCATCGAGGATTTGCACGAGAAATGGGCCGCCGATCCGGCGTCCGTTTCCGGCGAATGGCGCGCCTTTTTCGACCAGCTGCGCGACAACGCCGAGACGGTGAAGGCCGCCGGCGGCGCCGGGTCCTGGGGCCGCTCGCGCGTCTCGGAGCCGACCGAGGAGGCCGCCGTGTTCGACGGCCGCTGGCCAGAGTCGAGGACGGGGCCCAAGGCCGATCCGAAGAAGGCCGGGGCAAAGACTGAAGCCGCGCCGTCGGCCGGCGTCTCGGCCGAAGACATCCGCGCCGCCGCCCACGATTCGATCCGCGCCCTGATGCTGATCCGCAGCTACCGCGTGCGCGGCCATCTGCAGGCGACGCTGGACCCGCTGGGCATCGAACAGCCGACCGAGAACCCGGAACTGACGCCCGAATTCTACGGCTTCTCGGAAGCCGACCTCGACCGCCCGATCTTCCTCGACGGCGTGCTGGGGCTGGAGACCGGGACTATCCGCGAGGTGCTGGCCCTGCTGAAGCGCACCTACTGCGGCAATATCGGCATCCAGTTCATGCATATCGCCGAGCCGGAGGAGAAGTCCTGGCTGCAGGCGCGGTTCGAGGGCTCGGACAAGTTCGAGCAGAACGCCTTCACGAAAGAAGGCAAGCTGGCCATCCTCAACAAGCTGATCGAGGCCGAGGGCTTCGAACGCTTCCTGCACAAGCGCTTCCCGGGCACCAAGCGGTTCGGTCTGGACGGCGGCGAGGCCATGGTCCCGGCGCTGGAGCAGATCATCAAGCGCGGCGGCGCCCTAGGCGTCGACGAGATCGTGCTGGGCATGGCTCACCGCGGCCGGCTGAACACCCTGGCGGCGGTGATGGGCAAGCCCTACCGCGCCATCTTCCACGAATTCCAGGGCGGTTCGACCGTGCCCTCCGACATCGAGGGCTCGGGCGACGTCAAATACCACATGGGCGCCTCGTCGGACCGCGAGTTCGACGGCAACAGGGTCCACCTGTCGCTGACCGCCAACCCGTCGCACCTCGAGATCGTCAACCCGGTGGTGCTGGGCAAGGCGCGGGCGAAACAGGCCTTCGACATCCGCGCCGCCAACGCCGGCAAGCCGGAAGCGCAATGGGCGCTGGACCGGTCCAAGGTCGCCCCGCTGCTGATCCACGGCGACGCCGCCTTCGCCGGCCAGGGCGTGGTCGCCGAATGCTTCGCCCTGATGGGGCTGAAGGGCTACCGCACCGGCGGCACCCTGCATTTCGTGGTCAACAACCAGATCGGCTTCACCACCAGCCCGCGCAACAGCCGCTCGTCGCCCTATCCGTCGGACGTGGCCCTGATGGTCCAGGCGCCGATCTTCCACGTCAACGGCGACGATCCCGAGGCCGTCGTCTTCGCCGCCAAGGTGGCCACCGAGTTCCGCCAGAAATTCCACAAGGACGTGGTGGTGGACATGTTCTGCTACCGCCGCTTCGGCCACAACGAGGGCGACGATCCGACCTTCACCCAGCCTGTGATGTATTCGAAGATCCGCGCCCTGCCGTCGACGCGCGAGATCTACGCCGAGCGGCTGATCGCCGAGGGCGTCATCAGCCAGGCCGAGGTCGACGCCGAGGTCGAACGCTTCGAGGCCTTCCTCGACGCCGAGTTCGACGCCGGCAAGACCTTCGAGGCCAAGAAGGCCGACTGGATGGACGGCCAGTGGCAGGGCATCGGCCAGCCCGACGGCGAGGAGCGCCGCGGCGATACCTCGGTGGCGGCGGCCAAGCTGAGCGACCTCGGCCACCGCCTGACCACCATCCCCAACGACGTCGACATGCACAAGACGCTGAAACGCGTCATGGACGGCCGGCGCGAGATGATCACCTCGGGCGAGAACATCGACTGGGCCACGGCCGAGAGCCTGGCCTTCGCCTCACTGCTCGACGAGGGCTTCCCGGTCCGCCTGTCGGGTCAGGATTCGGTGCGCGGCACCTTCTCCCAGCGCCACTCCGGCATCGTCGACCAGACCACCGAGGCCCGCTACGTCCCGCTCAACAACCTGCGCGACGGCCAGGCGGAGTTCGAGGTCATCGACTCGGCCCTGTCGGAAGAGGCAGTGCTCGGCTTCGAATACGGCTACGCCCTGACCGACCCCAACACCCTGGTGATGTGGGAGGCCCAGTTCGGCGACTTCGTGAACGGGGCCCAGGTGGTCATCGACCAGTTCATCACCTCGGGCGAGCGCAAATGGCTGCGCATGTGCGGCCTGACCATGCTGCTGCCGCACGGCTACGAGGGCCAGGGGCCGGAGCACTCCTCCGCCCGTCTCGAACGCTTCCTGCAGCAGTGCGCCGAGGACAATATCCAGGTCGCCAACTGCACCACCCCGGCCAACTATTTCCACATCCTGCGCCGCCAGATGCACCGGCCGTTCCGCAAGCCGCTGATCATCATGACGCCCAAGTCGCTGCTGCGGCACAAGAAGGCGGTCTCGACGATCGCCGACATGGCCGAGGGCAGCTCCTTCCACCGCGTGCTGCACGACGACGCCCAGACCCGGCCGGACGTGGCGGGGGTCAAGCTCAAGGCCGACAAGGACATCCGCCGCGTCGTGCTGTGCTCGGGCAAGGTCTATTACGACCTGCTGGAACGGCGGGAACGGGACGGCGTCGATGACGTCTATTTGATGCGTCTCGAGCAGTTCTATCCGTGGCCGATGAAGTCGCTGATGACCGAACTGGCCCGCTTCCCGGACGCCGAACTGGTCTGGTGCCAGGAAGAGCCCAAGAACATGGGCGGCTGGACCTTCGTCGATCCGTGGCTGGAGCTGACCCTGGACAAGCTGGACGTGAAGACCAGACGCGCCCGCTACGTCGGCCGCCCGGCCTCGGCCTCGACCGCCGCGGGCCTGATGAGCCGGCACCTGAAAGAACTCGACGCCTTCCTGACCGACGCCTTCGCCTGATAAGCGTCCCGGATAACGGCGGCGCCGTTTCCGGGATGACAAACGAACGAACCTGAAAGAGCCCTCTCCATGGCCGACATTCTCACCCCCGCCCTCGGCGAATCCGTCACCGAAGCCACCATCGGCAAGTGGACGAAGAAGGCCGGCGACCCGGTGAAGAAGGACGAGGTCCTGGTCGAGCTGGAGACCGATAAGGTCTCGCTGGAAGTCGTCTCGCCCGCCGACGGCACCCTGTCCGAGATCAAGGCCGCCGACGGCGAGACGGTGACCCCGGGCGCCGTACTCGGCGTGGTCTCCGAAGGCGCGACCGCCGCGCCGGCGGCTTCGAAGGCCGAGGCCCCCAAGGCTGAAGCGCCGAAAGCTGAAGCGCCGAAGGCGGAAGCCGCCTCGAGCGAGTCCGTGCCGATCATGACCCCGACCATGGGCGAGAGCGTCGCCGAAGGCTCGATGGGGACCTGGCTGAAGAAATCCGGCGACACGGTCGCCAAGGACGAGCTGCTGGTCGAGATCGAGACCGACAAGGTCGCCGTCGAGGTGTCCGCCCCCGCCGCCGGCGTGCTGACCATCGACGCCGAGGCCGGCTCGACCGTCACCCCCGGCCAGCAGATCGGCAGCATCGCCGCCTCGGGCGCCGCCGCCGCTCCGGCCGCCGCACCCGCCTCTTCGGCCCCGGCCAAGGCCGAAACGAAGGGCGACCAGCCCCACCTGTCCCCCGCCGTCCAGCGCGTGGTCAGCGAGAACAACCTCGATCCCAAGGCCATCGAGGCCACCGGGCCCAAGGGCAACATCACCAAGGGCGACGCCCTGGCCGCCATCAACGCCGCGCCGAAGGCCGCCCCGGCGCCGGCCGCCGCCGCTCCGGCCGCGCCGCGCGCCGACCAGCCGCGCGAGGAGCGGGTCAAGATGACCCGGCTGCGCCAGACCATCGCGCGCCGGCTGAAGGAATCGCAGAACACCGCCGCCCAGCTGACCACCTTCAACGAGGTGGACATGACCGAGGTCATGGCCCTGCGCAGCCAGTACAAGGACGCCTTCGAGAAGCGCCACGGCGTCAAGCTCGGCTTCATGAGCTTCTTCACCAAGGCCATCGTCGCCGCGCTGAAGGAGATCCCGGCGGTCAACGCCGAGATCGACGGCACCGACATCATCTACAAGAACCACTATGACATCGGCGTCGCCGTCGGCACCGAGAAGGGCCTCGTCGTGCCGGTGCTGCGCGACGCCGACCAGCTGTCGCTGGCGGGCATCGAGAAGGGCATCGCGGCGCTGGGCAAGGCGGCCCGCGACGGCGACCTGACCCTCGACCAGCTGCAGGGCGGCACCTTCACCATCACCAACGGCGGCACCTACGGCTCGCTGATGTCGACGCCGATCCTGAACGCCCCGCAGTCGGGCATCCTCGGCATGCACAACATCGTCCAGCGCCCGATGGCGGTGAACGGCGAGGTCAAGATCCGTCCGATGATGTACCTCGCCCTGAGCTACGATCACCGCATCGTCGACGGCAAGGAGGCGGTGACCTTCCTGGTGCGGGTCAAGGAACTGCTGGAAGACCCGGCGCGGGCGCTGCTGGACCTGTAGGCCGCTGGAACCCGTCTTCCACCTGTCGCTCTCGGTCTCCGACCTGACCCGGACGCGGCGGTTCTATGAAGACGTGCTCGGCGCGCGGGCCGGACGGGTCGCCGACCACTGGCTGGATCTGTGGCTGTTCGGCGCGCAGGTCACCGCCTACCTGCGGTCAGCCGGGGTCGTGCCTTCGCCTTTCCGCGAGGCCCAGCATTTCGGCGCGACGCTCGGCTGGGACGAGTGGGCGCGCCGCGCCGACCGGCTGGTCGCGGCCGGTTCGGACTTTCGCTTGCCGCCCACCATCGACGAGGCTGGAGGATGGGCGAAACTGATGCTCGCCGATCCGGACGGCTATCTGGTCGAACTCAAGGCCTATGCCGATCCAGCGGTGCTGCAACGGCCAGAGATCTGACGGCCGGTCCGGGTGGTCCGGACATCTGATCAACTGTAGGGGACGGAGCCATGGATCGTCTGGAAGTCGCCCGCTTCTCCACCCTGCCGGAGGCCGAACTGGCGGCCGCCCTGCTCAGGGAACACGGCGTCGATGCGCGGGTCACGGACCGCGAAATGGCCAACAACGCCTCCCATCTGCAGTTCGCCCTCGGCGGCGTCCGCGTCAGCGCCCCCGATCACCAGATCGTCCAGGCCCGCGACCTGATCGCCCGCGCCCGCAAGGGGGAGTTCGGCGGCCTTGAGGCTGACGAGAGCGACGAATGGATGATCGGCCATACGCCGGGCCGGGTGGGCGAGCTGGAGGAGCATGAGGTCCGCGGCGTGATGGGATCGATGAAGACGCTGGGCGGTGTGCTGATCGTCGGATTTCTTGTTCTCGGGGCGGCCGTCTGGCTGCTGACGGTCCTCTAGGCGCGGAGGGCTGGCCGGCGGCGTCTATGGCCGAGCTTCGCGGCGCATGCCAGTCTCGCCGCATGAGCCTCCGCGAGATCGCCCGCTACACCGATGTCTACGAGGCGGATCTGGCCTCGGCGTTTCTGGCGTCGCACGGCATCGACGTCACCGTCACCGAGCGGTTCCAGACCACGGTCGATCCCCTGATGCAGCGGGCGCTCGGCATCCGGCTGATGGCCCCGGCTTCGCGGATCGATGAGGCGCGGGCGCTTCTGGCGCGGGTTCACGCCGGGGAGTTCGCCACCGACGAGGGCGACGATCTCGACGAGATGGACGTGGGGACCCGGACGGCGGGCACGCTCATGGCGCTGGCGGCCTTCCCCGTGGGCGGCTTCTGGGGCAACAGCCTGCCGCGCCGCTTCCGGCCGATCGCCTGGCAGGGCATGCTGATTTCGGCGGCCGGGCTGGTCATCCTTCTGGTCGGCCTCACCCTCGCCGTCTGGTGGTTCACGAACCTGTTTCTCGACCCGCCCCGGGGTTAGCGCGAGCGCAGCGGCCCCAGCACCTCGTCCGTATGTTCGCCCAGCGCCGGCGGGGGCCGGTCGTAGGCGACCGGCGTGGCGGACAGGCGGATCGGCGAGGCGACGGTGCGGACCGGGGCCGACAGGTCGGGGCGGGCCTGCGTCACTTCCAGCCCGCGATGCCTGGCCTGAGGCTCGTCGAAGACCTGATCGATGGTGTTGACCGGGCCGCAGGGCACGCCCGCCGCCTCCAGCGCCACCATGAGTTCCTGCATCGTCTGTCCGGCGGTCAGGGCCGACAGCTCGGCGGTCAGGACGGCGCGGTGCTCGATACGCAGGGCGTTGGTCGCGAAGCGGGGGTCGGCGCCGAGGCCGGGCGCGCCCAGAGCACCGGCCAGCGCCCGGAATTGCCCGTCGTTGCCGACCGCGATGACCACCATTCCGTCCGTGCACGGAAAGGGCTGGTAGGGGGCGAGGTTGGGGTGGGCGTTGCCCATCCGGGTCGGGGCCCTGCCGCTGACGAAGAAATTGGTCGCCTGATTGGCCAGCATCGCCGCCTGAACGTCGAACAGGGCGATGTCGATGTGCTGGCCCTGACCCGTCGCGCGGGCGTGCAGCAGGGCGGCGAGAATGGCGTTGGAGGCGTACAGGCCGGTGAACAGGTCGGCCACCGCCACCCCGACCTTCATCGGCTCGGCCCCCGGCGCGCCGTCCGGCTGGCCCGTCACCGACATCAGCCCGCCCATGGCCTGGATCATATAGTCGTAGCCGGCCCGGTGGGCGTCGGGCCCGTCCTGGCCGAAGCCGGTGATCGAGCAATAGACCAGCTTCGAATTGATCGCCGACAGGGCGGCGAAGTCGAGGCCGTACTTCTTCAGCCCGCCGGTCTTGAAATTCTCGACGACCACGTCGCAGGTCTTGCTCAGTTCACGGACGATCCCGGCGCCCTCCGGCGTGGCGATGTCCAGCTCGACCGACTTCTTGCCCCGGTTGGCGCACAGGAAATAGGCCGCGTCGCCCTTGCTCCCGTCGGCCTTCGTCGTGAACGGCGGTCCCCAGTGGCGGGTGTCGTCGCCGGCCTCCGGCCGCTCGATCTTGATCACCTCGGCCCCAAGATCGGCCAGCGTCTGGGTCGCCCACGGCCCGGCCAGCACGCGGCTGAGATCGAGAACGCGAACGCCGGAGAGGGGGCCTTGCGCCACCGTCAGAGACCCGGATCCCACACTCCGGCGTCGCGCATGCGGCATTCGCGGGCCTCGCGGGCGCGGCCGTCCATCTCCTCGGCCATGCAGCAGACTGACTTCGACACCGTCGCCTTGTGCACGCCGGGCACCAGGGCGTGCAGGAAGGCGCAGCCGGCCAGCTTGAGCAGGCGGAAGCCGAAGCGCGACGACGCGGCCATGTGCTCGAGATAGGATTCCTCCACCTCGCGCGGGTGGTCGACGAACAGGCGATTCAGCGTCTGGATCATGGCGGCAGTCTAGCTTGCAAAGGGGGCGGGCTCTACCCGTCGGCGTCATTCTGGCCTAAACCGCCGCCGGAACAGGGGGCGCCCGTCACCATCGCGTGACGCCGCGGCGACCCCGATACACTCAAGGAAAGATCCCCCATGGCCGACGGCTCCGCTTCTCCCGCCAAGACCTTCCGCTGGGACGACCCGCTGGACCTGTCGGGCCGGCTGACCGACGACGAGCGGATGATTCAGGACGCGGCGCGGTCCTACGCCCGCGAGAAGCTGCTGCCGCGCGTCATCGCCGCCTTCCGCGACGAGGTCTTCGACAAGTCGATCATGACCGAGTTGGGCGAGATGGGCTTCCTCGGCGCCATGCTGCCGGAGCAGTACGGCGGCTCCTCGGTCAGCCACGTCGCCTACGGCCTGATCGCGCGCGAGATCGAGGCGGTCGACAGCGGCTACCGCTCGGCCATGTCGGTGCAGTCGTCGCTGGCCATGTATCCGATCTACGCCTTCGGCTCCGAGGAGCAGAAGATGCGCTTCCTGCCGAAGATGGCCGCCGGCGAGCTGATCGGCTGTTTCGGCCTGACCGAGGCCGACGGCGGCTCCGATCCCGCCTCGATGAAGACGAAGGCGGTCAAGGTCGACGGCGGCTACCGCCTGAACGGCGCCAAATACTGGATCACCAATTCGCCGATCAGCGACCTCGCCGTCGTCTGGGCCAAGCTGGACGACGTCATCCGCGGCTTCATCGTCGAACGCGGCATGGACGGCTTCACCACCGACAAGATCGGCGACAAGCTCAGCCTGCGCGCCTCGATCACCGGCGACATCGGCCTCAACGACGTCTTCGTGCCGGAAGAGAACCTGCTGCCCGGCGTGCAGGGCCTGCGCGGCCCGTTCTCCTGCCTCAACAAGGCCCGCTACGGCATCGCCTGGGGAGCCATGGGCGCGGCCGAATTCTGCCTGCACGCCACCCGCGACTATGTCGGCGAGCGCATGCTGTTCGGCCGCCCCTTGTCGTCGCGCCAGCTGGTGCAGAAGAAGCTGGCCGACATGCAGACCGAGATCTTCCTCGGCCTCGAGGGCGCGCTGGCGCTGGGCCGGCTGCTGGACCAGGGGGCCTGGGTCCCCGAGGCCATCTCGATGATGAAGCGCAACAACTGCGGCAAGGCGCTCGACATCGCCCGCGTCGCCCGCGACATGCACGGCGGCGCCGGCATCACCGGCGAGATGCATGTCATGCGCCACGCCATGAACCTCGAGACGGTCAATACCTACGAGGGCGCCCACGACGTCCACGCCCTGATCCTCGGCCGCGCCATCACGGGCGAGAGCGCTTTCTGATGAGCGATACGCCCGAAGGCCGCCTCGTCGGCCGGGTCATCGCCATGCCGGCCGACACCAACCCCGAGGGCGACATCTTCGGCGGCTGGCTGCTGGCCCATATGGACCTGGCCGGCGCGACCCCGGCCTTCGAACTGGCCCAGGGCCGCTGCGTGACGGTGGCGCTGGACGCCATGGTCTTCCACCAGCCGGTCTCGGTCGGGGACGAGGTGTCGATCTACGCCACGGTGGTCAAGTCCGGCCGCACCTCGATCCGCGTCCACGTCGAGGCCTGGAAGCGGTCGCGCAACGTCGCCGACGCGGAGGCCATGCGCGTCACCGAGGGCGTCTTCACCTATGTCGCGATCGGCGACGACAAGACGCCGCGCGTGCTGCCGACGATGGACAGCGCCCCCCGATAGCGTCAGGCTGTCCTCCGTTCGGGAGGGGAGCCCATCGCATGCTGGTCGTTCTTGGGGCCTGTCTGGCCGGTATCTTTCTGATTCTCAGGGAGCTGATCCCGCTGGTCTCGGCGTGGAGTTCGGGCGTCATCCGGACCCGCGGCGCCAATCCCAAGCGGGTCAGGCGGATCGAGGAGCCGGAGCGGTTCAAGGCCCTGTGCCGGAACCGCTTCAACGCCATGGGGCTGGGCTTTCTCGCGATCGGTTTCGGCCTGCTGTGGATCTGGCTGGGCCTGCTCGCCCTGATCCCGGCCATCATCGTCAGCCTGGTCCTGACGGCCCGGGCGAGGCGGCCGAAGAAGGCCAGCCGCGCTGTGGTCGACGAGTTCACATAACCCACCGCGGCCCATAACCCACCGCGACACTGGGAAATCTTGACGTTCGGGCCCGCGCCGCCTACCTCCCGGCCATGGCCATCCGTCGCATCCTCACCATCGACAACGCCGCCGACGTGGCGGTGCTGAAGCAGGTCTCCCGTCCGGTCGAAGGGCCGGTGACGGACGAGCTGCGCGCCCTGATGGATGACATGCTGGAGACCATGTACGACGCGCCGGGCATCGGCCTGGCCGCGGTGCAGGTCGGCGACACCCGCCGGATCATCGTCATGGACCTGGGCGACCGCGAGGGTGTCGAGGAGCCGGCCGAGGACGCCTCCGACGAAGCCCGCGCCGCCTTCGAACAGGCCCGCCGCAACCCGCGCCATTTCGTCAATCCCGAGATCCTCTGGGCCTCCGACGAACTGTTCCAGTACGAGGAAGGCTGCCTGTCGGTGCCCGACGTCTACGACGCCGTCGAACGCCCCGCCCGCGTCCGCATCCGCTATCAGGACTACGCCGGCCAGACCGTCGAGGAGGAGTGCGACGGCCTCTACGCCGTCTGCATCCAGCACGAGATGGACCACCTCGAGGGCGTGCTGTTCATCGACCACCTGTCCCGGCTGAAGCGTGACCGCGCCGTGGCCCGGGTCAAGAAGGCCGCGAGGATGGCCGCCTGATGGCCCGCCTCAAGCGCAACCGCGACCGCATCGTCGACCCCTCCGGCCGCCGCCGCCTGACCCGCAACGAGAAGGTCGGCGTGGCCAGTGTCGTCTCCCTGGTCGCCGTCGCCGCCGTCGGCGTGGTGGCGGGGATGTTGATCGATCGCCTGCTCAGCTTCGACGACGCCCTCGACGCCGGCGGCGAATGGGACGAGGGCGGCGGGGTGTTCACGCGGTTCGACTAGGCGGCCGGACGCTCCGCGCGGTCGCCGTATGGCTAAGCCCGGCGCAACCTGCGATCCTCGCGCGATGCACAGCCCCCGCGCGATCAGCCCCCCCGACGACATCTACGATCCCGCCTTCGTGAAGGGCGTCTTCGACCGCTGTTCGAAAGCCTACATCTCGTTCAGCTGGCTGTTCTCCTTCGGCTTCACGGAACGGTGGCGCAAACAGTGCGTCGAGGCGCTGCGCCTGCCCACGGGCGGCGAGCCGGTCGGCTATGACCTGATGGCGGGCACGGGCGAGGTCTGGCCGCATCTGTTCCGCCGGCATCCCGACATCGGCCGCGTGATCGCCGTCGACATCTCGTCCGGCATGCACAGGCTCGCCCTCGAGCGGCTCCACGGCGAACGGTCGCACAAGGTCGACTTCCGCGAAGACGACGTGCTGCAGAGCGACCTGCCGGACGAAAGTTGCGACTTCATCGTCTCGACCTTCGGCCTCAAGACCTTCGACGCCGGTCAGCACCGGCGGCTGGCCGCCCTGACCGCCCGCGTTCTGCGGCCCGGCGGCGTCGTGTCGATGATCGAGGCGTCCGACCCCAGGGGCTGGTGGCTGCGGCCCCTCTACCTGCTGCACCTGAAGATGTTTCTGCCCCTGATCGAACGAACCCTCCTGCGCGGGGCCCAGGATTTCGCGATGATCGGGACCTACTGCTCCAATTTCGGCGACGCCCGGGCCTTCGCCGACATGCTCCGGGCCGAGGGTCTCG